>Ga0210390_10001502_pt1 | contig 22220 bp, 24 predicted proteins | sample IncBWH11OmetaG_FD_161050 | JGI IMG/M metagenome (GOLD analysis project Ga0210390, IMG submission 161050) | Forest soil microbial communities from Barre Woods Harvard Forest LTER site, Petersham, Massachusetts, United States - Inc-BW-H-11-O ... | reverse complement strand
CGGCTTCGCTCACGCTCAGTCGCCCGGCCACCGCATTCTCAATCACTTTCACCCGTTGGAACTCTTTCTGACTCACTGTCACCATCCCTCTAGGGTGACAAAGTCTGGTTGCAGTAAGGGGTGACATTATCTTGGAGCATCTACACCGCCCTAATGAGAACCTTGCTAGGCTACCGGATCGGCAGTACAATGTCGGCCATTCACTGATTGCAGCGTTCGCCGGGCGTGGCTACAATCGCAAACAATAACCGAGGCTTCCCCCCGGCCAGCGATCCAGGTTCTTCGTCGGGCTCCGACCAGGCAAGCCACAGCCAGAAATTCAAGCGAGGATAATTATGAAACGCATCGGCATTGCGACGTTGGTTCTATGTGCATTTCTGTGCTTCGCCTGGGGGCAAACGGCGGGCAGCGGCAAGATAATCAGATTCAACGTTCCGGGCGCCCAGGGGACGGTCGGGCAGAGCATCGCCACGGACGGTTCGGTAGCGGGCGCGTATACCGACTCGAACGGGGTGCTACACGGCTTCTTGCGGAGCGTGGCGGGCAAGTACACGAAGTTTGATCCGCCGGACAGCGTGGGCACGTACACGAGCGCGGTGAACTCGAAGCTGGCGGTGACCGGCTCCTACAAAGACACGAATGGCGCATTTCACGGGTTTGTGCGGTCGCCGAAGGGAAAGATCACACCGTTCGATGCGCCGGGGGCCGGAAAGGGCAACTACCAGGGAACGCTTGCGTACGCCATCAATTCGGAGGGGGAGGTGGTTGGGTATTACACGGGTGCGAGCCAGGAGTACCACGCATTCTTTCGTACCGCGGGCGGGAAAGTTACCGGTTTCGAGGCGCCGGGTGCAGGCAAGGGTTCGACTCAGGGTACGATCGCGGTCGCGGTGAATGACGGAGGGGCGATCTCGGGCAACTATGTGGATTCGAACAATTCGTACCACGGTTTTGTGCGGGCGGCGAACGGAACTTTCACCAGCTTTGAGGTTCCACAAAGCTCTGAAACTTACGTCAGCAGCATCAACGCGAAAGGCACAGTCGCTGGAACCTACGACGGGAGCACTGGGACTGACGGATTCTTACGGCTGGCGGACGGCAAGATGACCCTTTTCGGGCCAGCGACGGGTGGGGTCTACGTCGGGACAATTAATGACGCAGGCGCGGTGGTTGGTTCGGTGGTTGACAACAACAATTACTCGGAACACGGCTATGTGCGCAGCCCAGGCGGCAAGATTACTTATTTTAACGTTCCCGGGGCGGGCAATGCTCTCGGCCAGGGAACCTACGCATATGCTAACAATGCATCGGGACAGATTACCGGGGCTTACGTGGATTCCAATGGCGTGGGCCATGGTTTTGTGCGGCAGTAGGAGTTGCAACAGGAACGGGCCGCTCGCGAGGGCGGCTTCTCTTTTGCATAAAAGCCGAAGGTGGTTGCGCTGGTAGCTGCCGAAAGCAGGCCATTTCGCTCATGGAGGGGTTCTGAGCGTAATCGGGATGTTTCGCCAGTTACGCAGTGGATCATCATCACTCCGCTCGTAACTGCTTTGTGAAATGCATCACGAGGTCATCGTCAAGCACCACGGATGCGCCCTCTTCCACAAAGCATTCTCTGTAAGTAATGCCGCGAGCATCTGGGATGTAGCCACGCTTCACATAGAGCCGCTGGGCGGCGTTGTAGCCCGGATGCAGTCCGACTCCGATCCCTACAACACCCGAACGCCGGGCTGCTTCCGCTTCTGCGCGGTCCAGCAAGCGGCTTGCGATACCTTTTCTGCGGTACGTCGTGAGCACATTGAGGTCTTGAATCTCAGGAATTGTCAGGTCAGCAAATCCGGCATAAGTAGGTCGCCAGTTTACCGTCACGTACCCGGCGAATTGCCCGTCAATAGTAGCGACGAAGCAGGCCCGAGTTCCCGCCATCTGTTCTTGGAAGTACCGCTGGTACTGGGTCTCAGGCTTTTTCCACCCCATCCTCTTGAACGCAGCAGCGATGCTCGGCGGGTCGCTTTCTTCGAGAAGCCGAATCTGAATGGTCTCCGCGTTTTCCACACCATACTCTATGCCAAAACGCGCCTTACTTTAAACTGCACATTAACTGGCGTGAACAGGTCATAGCGCTCAAAACCCCTCAATGAGCGTAATGGGGAGTGGCTGTTGAAAAACTCACACTCTAGACGTTCGCAGAAATTTCATTGCCCTAGGATGCCCTATAAACGACGTTCTCGATTTTGGTGGACATATTCTATCCCTTCGAGACGGGACCGTTTTTTCGAAAGAGGGAGTTTTTCAACAGCCACACGCGGTTACACTCAAGTTCCCCGCCGAAGGGAAGATGAGCGTAATGGGGATTTAATGCCAAAATGACGGCAAGTCAGGTCACGGCACTCAGAACCCTGTCGATGTCGTCTCTTCTGACAAACTGTAACAAGTGTTTGCCGGCCCGCACGAACGAACGGGCTCTTCTACTTTGGAGCGATCGTCTTGATGGACGCAACCGGATGTATTTCCAGACAGCCAAGAAACCCGCAACGCGGTTGGCGAGACTCCCAATGCCGATCCACAACCAGGCTGCCGGTCACCTCGATTCGCTTGCCATCCAGGTGTTTATCTGCCCCAGCGAGATTCTTGAACTGAATCGAGCGGCCGCCTCTATCCACGACAACGGGAGAGTCATTGAATAACACTCTATCCTCTTCTCGCTTCTGCCACCCGCGAAAGACTGTGCTTCCGGCCCGATCCCGAGCGTAGGCCACCATTTCAACGTGAATTTCGGTCGGAACCCGCGATGGATTCCCAATTTCGTTTCGCAGTTGCGTCCGCGACTCTTCGTCCAGTTGCAAACAAAACGTTATGTCCTCGTCGCGTTCTTCAACCACAGAATCCGGCTGGACCGTTCCCGAAAGCACAATCGACAGTGAGATTGGCTGGAGCCGTTTCAATGGATGGTCGTCTCCTGCGACATTGCTCCCAGCCAATTTTCTCTTGAGTTCTGCGGTTGTTTTCGTATCTGGGATGCTTTGACTTACTCCGCTGTTGCACCACGGCCGGCTTTGTGCCCACGCATTCGTGTGCGGCATCACGACAATCAGCGAGGATACTGCAGCGAAGAAGTACCTTAGTATTAATGTCATTCCGGTCATTCATTGTAGACGCAACGCCACCGAGGGGCGTTAGCGCGGACCCTGCCAACCTTGCTCATCGAAAACACAAGGTTGCGCCCCAGCGCTTGGTTCCTCTCAACTGTGGCTGTCAGGCCATTGCACGTTTTGAGGGGATTTGAGCGTAGTCGGGATGTTACGCCAACAATCGCGACACGTCTTACATCGGTTTTGCAACGGTGGCAGGCCCCGTCTGAATCGCTGGCGGCTGCCACGTGCCATCGCCCGGAGGAAGAATTGAGGGCGGGGTCTCTTTCGGCCAATACAGCCGCATCACCAGATAGATTGGACCGTCGGGCGCGGGTAGCCAGTTTGACTTCTTGTCCGCTGACGGGGCATCGTTTTGGATATAGATTGTCAGGGAGCCGTCGGCGTTCTTCTTCAGGACCGGCAGCATCGGCGAGTTGATTAAGTAGCGGTTGATTGGATTCTGAATCAGCAACTGGGTCTTGCCATCGTACATTGTGACGGACCAGAATGCGTTCACGGGAGGGTATTGTCCGGCGGCGAAAGTCAGCGTGTAATTGTGCTTGCTGCCATCAAGGGGCTGGCCGTCGCTGGCGGCTTTAGCTGCCGGATACATAGCTTCAACCGCGTCATTGCCGTAGATGCCAGCCAACGCTGAGCCAGCACGGAGCAGGTAGTTGCCGTTGTAGAACGCCCGGTTGCCGAACGCGGCACCAACGCTCCAACCGTTGATTTCTTTGCCGATGTTGAGTTTCGCTTTCTCAATCGCCTCGTAGCCTTCCTTAACCGCCAGGCCGAGCTCGCCCTTTTGCACCTCAGAAAGTTTTGCTAAATCGAATGGTTTTCCAGTTTCGATTCCGACCGTTGCAAACTTCGCCCGCAGCGCAGTCTCTTCAGGAGGCGTTGGGCAGAACTGGAGCAGGAAATTCAAGTATTTGGGAAAGTCCAACTTGAACGCCTCATCCGTGAACTTCAGGAAATCAGGCACGGGTGACGAAGCGGGCGGTGGCTGATGGGTGAACGCCGACAGCGTTTGTGCCTTATAGCCCGCTTGAATCTTCTTCACATTCTCCATGTCGCTCGGGTAAAACAATTGCGTGCGGATGACGGCGAGGGAGAACTGCGTCTCCGATGGGAAGACCTTCTTGATACCGGCAGGCGTTGTACCGCTCCAGCCCGGCCCTGAAACCATGTAGCAGCCCTGGTCGTTTCCGGTCGCGCGGCTGCCGATGTACGCGTAGTTCTGCGAATACAGGTCGGCTATTTCGAACGTGTAGTAACGACCTTTCTCGACCTTGGGAACACACAGAACGATGGGCTCGGCGCGTAAGTCCATCTGCACAATCGAATAAGGTGTATCGCTGTTCGGTGTGACGATGCTGGTGTCCTTATGAGTGAAGACCCGAGCCTCGTTGAGGACTGTGTTAAACGGTCCTTTGTACTGCGAGCTCGTTGTGTCCACATTGAACTGGTACAGGGCCTTGTATCCAGCAATCATCGGAAAGGCATAAATGTACGCTTCCTTATAGATGTCTTTATTGGATAGGGCCTCCCGTACCGGACCGTTTTCTTTGTTGCAGGAAACAGCGGCCAGAATGGAAACTAACGCGATAGTAAACACCGCCGATTTGATTCTCATAAATTCCTTCTTTGGAAACTGTTCCTGAAACTGGAATAGTCTATGGAGAACGGTGCCACACTAGGAACTGGCAAAACTAGCAGTCCAAATAAAAGCCGTGTGGTTTGATGAATGGCATAAACAGGTGAGCATGACCGATATCTCGGTCACAACGAGGCATGAAAATAGTGGCGAGCGAGCGCACAATGGGATTCGCCACTGTGCGACCAAGCTCGGATAATGGCAATGGTGTGGTTCGTTGAACCCGCGAAACAGGTTGAGCTGGACGCCGTAGGAACCGCAAAGTGATACCTCCATCCGGAGAGTTCGCAAGGGAGATTCTTCCAGTGCGGGCGTCTTCGCCAGTGGCAGAGGAGGATCGCCATTGCGAGTGCATCGCAATTGTTGCGGCCTGGACGTACACAAAGAAACCATCGCCGCGTGTCTGATCAGCGAGAGTGAAGACGGAACCAGCAGCCGGCTGAAACGCATCTTTGGGACCATGACGCAGCGACTGCGAGAGCTGGCGCAGTGGCTGGCCGAGGCCAAGGTCACGGCGGTGGCCATGGAAGCGACCGGGATTTACTGGGTGCCGGTTTGGAATGTGCTCGAACAATCTGGGTTCGAGTTGCTACTCATCAACCCGGAGCACTATAAGGCAGTGCGCGGCAAGAAGACGGACCTCAAAGATGGAGAAAGGATCGCCGAACTCCTGCAAGATGGACGACTGGCAGGTAGTTATTTGCCTGCGGTGGCGATCCGCGTCTTGCGCGATCTAACCCGCTACCGCACCAAGCTGGTGCAGTACCAATCCTCGATCGCGAACCGCATTCAACGTCTGTTGGTTGATGCATTGACGCAACTATTCAGATATGAAGAATTGCAGGTGTGCACACCTGCAAGATTGATATTTTTGAACGTCTGTGCATACCCCCAATACTTCAGGCGTGCAGCTTTGCACTGCTGCACATGTGGCGTTATGCAATTCTGCGATACTGATGTCGTGAAGTTATGATGACCTGAAAACCTGAAGCCCTGAAGCCCTTCATACATTCAGATGTACTTTTTCTGGTGTGCGTTTTTGCAGTCATGAAGTTCTGCATAAATGCTGTCCTGAAGAATTGAAGGGACAGCATGAATCAAACACACAGGTTGTCCTGCCTAAGAAACGGACAAAATAGGGTAGGGAGTTCAGATTTGCAGTACCTCACGCCTGAAGGTGTGCACACCTTCACAGCTGCAAACTAAGCCGGGAAGAAGACCGAAGGTTTGCTCCGCCCGTTTGGTAGGAAATGGTCCTAGAGAAATACCCGCTGTGAGGGGAGGTGAGGGGAGGGGAGGGGTGCTCGTGCTCAAGCAGAGTCCGAGCAGGTACTAAACAGGCCGCAGCGAGTGAGCCGAACCTTTCTCCCATTCCTGGATCATCCGATCACCGATTTCAGCAAAATTGGGGTTTTGCTTGATGTAGGAGCGGACTTCTTTTGTGGTCTGCGACATCGCATCATCGATGCCCGCCAGAACCTGTTTGACCTTGGCAGGCGTGCCGGCCATGCGAGTTTCGCCAAGCCTGCGGAGTTCTTTGAAGCCTGGCCAACGCTTGGCTCCATTGAGAGTGAGTGCCATGCTGTCTTTGGGCAGGTATACGGCCGTTGTCACGAGATCGTAAACGGGGGCCAGCCTGGCCTCACGGAGAACATCGTCGTAGACGATGCCAAAATTCTTCAGGTGAGCATCGCCGTTGCGAAGGGCGCAATTGAGCGCAATCAGGGTGAACAGCTTTTCAAGATCCTCGTTTACATGCGGAGAGTTCGCGAACTCCTGAAACCGCTTCATGATCGAAGTCTCGTAGCTGCCGCGATATTTTTCATCTGTTCTTCGGGCGTTAAGAACGCAGAAGTCCTCGAAACCACGATAGGTGCCGTCCGGCCTGAGGTCGAAGCGGTCAATGACGAGCGCCATACCGTCTTCAGCGAGCCGGTAGGGAGGGACTTCAAGTCCGCACTTTTGAGCGACCGTAAGGCAGAAGTGTTCGTTCGCGGCGAGCTGCGGATACTCGTTCGGCTCCCACAATTTCACGATGTGGGTAGCGCCACGGTAGCTTTGGGAGAGGCGGGGCTTTGCGTCCTTTAATGCAGCGGATGCTTCCGCATCGCGCACGAGGATCTTAGGCTGCACGCCGCTGATGCCAGAGAAGGACGCAAACTTGTCGAGGAGATAACGGAACAGCTCTCCATCGCGCCGCCGCGTGAGAATTTCATCGACGGATTGAAAAGGGACATCTTCATGGAGTTGTTCTTTGTCGCCGGTATATCGGATGCGGCCGACCTGGGAACGTCCGACGATGGAGAGCAGGTCAAACTCATCGAATGTGTCGGTGGCTTTGGCAAAAGCAAGGCGGAGGCGTTCGCGCAGAACCCCCTCGGGAAGATTCATCTCGAATATTGGGGGCAGTCCAAAAGTGACATCCCAGGAGGGCAGTCGCACAGGCATGGTGACAGAAACGGCTCGCTGCGGGATCGCACCCGGAAGATATACAAATGTGCTGCCGCGCTCCTGATACCTGTCGAGCAGGCCTGACTCAGCCGCGTCGGTCCAGACCTTTATCATTGCGATCCTCTTCTATGAGTTCATCGAGAGTCGGCCTGCGCGAGCCGGTTTCCTGGAGTTTCAGCTCCATACCGAGTGCGGAGAGAATTTTGGTAATCTTGGAGAATCCCAGCTCCCCGCTTCGGCCGTTTTCCAGTGCATCGAGGGTGGAGCGGCCGATGGAGACGCTCTTGGCCAGTGTGGTCTGGCTTAAACCCAGCGCTCTACGCTTGGCGGCGATCTGCGCGCCTATGGAGGGGAGGGTCAACATGTGCCTAATATACTAGGCATGAATGAACTTTGCAAGCTATTTGCCTAGTATATGAGTCAACTTGAAGCGGGTTAAGGCTATGTTGCGCCCTCAGGCGCCAGCACGGCGGGGTTGATTTTCGACCGTCTCAACGGTGCCTTCCTCTACGATCGGGTTGCGCCTAGAGTGCCAGCAGCGGACCTCCCGGATTACAACGTCAACGGCCGCACAGGCCAATTCAGCATCAGCCTTACTGAAGACAATCTCTTCTCGAATTTCCCGCCCTGGATGCACTATTGCCCTGTATTTTCGGATTGCGTCTGAAAGGCGATCCTCAGTAATGATGCCTTCGTTCCTGGCCGGCCCAATCATGTCCTTAAGATATTGCTGGGAACCTTCGTCGAACGTCCATTTGCCGCATGTTACGCGCGCATCGAGCAGTACACCTTCCAGAATCCCGCCCGCCATAATCAGCCTTGATTTGGTTGTTTCTTGCCCATTCAGTGCTCGCAGTCCGTATAGTCCCGCTGGACCACTTGGCGTAACCGATCATCTTTCATGAAAGTGAATGAAGTTTTGGGTGTATCGACCTCGTAAAGGTTTTGAAGAGTATGCAGGACAATTCCCGTTCCGTCCCTCGCAAAGCCAAGGAGAAAATCATCGCCACATGTCTCAAATGCCATGATGCCGGGTACGTAGTTCTCGCGTTCGCGCTCGATCAGGTAGCCGTCGGCAATCAGCTGGTCAAGGATATCTCTCTTGCCTTTAAATTTTTGTCGCAGGTAAAGTCGTGGGGTGGGATTCCGGAGGTTTATGAGTCGCTTAATAGCTTCCAGCAGCAGGCCCCGAACCTCTTCGGAGAAAGGAAATTCAGTAGCCATATCGACGATGGCACTTCTTTAATTCGTGAACCATTTGGTCAGCGGCTTTAACACCGGCAGCATACCATCATCAGTGGCGGGACGCACCGAGCCAGAAAATTCCTAGCCACAACTCTATCCACAAAATGCGATGTCTTGCACGACTTCCGCGTACTTTGGCATTCCCCGCGGTTGTTGTAAGTCGTTGTAAACTGTCACGGCAGAAGCCGCGGGTTCGTGTCCCGTCGTCCCCGCCATTCTTTTCAAAAGAGTTAGGCGGATTTCATTGAAACCATCGAGGGCGCAGAAAGGGCCCATTCCGCGCCCTTTTTGTGCCCTTTTCAACGACCAACGACCAGCAGTTTTCTATCCGGCAACAAGTGCTCCTCCATCCTTATCGGAAGAAAAGACCAGCGACATCACCGCCGCCTGCGCTGCGTGCTTCGCGGGCGTTACTGCCTGCGTGTAAACGTCCAGTGCAGAGCGGAACGATGAATGCCGGAGCAACTCCTGCATGACCTTGAACTCAGTCCCCACACTTCGCAGAAGGGTTGAGTAGGTGTGCCGGAACGTATGCCATCCGAATGGCTTCTGAATTCCGACTCTTTGCGCGACAGGACGTATGTATTTGCAAGATCGCCTGGCCCCAATAGGGTCTTCGGCCCCGATAGCGCTTGCTTGCAAAAACCCAGTCCTCCGGTCTGATGTAGGTACAACGTTTTCTCCACTGCATCAGCGAGTCCCCGAGAGTCGGATGCATTGGCACAGGCTTCTGCGATGATTCGGTCTTACACGGTCCTACCACGCCGCACACGATGGAACGCGTGACGCTCATCGTGCCTTGCTCGAAGTCGAGGTCGCCCCACTTTAAGCCGAATATCTCGCTCTGCCGCGACCCGGTTGATGCGGCAAGAAGGAACAGTGTGCGTTCTCGAAGTGCCAGACTGTCGATTAGCGCCTTGATTTCGGCGGGCACAAGAACGGTGGGTGGTGTTCGGCGTTTGGCGCTCTGGCGAACGAGATAGATTGGATTGCAGTCAAACAACTCATATCGGCAGGCATGATTGAAGAGAACGGACATCACATTTCGGATTTTGGCGCAACTGCTTTTCGCCAAAGGCAATCCGCGAAGCCAGGACTCGACTTGTATGGTTCTGACCTCAGCAAGCTGGCATTTCTGCCAATACGGACGAACCCACCGCATCAAGTACGCTTTGTAGATTTTCTTTGTAGCGTGACTGCGCCACGTGTTTTCCTTTGCGAGTTCGGGTTGCTCGAAATGATCACAGAGTTGAGCAACGGTCATTGCGCTAAACATCGTTGATCGGGCATCGGTGTTGATTTCCGAGATCAACCCGATTACGGCGCGTCGTGCAGCATTCTCATCTGGGTATTGCTCAACTGTACTGACAACTTTCTGGTGGTAAAGACGCTTACCGTCAGCGCGAGACTGGGACCAGCGTCAACGCGGCCGGAGTTAGAGGCGTTAGATGGGTTCGCGAAGGAGGCGATTGGAATCCACTGGAAACGGAGTCTGCGATGTTACCTTTCCTTTTCTACAGTATGACTTGCGTCCACTACGGTAAAGAGCACACCCGAGCCGAGAGTGACCAGGACTGCCATGTCCAGAGCTCGACTCCAGCTTTGGTGTACGGCGATCGATGCGGTCACCGTGGACGAGATAACTCCGCCGAGACTGCCAACGGTGTTCATCAGGGCGGAGAGTGAGGCGGAATATCCGGGCGCAAGATCGATGCAGGCGGCCCAAAAATTCGCCGCCGCAAACATGGTGAAGCCTGCAGCCAACGCGATCATCGGCAAGGCGACGACTGTGAGGCTAAGGTGGTTGCCGGTGTACAACAGCAGCGCCGCGACTCCCATGCCCACCCATACCGCTGCCAGTCGCCCTTTTCTCCGATCCGAGAAACGCGCCACGCGATCAGAAAACCATCCGCCTACAGGGGATAACACTGCCATCGCGAGGAAAGGCGACGAAGTCCACGCCGCTGCGTGCATGAGGTCCAGTCCACGCACTTTTACTGCATAGAAATAGAACCAGTTGTAGTAAACGTAAAACGCGTAGCCCTGAAAACCGTAGCCCAGGATCAAGCCCCAGACGGACACACTGCTTAGCATCTTCGTCCAGGGAACCTGCGCCGCAGCTTTCGGCAGGTGGGCATTTGCTTTTTCCAGCCCAGCGTGGATGACCTGCAACTCCTGTGGGTTTACGCGCGGATTTTCTTCCGGCCAGTCGGTCGCGTACCAGTGCCAAAGCGTCACGACGGCGAACGCGAGCGCCGCCGAAACTGCGAAAGAGACGCGCCAGCCGTAGTGAACCATCGTCCATGCAATTGCGATGGGAGTCAGGGTCCCGCCCAGACCGAGACCACACACCTGCAAGCCGCTGGCGAATCCGCGCTCGCGCAGGGCGGTCCAGGATGCAATGACACGGGTTACGTTAGAAGAAACCGCTGCTTCTCCGACGCCCGTAAGAAAGCGAACAATTCGAAAAACGGCCAGTGCGCTAAGTCCCGTGGTCGTCGCGAACCCTGGCGCGAAGACCATCGCTCCCGACCCAATCGCAAAACAAAGGATGGACGCAGTTAAGGTTCGACGCGGTCCAATGCGATCGCAAACATATCCCCATGGGATCTGAAACAAGCCATAACCCCACAGGAAGGCGCTAAACACCCGCCCCATGGAAATCGTATTGAAGGAGAATTCTTCCTCGATGTACTTTCCGGCAATGCTCAGGTTCAGGCGATTCATCGCCGTCACCGCCATAATGGCCATGACGATGCCCATCACCACCCAGCGGACATGGGTGGCGCCGGCTCGCTGAACTATGGCATCTTCCCGGCCGAGATCATCCTTCGTTTTCAATCGCGTCCCCTACTGCTGCGGATTACGTTGTGCCGTTCGCTTGTGCGCAGAGCATTTTAAAATGTCGGCGGTTTCGGGAGGCCGCTGCATTCGGTTGGCGGCCTCCCTTCGACGGGGGAGTTAGAAGATTAATTTCAACCCCAGCTGAATCTGTCTTGACGTTGTGGAAGTCTGATTCAACGCTGTGGGCAGGGAACTGCCATTGAAATCATAAATCGAGTTGTTCTGGCCAAAGGTGTTCAAGAAACCTGGAGACAGGAAGTTGGTGTGATTCAAAATGTTAAAGAACTCCGCCCGGAACTGGATATTGAAAGCCTCCGAGATACTCGGTATGCGCGTGTTCTTGAAAACTGAGAAATCCACCGTGGTAAGCCCCGGGCCATAGAAGCGATTGCGTCCGGTGTTGCCGAGGACGTTGGAACAGAACTCGGTGCCCGGGGGTGGCGTCACAGGAGAAGAGGGGAACGAGGCTGGCGCGCAACCGTGGGGATTTGCGGCGGTGGCCACGGGGAAGGATGCCGGCGCCGTCGGCGGCGTGAAACAGTTTGTGTTCAGATAGTTCACGCCTCCGTGAATGGGATTGCATCCTGGAGTGAGACTGGCAAAATCCATCGAAAAGTCGCCATTGAACCCGGTGCCCAACGGATCGTTTCCGTCGCCGACCGTGGCCGTGAACGGAGCTCCAGTGGTTGCGGTGACGATGGTGCCCAGTGCCCATCCGCCGGTCAATGTGGATACGAACCGGGACGAATTTTTAATCGACGGAAGGTCCCACATGAGAGTTCCGGAAAGTACCTGGCGCACATCGAAATCGCAAGCGCCCAACCTGGCGGATTTTACCAGCAACAAGGGGACGGCGATCGAGTTTAGATAGGAGTCGCCTGTGACTGGAGCGGAGCTGAGATCTCTGCACTTACCAAATGTGTACGACACTTGGCCTTGGACACCCTGGCTGAAACTTTTCTTCAATTGCGATTGCAGCGCGCTGTACGAAGAAGCTCCATCGTACAGGACCGGGCGGATGCCTGCGCCGCCCCCCCAATTCGGATCGATGCGCGTTCCCGTCTGCTGATTGGCGCAGGTGTCGCCCGCACCAAGGAGCGAGGGATTGCAAGGGAAAACGAGGCCGACGCCGTTGACAGCTGTTGGTTGAACCAGATTGATGTCGTCGGACGCCGCAGAAAGATGCAATGAACGCGAGCCCACGTACCCGATCAGAAAAGTATACCCCGGAGCCACTTCGTGCTGAATGTTGAGATTCCAGTTCATGACATAGGCGCGTTTGGGATAGGCGTCGATGAAGCGATTTCGGATCTTCTGTTCGTTGAAGTTGACGTTCTGGTTGATGCCGGAGCCCAGCGTCGCTCCGGGAGCAGCTCCGATAATCTGGAAAGGAGCAGTCGCTGCTGTATTCAAGCCGAATTCATACGGAAGAGGCAGGACATCAAACATCCCAAAACCAGCGCGTATTACCGTCTTTCCGTCTTTGCGCGGATCCCACTCCAAACCGACTCGGGGTTCGAAGTTCTTGGTGGTTGGATTTTGCAGCAGAGGGCTGTTTACACCGATCGGTCCGCACGCCGTAGGTCCAGACAGGCAGTTCGCCAGACTGATGATTTCCTGGAAACCGGCGGAGGCGACGCTGTAGCCGTTCACCGTATAACCTGGAACCGTATTGGCGTCTGTTGGTCTGGTTGTCGCTTCGTAGCGCAAGCCCAAGTTCACCGTGAGGTTCGAGCGGACACGCCAGTCGTCCTGTATGTAACCGGCAAACAATTTCTCACGCAGTCCGACTTCATGAGATCCGCCCGGAGCCAGGGCGTTGAGCTGATCCGGAGCATTGCTCAGAAAGTCGGCCAGGCTGCCATACGTGTTCATCCTGCCATTTGGGCTCAACTGTTCAAGAACGTTGTATTGCATATACTCGAACATGAAACCGAACTTGATCGAGTGCGTTCCCTTGGTCATAAAGGCGTCGTCCGCGCCTTGGTATGAGTTCCAGGCATGGGTGAACCGATTGAAGCCTCCTAACCCGTAGGCAGTTGTGAGTCCGGGCACGGGAATCTCGGGCGGTGCAGTGGCGCCGGGCGCGATGGCCAACGCAGCATCCTTGGCGACCGCGTCGCCCGATATGGGGTCGTTGATTTTGCCCAGGGCGCGGCTGAAACCCAGGCGGACCGTGTTCACTAACTGCGGGCTGAAAATGTGCGTCTCTTCGAAACTGCCCATCTGCCTGCGGGAAAAAACTTGATGCACGGTGTTCGCGAGGGGATCGGCCTGAGATTGCGGGCCAGAGTCGAAAAAGTAGCTGCCGGTCAGACTGTCATTAGTCGAGATCTTGTGGTCGATTCTAGTGATGAAATAGTTCTCGTTGGCGATGGTTGCCACATTCGCATTGAAGGTTTGGATGCCAGCGGCGTCAGGCGCACCGGGGGGTGCGACCGGCCATAGCGCCAGATAGGGTTGGATTGCCGCTACGGCGGTTGCGCGCGACGCGGCATCTGGTACGTGAATGGTTCCAGAAGCCTCCTGGCTTTGGCGAAATCCCTCGTAAGACCCAAAGATGAACGTCCTGTCCTTTATGATGGGCCCTCCGGCGGACCCTCCGAACTGGATACGGCGGAAAGGAGCAATCGTTGGCCCGTCAAAATAGTTGCGGGCATCGAAAATGCTGTCACGATCGAAAAAGAAGCCAGTACCGTGAAGCTGGTTGCTGCCCGACTTTGTAATTGCGTTGATCACTGCGCCGGAGGTCCTTCCGTATTCCGCGGTGTAACCGGTTGTAATTACGGAAAACTCCTGGATCGCGTCGACTCCTAGATTCAAGCCGGTGGCGCCCCCGGGTGCGGCGTTGGTGTAGTCGTTGATTGAGATTCCATTCAGACGATAGCTGTTCTCATTTGGACGATGGCCGGAGTCGGTCAGTTGATTGCCGAATCCGCGGTTGCCTTTGTTCGCGCTGAAGGATGCCGTGGCTTGGTTGGGAATGCTGGCCACGCCGGGTTCGAGAGTGGCTAGGCTGGTCCAATCACGACCGTTAAGAGGCAGTTCGCGGACAGTCCTGGAATCCACCGTCGAACTGACTGCGGTTGTGCTGGTCTGAACATCGGGCGGCGTTCCCATCACATCGACAACCTCGGTTACCTTGCCGGGTTTTAAGCTGATGTTGAGGGATTGCTGCGCCCCGACGGTAAGGGTGATTCCTCTCTGCACCACCTTCGCGAACCCTTCAGCCGCAGCAGAGACGTCATAGGACCCCGGCAATAGGTTCGGAGCGGAATAGAATCCGTCACCGTTCGACAGAACCTCGCGAGCCTCTCCCGTTCCGACATTCCTGATGGAAACCTTGGCGTTGGCGATCGATGCTCCGGTCAGGTCCGTGATCAGCCCGGAAAGAGTCGCGCCCGCCACTTGTGCTTCAGATCGTGCGGACCACGTCAAGTTCAGGCAAAAGGCAAGCACCACACAGGTCATTAAGCCAATCGTTGCATTCATTCCCTTTTGCATCGTCATCAGGCTCCTCGTTTCGTCGTTAGGAAGTTTTACGTGCCATGCGTCGCAAAATGAGTTACGCCGTGTTGAGAGGGTCCCGAATTCCCACATTCGTTCTGACCCCAAGCCTCGGACAATGAGGCCATCTTGCGGAGGTAAATTTGCGCAAACCCACGCTTTAGCGCAATACTTGATGTGTCCAATCGAACACATTTCTTCATCCGTGATGTTGTTATTGAAAATAATGAGGATACAGTTGTTCCTCTCAAATTTTGACCTTGAGTCCCGGCGGAGCTATACTCCGACTCGGCGCTCTGAAATTACTCATGGGCAGCACTGCAGCGGTTGCGAGGATTTTGCATTTCGGGGTTTTCGAAGTGGACCTGAAGGCCTGCGAGCTTCGCAAGCACGGTCTTCGTCTCAAGCTCCCGGAGCAGCCTTTTCAAGTTCTGGCTGTACTGCTCGAGAATCCGGGAGAAATTGTCACGCGAGACGAATTGCGCAATCGTCTCTGGCAAGGTGATACTTTTGTTGATTTTGACCACGGCTTGAACAACGCGGTAATGCGCCTGCGGGAAGTTCTAGGTGACTCTTCTGACAACCCGCGCTTTGTGGAGACCATCCCCCGGCGTGGCTATCGTTTTATTGCGCCGGTTGCGGGGTCCTCCATTCCAACTACGTCTATTAGTCACGAAGAGTTGGAGAATGTCCATGGTCCCGCGCCAGAGGGTGGGCCGCAGCTGGTCGAAGCGCCAGCTTTGGCAACTTCATCTGAACCAGCAAGCGTCCGGCAAAAGTCCTCAGTCGCGCGTCTGACCATCCTGGTTCCTGCGGTCCTTATGGTGGCAGTACTCGGTGCTGGCTTGCTTCGTTACCGCCGGTTCGGCCTCGATAAGACGGCTCCGGTCCGAAACAAGTCCTTGATCGTGTTGCCGCTCGAAAATCTTTCCGGTGACAAAGACCAGGAATACTTCGCCGATGGCATGACCGACGACCTCATTGCCAACCTCGCGAAAATCCGGTCATTACGTGTGATTTCGCGCTCCACAGCCATGGCTTACAAAGGTACGCGCAAGCCGCTGTCGCAGATCGCGGGCGAACTTAACGTCGATGCTGTAGTTGAGGGCACGGTTCTGCGAGTAGGCAATCGCGTCAGAATAACCGCGGAACTGGTGCAGGTTTCCACGGATCGTCATCTTTGGGCTGATACCTACGAGAGCCCGATGGGGGATGTTCTGGCTTTGCAGAATCGCGTTTCATCCGCCATCGTGAACGAGATCCGCATCAACCTGACGCCGGAGGAGGAACAGAGGCTGGCCAGTAATCCGGCAATCACGCCCGAGGCCTACGAAAACTATCTCAAGGGACGCTACTACTGGAATAAGAGATCGGATGAAAACTTAACCAAGGCCATCTCATACTTTGAACGGGCTACGCTCCAAGATCCGCAGTACGCCCTCGCTTACGCTGGCCTATCCGACTGCTATGCAATCATCAGCGCCGAGATTTTCGGAACCATGCCAGCGGCGGAAGCGGCTCCCAAAGCAAAAGCCGCTGCTCTACGAGCTCTTGAGATCGATCCAACTCTCGCGGAGGCCGAAACTTCTTTGGCCACCGTGAAGTTTAATTACGATTGGGATTGGAACGCCGCCGCCGAGGGCTTTGCCAAGGCGATTCAGCGCAACCCAAGCTACGCGACGGCCTATCAGAGATACTCGCTTTACTTGATGGCGATGGGTCGTTCAGCAGACAGCTTCGATCAGATTAACAAAGCCCGCGAACTGGATCCTCTGTCGATCAGCATCAATTTCAGCCTGGGATGGAGGCTCTACATGGCGCGGCAGTACGACCGAGCCATTCAACAGCTCCGCAATACTCTGGAAATGGATCCGTCTTACGAACTACCCCATCTGGTCCTCGGCTTATCGTACGCACAAAAAGGGGATTTTGATCTCGCCATTCCGGAATTGCGTAAGGCTGCGGAACTGTCCCATGGAACCCCGTTGATGATCTCGGCCTTGGCGAACGCTTACGCCCGCTCGGGGAACAAGGCAGAGGCGGAGAAACTTCTTACCGAGCTAATCTCCCTGTCGAACAAGCAGTACGTTTCTCCTTATTATTTCGCGGTTGTGTATGTGGGTTTGGGGGAACACGAAAAAGCTCTCGATTGTCTGGAAGAGGCTTTCGCGGATCGTTCCAATGGCCTGGTGTTTCTGAAGGTGGAACCTGAACTCGATGACCTGCGCTCAAACCCGCGCTTCGTAGGCCTGCAACTAAAACTCAACTTCACCAGCTGATGCTTGGTCCCTAGAAAAATAAGGAATCCCGCTCACAAGCTGAAACTGTCACGGCAGCGTTCTGTGGAACACACTACCCGGATGGCCGACTGACTGTCGGACCTCAAGAAATCTTCAGTTTGTCGGCTTTCACCCCAGTCTTGCGTGCCAAGTGTGTGCGGGTTCCGCGAAAACGAGGACCGGCGATCCGAAGTTGTAGCACCTTGCTGCGCCCGGGTCTGCGACGGTTGGTGGAAATGGGTCGGGTGAACCAGGGACCACTTTATAAACCGGGGAGAAATCTACTTTCCCCTTGAAGGTAATCAACCCATCTTTGATCGTCGCCGTCTGGGCGCCTGGACTTCCGGCGGCCTTACGCAGCTTTGGCGCGTAGTTGATGCCCAGCGCGTGGGCGAATGCGAAGTCAGACGCATCGGTCAGAATGTAATAGACCGACTCCCCGCTAGAATCGAGCCCGCGAAAAAGCGGCAGCGTGACAGAAGCTTTGCGATAGGTAAAGTCAACGGCCAGCGCGAACGAGTGTCTCATCCTGTTTGTCAAACGGCGCGGACGCCAGTTGTAGCAGAATGTTGACTCAATCCACGCGGCCAATAATGCGAAGTCCACTTTTATGCAGAGAAGTGCGGCAGGCTACTTGATGAGACCCCGCAGCGTCCAAGAGATTGGCTGATTGCGTGTGTTGACCGCTTCGCATAATCTGTGACAGCCAAGACTTGACCTTGCAGACCATGCTGTCGGATGGAAGTGTTGAATGGGTCGCCCTTGCACGATTTGTGTTCCTCTGCACTCATTCTGTCAGTGCGGTCGCTCAATCAGAATCCCGGCAGAGCCCCTTGCAGATTGAAGAAGCGGGCAGCGAGTCGTTAGCCTGAGCGCTACTTCGAAGCCAGCGCCTGCATCAATTCCTCACGCTGCGTCGCAACCCGGACTCGCGCGTCGTTGCTTTGAACAAAACCTGTAGCCAGAAGTTGCTCCGGCTCGGCGAGGCGGCGCATCTTGGATTCCAAATCGTCGGCACGAGCGCTCGCCTCGCCGGGAGGCTCACGCAACGCCGCTTGCGCCGAAAGCATATATTGCTCGTACGCACGAATCTCCTCCGTCGTTGGAGGAAGCCCTCGTTTCGGCGCACTATACCCATACTTCTCGTACACCGCTTTTGGATTGCTCGACGTTCGAAGCTGTTGAAGAAATTGCTCTCCGATTGCACATTCAACGCCCCATGGCAATCCCCAATCGAAGCCACCCTCCGGCATCGCTTTCAGAAATACAGGCAACTCTTTCTTCTCTTGCTCGCTCAATTTTCCCTGGCGCGCGCTATTCCTCAGTGGCTGCAGATTGTCCAAAATCATGGCCCCCGCCACAAGCGCCACGATCACTGGCCCGCTGCGCGACACATCCTGCACAAACTTGAACCCCGCCAGCCACGTATTCACGGCCGCTTGCGAATCGCCGTGCGCCATCTCGCGTATCCCCTCAAACCCATTCAGCTGGGCCAACCGCCGCGCTCGCATTAGAAACCAAACCGGTGTCCTCTCCCCGAGTCGGTAGTCAAACCCCCAGCTGCATTCGGGAAGCTTCGTAGCCTGTTGCATCGTGCGAATCGCGTCGAGGTTGGAATCCAAAAGGGGTCCGAGTTTCTTCTCGTCCCACTCCACTCGCCCAGCGAACGTCGCAGACAACAAATTCATCGTCGCGTCGTCGTCGACGATTGGTTCCCGCAGCTCCGCCATAGCCGCCCAGTAGCGCAACGACGCGTTTTTCGTTTCAAGGGGAAACGTCGCCTGTGCCTGCGCGCCGCCCGCAGTCGCCAGAACCGCCAGAATTGCCGCCAACAGTCGAAGCTTCATGAGGATCAAGATACGACGATTATAGGCCGAGAATCATTAGGCCCAACCTAACATACCAGCTACGGATGACTGTTGATAAATCCTGATGCGCTCAAAACCCCCAATCGGGTCGGTCAACTTGGTGCGTCGGGCAAGACTTGGCCGCTAGGAGGTAGGCACAGAATAGTGCCTGTGTCCGACACATGGAGCCTTGCCAATCCTGTCCACAGGTTCGAGTTCAAACCATTACACAATAATCATGATGCCCCCAGGGAGGGGGACATCATGCTGATTCAGTACTTCACACGCCCATCACGTATCGACGAACTACGCAACTGCCCCAGCGGCCATCTACTGGAGGGCTTCGCCAAGGAACTGGCTGCGGCCGGTTATCAGTGGGTGGCGGCGCGCCAACACATTCGGACAGCCGAGCACTTTCTGCGTTGGATCGGACATCTGGGCTTTCAACCGGATTGCAGCTCCTCTTGGGGAGAAATTTTTCCTGAACGACAAGCGGCCGATGGAACCCCCCGATACGGTGCATGGGGCCGGGACTAGATTCCCAAATATCTGTCCTTGATAAAGCTGCGCTTGCTGGGGAAGTGCGCGGAATGGGCTGTTATGCAAATAAGCCAGATAGTCCTTATTTACTTGCCGTTCAGAAGGCACTGGGTACCGTTGACTTATCCTGCGAATACAAAGGTGTGACCTTTAAGGTCCCTGCCAGCAGCATCTCATTGTGTGTGGGCGGAGAGGGCACCGTCATAGTGGTTGGCAACATGCCGCCGAAATCTAAATGACAGACTGTTTACCGCCCAAATTGTGGGCTCGTTTTCCGCTTTTTTGGGAAAAGCGTCAAGTTTTCGTTTTATAAAACACCAGTGAACGACGAAGGAAAACCCACCGCCGAGCACACCGCCGCAGGCAAAAGACAACCACGAAAACAGACGTTTCGGGAGCGTTGGAGACGGATGTCGCTTCCGAATAAGCTCATGTTTTTCGCGACGGTAGTCATTGCTTTTGGAACCGTCGTCAACGTATCTGTACTCGTGCTTCAGCTAGCCTCGCGAGATTTTTGGTTGTCTTGAATTGTGGCCTCCAAAGATATTTTGGCCTGACTCAAGCTCCCTTCCATGGCCGTCGCGATGCGGTCAGAGTGGGTGATAAGCTTGTCGGTTTGTCTGGAACCACCAATCATGGCACTTATGGCTGCAGTAATTAGCATCGTCTCTGGTCGACAGGAAGACGACTTCGCACACCGCGCATTTCTTTCGATGCCGATGTTGTCGAGCGACGTGGGCCGTCTTCTGTGTTGATACCTCATCGAGCCATGCGTTGAATCCTATCTGCCCGATACGTTCGCGATCGCACGAGTTCAGGCCGTTGATGTCGATTGCGTTGTGCTTCGGTCGTTCTGCCTCAGTCATTATTTACTTGCCTCGTATTCTTTTTTGCGGATTGAACTGTCCAGCGCGCCGGAACAATCGATCAAAAGTCGTTGGATAAATTACGTGACAATCACAGGCAGCCTGGAGGATAATTTGAAGCCCGCCCAGGAGGACCGCCATGAAGCGATTTCGCAAGACAGCCAAGCTTTCCGAGTCAATCCATCAGCAGCTCAGTATGTATGCACTTGCAGCCAGCGCGGCGGGAGTGGGGATGTTGGCACAACCGGCAGAAGCGAAGATCGTTTACACTCCTGTTCACCACGTCATTGGAAGAAATGAGCGCTACAAGGTCGACCTCAACCACGACAAGATAGGTGATCTCACCCTGGTGAACACCTACGGGTGCAACAACGATTACTGTGTCGACGCCCTGTCTGCGTTTCCTGCCGCTGGCAATGGCGTCGAGGGGAAGTACGGGCTTGCATATGCTCTGCTGCTCGGGACAAAGGTCGGCCCGAAGCAGCCCTTTACTGGGAAAATAATGGCTCTGTCCTCGAGTAGTTTCGGGACGTTTGGCCAATGGTTCAACGTTTCGAACCGGTATTTGGGAGTGAGCTTTAACATTCAAGGCAAGACACACTACGGATGGTTGCGGCTAAGCGTTCGGGTATTGGGTCATGCCAAGATGATTACCACCTTGAGTGGCTACGCCTATGAAACCATCCCTAATAAGCCGATCATTGCGGGCAAAACCAAGGGACCTGAGGAAATCGCCCAAACACCGGACGCAGCTCTTCCTGCGACCTCTCCCCAACCTGCAACGCTGTGCGCACTGGCAATGGGAGCGCCGGGACTTTCGATCTGGCGGCGCGAGGAAGAACGAGGAGCGCGGTAGAACGGTTATTCCTTCGCGTTCAAAGGAGCAATTCATGAGACGGATTTCCAGGACACCCCGCCGCTTACCATATTCAATCCATCAGCGGCTCAACATGTATGCACTTGCGGCAGGAGCGGCAGGGGTGGGGATGTTGGCATTGTCGCAACCGTCAGAGGCGAAAATCGTTTACACACCATCGCATAAGAAAGTCGGTTTCGGTACCTTCATCGATCTCAATCACGACGGCATCAACGATTTCAAGCTCAGCCTTACGCGCAGGCAGAGCTGCTTGGGTTTTTGCTCTACCAGCGGCACCACCAACGCCTCATTAGCTGGAAAGGGCCTGGGAAAAGCCAATCAGCTTTACGGGCAAGGCAAGTTTGCCTCGGCGCTGCCAGCCGGAGTTCGTGTCGGACCCAAGGGCAAATTTCCGGGCGGAGACAGGATGGCGTACGTCCATGCCACCGACGAGATAAACGTCGACTTCTCCGGTCCCTGGGCGGGGAGCGGAGGCGGCGTGCAACATCGCTTCCTTGGCTTGAAATTCGTAATCCATGGCAAGACACATTTCGGATGGGCGCGATTAAAGGTGACCATCGGGCGATCTGCAACGATAGATGCGACGCTCAGCGGCTACGCCTACGAAACGATCGCGAACAAGCCCATCATCGCCGGTATGACTCACGGCACTGATGATTCAACCAACGAAGATTTCCGCACTGATGCCTCCTTGACCAGCCCCATTCCCGACGTTCCGCAACCCGCATCACTGTGCGCACTGGCAATGGGAACGCCTGGACTTTCGATCTGGCGGCGCGAGGAGTCGGCGGTTGCAGCGCGGTGAAATAGCCGATTGATAGTTGGGGAGATGCGTCGATTTATCCCGAGCGGACGCTCGTGGTAGCCTTCATTGACCTTCCCACGAGGTGGTAAGGATGGATTCCTCGTCCCCGAACCTGAAGATCCTAGTAGCGGATGATTCGCCCGTATATCGCAAACTTGTCGAGCAATC
>Ga0210390_10001500_pt1 | contig 22228 bp, 20 predicted proteins | sample IncBWH11OmetaG_FD_161050 | JGI IMG/M metagenome (GOLD analysis project Ga0210390, IMG submission 161050) | Forest soil microbial communities from Barre Woods Harvard Forest LTER site, Petersham, Massachusetts, United States - Inc-BW-H-11-O ... | reverse complement strand
TGACGGTGTTCGGCGAGACGTATAGTTCGTTCGCGATTTCCGGCGTCGACAGGTTGGTCGGCAGGTAGCGCAGCACGCGGATCTCGGTTTCGCTGAGCGGCTCCAGGAGGGGCTGGGCTCCGGCGGGCGGCGGCGCGGGGGTCTTGCCGGCCAGCAGGCTGAGGATCTCCGCGATCAGCGAAGCGTGCGCGGTGCGTTGCCGGGCATGGCGCTCAAGCAGCCCCGGCGCGGGATGCAGCAGGAACAACAAGAGCACGCCGTCGGACTCGGCCAGGTCAAGCGCGCGTTCCAGAGCATGCCCCGCGGCGGCCGGGTCGCCGAGCGCGTCCCGGGCGATCGCCTCCAGCAGAAAAGACTGAAGCTGCAAGGTCCGCGAGTTCACCTGAGCCGAGCTGTCCAGGATCGGGGCGAGCGCGGCGGTCGCCGCCTCCGGGTCGCCTTGGGCGAGCCGCAGGGCCGCCACGGCAGTGCGGACTTCCCTGCGGTCGCGGTCCTGCTCGCTGAGTTCGGCGAGGGTCTGTTCAGCGCGTTCTGTCTCGCCGAGGCGCGCCAGGGTCTCCACCAGCCAAGCCCGCACCGGCGAAACAAGGTAGTGCGGCGTGGCTAGTAGCCCGGTGAGCCGCTCGGCCGCGCGGAAAGCAGCCAGCGCGTCGGCGTCATGGCCCCGCGACAGCTCAAGCAGCCCTCGGGTGGCGAGGACCAGCAGCGCCGGTGCGGGGTCGGCTTCCGCCCTGACCGTGCGCACGGCGAACTGAACCCAGGGCTCTGCTTCCTCAGCCTGACCCCGTAGAACCAGCCCCACTCCAACCGCCTGGTAGGCGATGCCGGCGGCGGGTTCGTCGGTCCAGCCGTGCCGTTCGGCCAGCGCGATCGCCTGCCTGCCGCGCTGCGACGCCCGTGCACTCGACGACCGGAAGATCTCGACCGCCGACTGGTGCGCTAGGCCGGTGAACTCCAGATAGGCCCGCCCGATCCGGCGTGCCAGCGCGACGCCCTGCTCCAGGTGCCGCCCTGCCTCCTCGAACCGGGCCGCCCCGTACTCGGCGATGCCGAGGCTGACCAGGGCCAGCGCGCGCAGCTCCTCGCCCAGGCCGGGCCGCGCCGCGTCCGGGGCCTCGGCCATCTCCCGCAGCCGCCGCGCTTCTTCGGCTACCGCCGGCAGGTTGCCGTGCTGCCGGGCCAGCAGCAGTCCAAGCACGCCGAGCAGCAACTGCACCCGCCCGCGCCGGGAAGCAGGCACCGACACCGATCCCAGCGCCGCCAGCGTCAGATACCGCTGCGCCTCCTCCAGCGACCCCTGAGCCAGCTCATCGGCCGCGGCCAGCGCCGCGAGCTCTGCATCCGCCGCGCGCGCCTCGGCGGGAAAGCCGGCCAGTAGCGCGTGCACGGTCGCGGACTGCCCGCCTAGGTGCAGGCTAGGCCAGTGATCGGCGAGCAGCCGGATGGCCAGCTCCCACTCCTGCGCCCCCTGGGCGTGCCGGATCGCCTCGACCGGGAACCCGTGGCGCGCGAACCACGTCGCGGCCGCAGCGTGCAGCGCGGTGACCTCACCCGGGGCCGTTCGAAGCAGTTCCAGCTGCAGCAGGCCGGCGAACAGCCGGTGATAGCGGAACCAGGACCGCGCCGCGTCCAGCGCCACCACGAACCCGTTGGCGGCTTCTAGCTCCTGCAACACCCGCTCCCCGCCCGAGCCCCCCGCCAGGGCATCGGCCAGTGGGCCGGACACCCGCTCCAGCAGAGAAGTCCTCAGCAGCAGCCGCCGCACCTCTTCGCTCTGCCGGTCCAGCACCTCGGCCAGCAGGTACTCGGCGACCGTCCGCTCGCTGCCAGAGAACTCCGTAGCGAACCGGCCCGGATCGGGGTGCCCGGCCAGTGACAGCGCCGCAAGCCGCAGTCCGGCCGCCCACCCCTCGGTCCGCTCGTACAGCATCGCCAGCGCGGGGCCGGTCAGCTCCACCCCGGCGGCCTGGAATAGCTCCCGCGCCTCTTCAGCGGTGAACCGCAGATCGGGGGCGCGGATCTCGGTCAGCTCGCCTTCTAGCCGCAGCCGGTGCAGCCCCAGCCGCAGGTCATGCCGGGTGGCCAGCACGAACCGCAGTTCTGGCGGCCCGCGGATCACCAGCAGTTCCAGCTGGCGCAGCGCCTCGGCTGAGCCCAGCTCTTGCACGTCGTCGATCACCAGCCACAGCCGCTGGTCGAGCGGCGCCAGATCCTTCAGCACCCGCTCCACGATCGCCCACCCGTCCAGATCCGGCGCCGCCGTCAGGTCCCGCACCAATGTCGACCCTGGTGAAGTCTGGCGCAGCGCGCCGAGCACCGACGGCCAGAACCGCTGCGGATCACGTTCATGGGGGCCTGCCGCCACCCAGGCGGCGCGGTCCGCCAGATCGGCCGCGCCGATCCACGACCGCAGCAGGACCGTTTTCCCGCTGCCCGGCGGGGCCGACACCACGGTCACCCGCCCGGATGCCCCGAGCCGCTCGAACAGCCCGGGACGGGACACGACCCCTCCCGCCCCCGGACGGGCGACGCGACCGGCAACCACATCCGCTCTCTCGGCAGCCCCCATTACCAGATCATCGCACGACCCCAGCAGGCCGGCACGCCAACGTGGGCGGTCCCGGCGAGGCCGCCTGATCGGGCCGTCCGCCTGCCGGGGGAGGCTGGCGACCGGCCAGATCATGTCAATCGGGCGACGCTTACTCACCCTGTCCGGCCCGAGCCTGGCTGCAAGGAACGGCAGGAGCATGCAGCTCCCGCACCGTCAACCACAACCCGCCGCTAAAAGGAGGACCGATGGAACTGTTCACCGACCGCGACGCCACAGACCATGACGAGTTGCGCGTGCACAACTGGCGCGTCTCGCAGCTGAAGCGCCTTGGCATCCCCGGCTCGCTGGCCGAGATCTACGCCGACCGCATCGACTGGCATCAGATCGCCCGGCTGGTGCAGCGCGGCTGCCCGCCGCGTCTAGCCCTCCGCATCGTCCGCTGACCAATGCTTGGAATGGGGGCCAGATGCGTCAGGAGATAACGATGGAAAGAGTTATGACCGGGCAGAGCACAGAGAACATGGAATATGTGCGCACGCTGCTTAAGCGAAAGCAACCAGGATTTTCCGCGGCCGGCCCAGAGTTAGGAAAAACGCAATGAGCGCCGACCGCTGGATTCGCGTGTCAGATCAGGACCGGGACAACGCCGCTGAGTTGCTCATCGAGGCCTACGCAGTGGGTCGGCTGAGCCGCGAGGAACTCGACGACCGTGCCACTGCGGCATATTCGGCCAAGACGCGCGGTGACCTGCGCGATGTCACCGCAGACCTTCCCCTCCCTGTGGCGCGCGCCGATCTTCCCTCCGACAGCGTGGGTGTGCCACGGGGAGCCGGCGGTCGCCTGATCGGCCAGATGATACTGACGTTCTTTCTGCTCGTGCTGGCGGCTCGTCTGGCCGGGGTGGTAACCACCGATGCCGTATGGGAGGCGACGGTCCCGGTGCCCACCGCGCTCGTGCTGCTGCTGCCACCGCCGCTCGGCACTAGCTGGCAGTACAGCACCCGCGACCCCCGGGTGAAGGAGACCGACGATGTCTGCTGAGGGACTTCGGTTGCGCTGCGCCGCCTTCTGGCCGGGACAGAAACGGTCACGCTCGTCGTCCTTCATGAGTTCGCGCTGAGCTACAGCGGTGCGGCGTCCAGGTCGCCTGGCGTGATGCGGCGGAGCTGGCTGCGCGAGCTGATGTCGAGCTTGGTGAAGACCTTGCCTAGGTGGTACTGGACCGTACGCGGGCTGAGGAACAGCCTGCTGCCGATCTCAGGATTCGACAAGCCCTCGCGGGCCAGCCGCGCGACCTGCGCCTCTTGAGCCGTCAGCTCAAGCACGGTGGCGACAGTGCGCTTGCGGGCGCTTTCACCGCCGGCCTGCAGCTCGCGGCGGGCGCGCGCGGCGAACGCCTCCACGCCCATCGCCTCGAGCATCTGGGCGGCGGTACGCAGCTGATCGCGCGCCTCAGTGCGGCGCCGCTCCCGGCGCAGCCACTCCCCGTACAGCAGATGGGCGCGGGCCAGGTCAACGCGGATGCGGGTCCGGCCAAGGCGGACGATCGCCTCACGGTACAGGCGCTCAGCATCTTCCCCCTCGCTCAGCAGCGCGTGCGATCGCGCCTGCACCCCCAGCCCCCAGTCGGTGCCGCTGGCGCCGGTCATCTCGGCGAGCCGCCAGTAGGCGTCTGCGGCCGTCTCGGTCATCCCGCTGCGCGCGGCGGCCTCGATCAGCTCGGCCACAGCCCAGTTCGAAAAGCCCAGCTCGGCCGGATCTTCGCTGGCCCGCTGCGCCGCGGCCATCGCTTCCTGGTAACGGCCCAGACCGTTGTTCAACACCGCGCTGGCCCACTCGGCGGCCGATATCGCAAGCCCTTCGCCGCGCGCTGAAGCATCCCGCAGCACGGCCTTGATCAGACGGGATGCCTCGGGTGCGCTGCCGCGCATCGCGGCCAGCCCCAGGGCACCGTAGGGCGCGAGACTGCTCCCGATCGCCTCTACTGCCGCCCGCATCTCCTGGCCTGCTGATGCCGCGGCGGTCAGCTCACCAGCGAAGAGGAGCGCGTATAGGCGTGTCATGAGAGCCAGCGGAAGCTCGCTGAACGCGCCGGCCTCGCGGGCGAGCTGGACGTACCGGTCGGAGAGCATGTCAAAGCCCTCGTCATCCCAGATATGGAAGGCAGCGCCTGCTGCCAGCGACAGCCAGCGCAGCTCGGGATCGGCGGGCATGTTAGTCCTGAAGGCTTGCAGAGCCCTGCGCAGAATCGGCACCCCGGCCGCGTATCCCTGATGGAAGGCCGCTGCCAGGCCATCGAGGAGGAGGTCGGGTGCGCGCAGCGGGTGCGGCGGCGGCGGTGCCGCGGCCGCTGCGCGTGCCACCTCCGGCAGGGAACCGGCTGGGCTGGCCAGGCGGCTGCCGAAGTCCGCGGCAACCACCGCATCCAGGTAGGTCGCCCGGGCCAGGTCGACGTCGATCGGCTCGAGCCGCTTGGCGGCCTTGAGCAACAGCGGCGCCGCGTCGCCGACCCCGCTGGTGCCAAACAACGTGACCTGGGCCCGCACGAGGTCGACGCAGGCGTGTTGGAACTCAGTGAGCGGCCCGGCTTCGGCCCTGGCTAGCAGGTCCAGCGCCACGCCGAACGCGCCGGCCTGGACCTTGGCCTGCGCCGCGTTCACCGCACGCCCCGCGCGCAGCGCCGGGTCGGTGGTCAGCACCGTGGCCCGCTCCAGGAACGCCGCCGCCGCGGCCAGGCCGCCCCGCGCCTGAGCGCGTCCCGCGGAGCGCTCCAGTTCGGCGGCGATGTTTTCGTCCGGGCCCTGGGCGGCGTGGGCCCGGTGCCAGGCGCGGCGATCCGGATCGAGCTTGGGATCGGTGGCCTCTGCCAGGGCCTGGTGCACCTCCTGTCTCGCCCGGTCCGACGCCGACAGGTAAGCCGCCGAGCGGGCCAGCGGATGCCGGAACCGCACCCAGGCGGCGAACTCAGCCAGGCCCGCGCGGGCAATCGGCCCCGCTGCCGCGGCACCGACTCCGAGCTGTTCGGCTGCCCGCCACACCAGCACCGGATCCCCGGTCGGATCGGCCGCCGCCAGCAGCAGCAGCCTCCGGGGCTCAGCAGGCAGAGCCTCCACGCGCCGCCGGAAGCTCTCCTCGATGCTGGCCGGCAACGACAGCGCGCCCGGCAGCCCGAACCCCCCAGCCAGTTCCGCCGCCGTCAGCCCTCGCGGCAGCTCCAGGAGTGCCAGCGGGTTTCCCCCCGTCTGCGCCACGATCTGCTCACGGACCCGCTCATTAAGCGGCCCGGTCTGCACGGAGTCCAGCAGCGCGCGAGCATCGGCCTCCCGCAGGCCCTCGACCACCAGCCCCGGCAGCCCGGCCAGGTCGGCGCCCGGGGCGCGGGTCCCGAACACCAGGCCGACCGACTCCGCCCCCAGGCGGCGGGCGACGAAGGCGAGCGCTTGCGCGGAGGCGCGGTCAAGCCACTGGGCGTCATCGACCAGGCAGATCAGCGGCCGCTCCCCGGCTGCCTCCGACAGCAGGCTCAACACCGCCAGGGCGACCAGGAACCGGTCCGGCGCTGTCCCGGCACTCAGGCCGAACGTGATCCGCAGCGCATCCCGCTGCGGCGCCGGCAGAGCCTCAAGGTGGTCTCGCAGCGGCGCGCACAGCTGGTGCAACGCGGCGAACGCCAGTTCCATCTCCGACTCCACACCGGTCACGCAGGCCACCTGGCATCCCGCCGCCCGCCGGGCCAGGCGCTCCAGCAGCGCCGTCTTGCCCACCCCCGGTTCGCCACGCACCACCAGCGCCCGGCTCTCACCCGCGCGCACGGCGTCCAGCAGCCGGTCAAGCACTTCACACTCGGCATGGCGGTTCATCAGCTCCGACGCGCCATCCCGCGCCGGGAAACCGGCGGGCACCTGCACAGCATCAACGCTATACCGCGGCCCCGTTGGCGCCTCCGGCCGCGTCAGATGGCTGGAGTTAGCCCCACCACACGGCAGGATCGGCGGTCCCGTACAGCTTTGCCGCGTAGGTGTCGTATGCCTTGATGGCCAGGTCCTTGATGGCCGGCCGGACCTCGACGGGCATCTCACCGACAACCATGTCGACCGTCGTGGGGTCACTGTCGTGCATGATCATGCCGAAGACCGCGGCCAGCTTGTCCGGAGGAACGTGAGCAGCCTGCTCTTGGGCCAGGACGGCGTATTCGGCCTCGGTGATGTACTTCTCGCTGAGCGGGACAACGAGTTGCTCCTCAAGAGCCAGATGCTCGGTGGTGACCGGGATGAGCTGGTCAATGGCGGCGGCCAGGGCGCCGCGCGCGTCAGCCGACGCGCTATCGCGCCATGCCCGCTCTGCCTCCGTCACCTGCAGCAGGCAGATGTGGATGGCATGGTGCTGAGCCTCCATGACGTCGCCAAGCGACGCGCACTCCTCCGGACAGCGCTCGCGCAGGCGCGGCCAGATGTGCCTGTCTTCTGCCGAGTGGTGCCAGCTCACTATGCTGCTCACCAGCGCCACATGGTCGGCGACCAGCGCGGCGCGCTCCTTATCCCCGGCCCTGACAGCCCGGATCAGGTCCGGCATCAGCCCGAATTCACGGCGGAACATCGTGTGCGCCGCGAACATGTCCCGTGTGTCGGTGAGCGACTCGTCCGGCGTTGTCATTTCCTGCTCCGTTTGTTTCTTGCTGAGCGGAGACACGATCTGTGGCTGGTTTCGGCAGCCCACGATGCCATCGTCATGCCGGGAGGCCGCGTTCGAATCCGCCAAAGTGGCTAGTCGCTGCCGCGCGGTGGCCCCGGACCCGGGCCGTCGCTCACCTGCTCCTCCTTCCAGTCCGCAGGTCAGCGAGCTCGCCGTCGGACTGGGCGCGCAGGGTACCCAGATCCTGGCTGAGGCGGTGGAACGCGTCGGCCTGGTCCTGCCCGGCCTGGATCCGTGATCTGATCAGCCGGGTGCCCAAGCCTGCGATAGTGCCGATCGGATGCAGGTGGACGGCGAGGGTGACGCCCGCGCTGACCGCGTCGGGGACGGCGTGGTTTCTCAGCCGCCGGGCAATAGTCCGTGCAGACTGCCCGATGCTGTTTGCCTGGTCCGGCGGGCCGCCGAGCGGCGCACCCGCCAGGTGCTGCGCGACCAGCTCCCAGTGGTCCTTGACCGGACAGGCGCCGATGACATGCCAGCCTTTGATCAGCTCCAGGTCCAAGCCGTGCCCGTCGCCGGGTCCCGACAGCCGGACGCGGTCGGCATCCCCGCACAGCGGGCCGAACGCGCCCTTGTTGATCAAATTCACGAGGAGCTGCGCGAACTCCAGCTGCCTGCCAGGGCTTCGCCGCATGGCCTGCTCAGCCGGGGTGAGCTGGGCGTCGAGAGCCCGCCCGGTCCTGGGCGCGAACCGGGTCAGGTCCAGTCGCCGCATCGGCTCGGCCAGCTCCGGCGGCCACAGGGCGGGAGTTAGGTCGCCGCTGCCGATCACTCCGGCCAGCAGCGCGCTGTACAGGTAGTACGCGGCAAGCCGCTGGCATCCGGCATCCTCGATGACCTCGTCGAGCCCGGGCGGATCCGGGGCACGGTGCCGGGCGTCGGCGCGCAGCCCGGGGAGCGGCGCGTCAGCGACCATCGCCAGCTCCCGGCTCGATCCCGGCCCGCGACTCCAGTTCCGCGACACGGTCGATTAGGTCGATGATCAGCGCGTGATGGGCGCGTGCGATCTCGGTCAGCAGCTCCACGTCGCCGCGCAACTCGTCCCACGCGTCCTCCTGGGTGACCTTCCGGGAGACGGTATTGGACGCATCCTTGGCTCGCATGGCCACATCCTTGGCCACAACGGCGGCTTGTTTGACGTGCTCGTCCTCGCCGGCGTTCGACATAGCCGATCGTGCTTTCTCGGCGAGCGAGTTAATGCGGTGATGTTCGGTGTCAGTCACTGGCCTTGGCTCCTCAGTCGGCGGCGCTGCTGCCTAGAACGCGGCCGGATGAGCCGCGGGCTGTCGCCGCTGGTCCCAGAATCGGGCCGCAGAGGGTGAGCCGCAGTCGCGTGAACCAGGTGATATCGATCCGTCTGGCGGCCGCTATGCATACCGGGTTTGCGCCGGCGCCGGGCCGCCGAGCGCGTTACGCCGGGATGGCATGCGTAGGGAGACCATCCGCCGCCAGCCGCCAAGCCTCTCGCGGATGTACACGGCCTGGATGCCCGCGGCGAGTAGGGCGGCCTTCGGCGGCGGCCAGCCCAGGATCCGGCCCAGGTGGGCCATGACCGCCGTGCTGACGTCCCTGTAGATGGCGATCTCGGCCAGGGCGGTCGCGCGCAGCGTGCGCCGGATCACCTCCGCATGCCCGGCGGCGGCAAGCCGCAGCAGCTCCTCGTGGCAGTAGGCCAGGTGATTGTCCTCGTCGCTGGAGATCACCCGGACCGCGCGGCCGATGTCCGGGCGGTCGGCGGCGTACCTGCGCAGCGCCTGCATCTGCTCCGACGCCCGCTGCTCGGTGACGCGGCTGTGTGTCAGGTAGGTGATGATGTCGCGTTCGGTCAGCTCCCGGCCGCCGCGCAGCCGGGCGTGCGCCAGCCCGATGCCCGCGTTCTCCAGCCGCATCGTGTAATCCGCGTTTGCCGGCACGGCCACCGGGGCCAGGCCCCGCTTGCGCAGCAGCGCGTTGAAGATGCGGCAGTGCTTGTCCTCGTCCGCGCCGTGCCGGGCGATCTTCGGCGCCAGGTCCCGCTGCGAACCGGGCACCAGCGCCGCGATCCGGCCGTTCTCCCACCCGCCCTGCGCCTCACCGCTGGCGGCGATTGAGCAGAACAGCCGAAATGCCTCATCGTTGTCGAAGATCTCCTCAAAGATCGTCCGGGCAGAAAGCATTCCACACACCTCGGTTCAGTGAGCGCCTACACGGAGCGTCACGCCATACGAGGTGAGCTGTCGTCATGCAAAGCGGGCGATCTCGGTGCGCGACGGCGAAGGAGGCCGGGCGGCACGCGGCCGGACACAGGCCACCCGGGCAGATCACCTTGATCGGCTGACGGCGAATCACCCTGTCCAGGACGAACCTTGCAAAGGTGCCCGGGCCTGCGGCACCGGCCCGCTTGCCGGCCGCGGTGGTCCGGGATCCGCGAGGACCAGTACCACGCAGTGAACGCAGCACCTAGTTCACGGAAGGGATGACCGCACATGGCAGGACGAGTCGAGGGCAAGTACCCCATGGCCACCGCGGAGGTCCTGGCCGAGACGGTCAGGCAGGTCGACTACGACGCCGTCATGGCGGCTCCGGATGAGGGGTGGCCGAGCTCGGGCGGCTCGACGACTCGGCCCTGCTCGGCCTCCGCAAGCCCAGCATCGGCGACCTCACGCCGAATGGCCCGATGGTCCCGTCCGGGTTCACCCGCACCCCCGGCGGCGACGGCACCGTCTTCAGCCCGGTGCGCAACGGGCAGTCCCTAGAAATGAGGAAGGCTACATGACCACGAATGAGGCGGCTCAGCGGCCCGATAATCACGTTATCGTGGTGTTCGGCGCCACCGGTGACCTGGCCAGCCGTAAGCTGCTGCCCGGGCTTTTCCACTTGCACGTGGCCGGCCTGCTGCCGCGCGATTACCGCGTCATCGGATCGGCGCCGACGTCGTTCGCGCTGACCGAGGAGGAGTTCCGCGCGCATGCCAGAGACGCGGTCGGCAAGTTCGGCATCACCAAGCCGGACGACGCGTCTTGGTCTGACTTCGAGCAGCGGCTGTCGTTCGCGATTGCCGAACCCGGTGACGTCTCCGCTCTCCAGGCTGAGGTCCAGCGGTCGGAGCAGGAGATCGGCGGCTCGCCGCGGCGGCTGTTCCACCTGGCCGTGCCGCCCGCGGCGTTCACGTCCATGGTGGGCCTGCTCGGCGACTCCGGGCTGGCCAAGGGCGCGACCCGGCTGATTATCGAGAAGCCGTTCGGCACCGACCTGGCGTCGGCGCGGACACTGAACCAGGCGGTACACGCGGTGTTCGACGAATCGCAGGTGTTCCGCATCGACCACTTCCTGGGCAAGGAATCCGTCGACAATATCGTGGCGTTCCGCTTCGCCAATGGTCTGTTCGAGCCGGTTTGGAACCGGCAGCATATCCGGTACGTGCAGATCGACGTGCCGGAGGCGCTGTCGATCGAGGGCCGAGCCGCGTTCTACGACGCGACCGGCGCCTACCGCGACATGGTGGTGACGCATCTGTTTCAGGTGCTGGGTTTCGTGGCCATGGAGCCGCCGGTGTCGCTGTCGGCCGGGCCGTTGGGGGATGAGAAGGTCAAGGTGTTTGAGGCGCTGAAGCCTCTTAATGTGCGGCACGTGGTGCGCGGGCAGTACGCCGGGTACCGCTCTGAGCCCGGAGTGGCGGCCGACTCGGACACCGAGACGATGGTCGCGGTGCGGGCCGCGGTGGACAACTGGCGGTGGCAGGGGGTGCCGTTCTTCCTGCGTTCGGGTAAGGCCATGGGCACCAGCCGACAGGTCATCACGCTCGGCTTCCACCGGCCGCCGCTGCGGATGTTCCGGGCGCAGTTGCCCGACGCCGTCCGCCAGTTCAACGAGATCGTCATCGACTTCGCCGATCCCGGCTCGATCAGCATCGAGTTCCTGGTCAAGGTGCCTGGGCCGGAGCTGAGCCTGGGACGCACGAAGATGACGTTCAGCTACGAGAACTCGTTCGCCACCGTACACGCGCTGGAGGGCTACGAGCGGCTCATCCTGCTCGCCATGATCGGCGATCAGTCGTTGTTCACCAGCTCGCACGGGGTGGAACGGCTGTGGGAGATCTCCACCCCGCTGCTGGACAACCCACCGCCGGTCAAGCCATACAAGCCCGGCTCATGGGGGCCGCCATCGGTCGACCGGCTGATCTCGCCGTTCCACTGGCACTTGCCAGAAAGCGGAACGCCCGGGAAACGCCTGTAGAGCATTCGAGGGCGCACCGCGGGGCTCTCACCGTCGGCCTCCGTTGAGCTTGGGGGATCAACCTGACGGGGTCCACCTGGTCCACTGCCCGGCCCGCGCAAACCGGGACGCGAACTCCGGCAGAGAGCAGACCATCGTGTCGGTACGGATGGTCAGCGGCTCTCTTTTCCTGGGTCCGCTGGCTTTGGTCAATGACGTCGTGAGAGTCGTCGCTGACCTTCAGGCGGCCTTTGCCAGCGGCTCGGCCGGGACGGGCCGGTCAGGGGCGAGGGCGCGGCCGACTGGGAGCAGTTGGCCGCCGTCGTCGAACACGATGACGCCGTTGCACAGCAGACTCCAGCCCTGCCCGGGGTGATCGGCGACGATCCGGGCTGCCAGGTGATCGGGTGCCGCCCATTGCGGGCACCGCGGCTGATGCTGACACATTGTTTCCTCCGCTATAAAGCAGTTCGTGCGATGCCTTCGCGGGCGTCATGCCCGCAATATCGGCCCTCGCCGGGCCGGGCCCCGGTGCGCGCGTGTGTCGCTGATCCTCTTCGTCTTCCCGGATTTACTATTTGCGACCACCCTCTCGCCAGACCGGGTGAGCCGACGTCACGTGATCAGGATGACTTCCGCCGGGCAGCTTCTCGTCTGGCTGAGTCAGAGCGAGATTCGGGTGCCGCATTGTCTGTCAGCCAATTTGCCCTGGCCAGGGGACTCGCTGCGTCGTCTGCTTACGACCCTTGGCGGAGCAGTTGGGTTAGCTCGGACTCGACGTCGAGATGGTCGCTCTTCTCGCCTGCCGGGACGATCCGGTACGTACGGCGTAGGAAGTCCGAGATCTCCGTGAGCGGTGCCTCGAAGTGCGCCTAGCCCAACTCCGAGGACAGCTCGATGTTGAACACGCCGTGCGGGCCGCCCTCGAAGCTGGCCGACGGCCAGACGGGAGGGCTGGTCCCGGTGATGGCCCTCACGGAGCGCGCCTGGCCGCACCCTGATGGTCGGCTATGGCGAGTGACGCATGAGTCCCTCTATCTCAGGGTTCCTGACTATGAACCCGCCCCGCCTTATTCCTTGCTCCCACTGAAGCCGACGCTGCTCCGGCTCACGCGGACGGGGATACGGAAATTCCAGCGCCAGGCCAGCGACCTTGCCGGCCCGGTCGAAGACCACTTCCCCGATTGCCCCGCCGCCCGCGAAAGCCAGCGGGACATCCACCAAGGTGTAACCACCGAACTGCCGGGCGGACGGGGCATCTATGCGCTCCAAGCTGCCGGCGGAATCCACCACCGTCGCCCACCCGCGGGCAAGGTCGACCTGGCCGCGCAGGCTCGCGTCGAACTCCACATCCACCTTCTCCCAGCGGCCCCCGATCAGGTCGCTGAATAGCACGCATGCCCGGTCCATCGCACCGCGGGTCATTGGCTTTCCCCTGTCCTGATCGGCTGGCCCCCTGATCTGGGCGCTCAGTCACTAGTCTGCTCCGTCCTGCGGGCAGGCGCCAATCTGTTGCCGCACGCGATCGTGGATGGGATACCTTGCCAGTCGTCTAATCGAAGGGCGGTTGCCCGGCATACCAGGTTGGACCCGGCCGTGGCTGACGCGAGTCGTCGGCAATACCCCTGAACATCTCGTTCTGGGCGCCCCGCTCGCTGCGTGTCGGCGTCGCGAGAACGATGCTAGGTATCGATTAATATCCTGTCTTCCATTATATTGACGCAATGGCTGTCAAACCCGTGACGGGGCGGGCGTTCTTGGTCCTCATCGCGCTGGCCGACGGCCCGCGGCGGGGGACTGCATCGTGGGGCGAGGTGGCTGAGGTCCGCGCCGCCACCGCCCGGATAGTCCGGGCGAGACTGGGCCTGCCCGGTGTGGAGGCAGCAGCCGGATGAGCGGCCTGAACCCTGCGGGGGTACCGGGCCATGGCCGTTGATCTGTCCGCAGTGGCTCCGGAAGGTAAGTCCGATGCTCCCGCCGCGGCCCGGTGGCGCAGGTGCCTGACACCGTGGCGCTCTCCCGAGGGTCAGCCCGCCTGGGCCCGGCCGGCGCTGCTGGCCATAGCGGCCGTCGCCGCGGTGGCGTACGGCTGGGGGATGGCCGGGGCCAGCGTCGAGCCGTTCTACGGCGCGGCTGCCCGGAGCATGTCGGAAAGCTGGCACGACTTCATCTTCGGGGCGTTTGACCCGGCCGGGACCATCACTGTCGACAAGCTGCCTGGCGCGCTCTGGGTGCAGGCGCTGTCGCTGCGGGTCTTCGGCTTTCACATCTGGGCGCTGGTCCTGCCGCAGGTGGTGGAGGGTGTGCTCACCATCCTGGTGCTATACCGGGCTGTCCGCCGGCTGGCCGGGCCAGTAGCTGGCATAACCGCCGCGGCAGTGCTCGCCGTCACGCCCATCACCGTGCTGCTCAGCCGCGGCAACGTCTCGGACTCACTGCTGATCCTGCTGCTGGTGCTCGCCGCCGATGCCACGTCCGCGGCGCTGCTCACCGGCTCACTGCGGCAGCTGCTGCTCGCCGGCGTCTGGGTTGGCCTGGCTTTCCAGGCGAAGATGATCCAGGCCTGGCTGGCGCTGCCCGCGCTGGCCGCCGCCTACCTGCTCGCCGCGCCCGCGGCGCGGCTGCGCACCCGGTGCGCACACGTCGCGCTGGCCGGGCTGGTCACTGTCGTGGTCTCGCTGTCCTGGATGACGGCGGTCTCGCTGGTCCCGTCTCAGGACCGTCCCTACGTGGACGGCAGCCCGAACGATTCGGTGTACACGCAGGTCTTCGACTACAACGGCCTGGCCAGGTTCACCGGCAACTGGGCGAGCGTACCCGGGCCGCCCGCCGCGATCCTGGCCACGCTCCGCCAGAACGGTCAATCGCTGAATGCCGAGACTTTCGGCATCGAGGCCAGCTGGCACCGGCTGCTGGCCGGGCCGTTCGCGGCCGACGGCGGCTGGCTGCTGCCGGCGGCCGTCGCCGGCGCGCTCGGCGTGCTCATCTCCCGGCGCCGTCAGGGCAGGCGCGACCCGCTCCGCGCCGCCGTCGCGCTGTGGGGCGGCTGGTGGCTGATTCTCGCCGTCTTCTTCAGCGTCGGCACGTACCTGAACTCCTACTACGTCGCGGCGCTCACCCCGGCCGTCGCCGCGCTGTGCGGCACCGGTATCACCGCGTGCGGATCTCGCCCCTGGCCGGCCCGGGTCCGCCTGAGCGTCGCCGCGACGGTGGCCGGCTGCGCCGGCTACGGCGCTTACCTCATGTCCGGGACCGCAACCGGCCCGGTCGTGCTCACCGTGCTGGCGCTGATCATAGCGGCGGCCGCCGCGGCTCAGTTGCTGCTTCGCGCCTCAGGCAAAGCCGGGCACCTGACCATGGTCACGTCCGCTGCTGCCGCCGCGCTCCTGCTGCCCGCGGCGGCATCGGTGAGCTGCGTCATCCGTGGCCTGGGCCCGTTTGACGTTCCGTACGAGCCGGCCAAGACCGCATACGATAACCAGGCGCTCGCACGCGCCGCGCCAGCTCTCACCCAGGCCGTCCAGCAGATGGAACTGTTCACGCCACCCGGTGCTGCCCTGTTCGGCGCCGATTCGTCCATCCTCGGGGAGAACTACATCCTGTACAGCGGCAGGGAGGTGTTGCCGATCGGCGGCTTCCTTGGCGGCGCGCCCGCCCCGACGCTGGCGACGCTGCAGGCCGACATCCGCAGCGGCTACGTGCGGGTCTTCATGTTGCCGGTCCATCCGGCGAGTTCGGACCCGCGTGTCCGCTGGATCGAGGCCAACTGCCACGAAGGACCGCCACACGGCTACCCGGTCCAGGTCGCGAACTTCGCCTGCGCGCCCACCCCTAACACCGCCGGCTAGAGCGCGCCCAGGACAGATGAGCCCCCGTCGGTACGCGCTATAGGTGTGCTGACAGCCAGGCATGCACCTCGGGTACGTGATTGGGTACCGTCAGGTGCCCATCGTCGTCGAGCAGTCGGGCCTCGACGCCGGGAATGTGCGCGGCCAGCCATTCGCCGTGGCCGGGCGGCACGGACATGTCCTGCCTGCCGTACAACAGCAGGACCGGGACAGCGATGTCGGCGAGGTCGAATCCCCACGGCCTGAACATGCAGTTGTCGTCCCACCACCCCTGGCTGCCTGGTGCCAGCGCGTCCTGTGTGCAGGACAGCATGAATTGGTACAGCCCGCCGAGCATGGCCGGCGCATCTGCCGGCGTGAGCATCGGGTCAATCCCCTCGGCCACACTGTCAAGCGACACGGCCAGGATCTCCTCCCGGTCCTTGTCCAGCTTCTTCCTGGCCGCGGCCTCATCGGTCAGGAACAGGCGGATGTCATCGGCGTTGCCCCGGCCCATGCCGGCGAAATAATCAAGGCCCGCGGCGTCGAACGGGGCGGGCGAGGCAAGCGAGGCGGCAGCAGTAACCAGATCCGGGAGCAGGGCGGCGCACGCCAGCACATGCGGGGCGCCGCCCGAGATACCCCACGTCGCCAAGCGATCGATGCCCAGCTCAGCGCAGATCGCGCGGACATCGGCGGCGCAGTCGGCGACGGTGCGGCCTGGCTGGGGCGAGGACTCCCCGTAGCCTGGCCTGTCATACCCGATAAGCCGCAGCCCGTGCTCGGCGGCATCCCGCACGAACGAGCCATACAGTCCCTGGCGCCTGGAACTCGGCGAGCCGTGGTGGACGAAGACCGGCCAGCCAGCGGGATCACCGCGACCTTCGACCGCCAGCAGCCGGCCGTCCGGGGTGTGAACTGTGCGCCGCACGTTTGCCTCCTTCCCACTGCGCCGAGTCTGCCGCAGCCGTCGTTCGCTGGCTCGCAAAGCCCGCACTCGACCGCAGGAAATCCCAGCGCCGCTACGCGGTCACGCCCCTATACGGCGCTCACCACAGGTCCGGGCAGGAAAGTTAGGGCGGAATATCGTCCGTGCTGGAGGACGGACGATATTCCACGCTCTCCGACCGGCGTCACCTGGGGCAGGAGGATGCGGGGATGGTGTTACCGGTGGGGCGCCTGCGAGGTTGAGACGGCGCGGCGCGAAGCACCCAGCGCCGGGGAGCGCGGTTAGGGAAGGGCCGCTACCAGGCGGTTCCAGGCGAGCGAGGCGCCCTCGGCAAGGCAGCCGTCGACCACTACCTCGGTGCCGAGCGCGCTGACCTGGGACACCTCATGGCTGTAGTCGATAAGAGCGAAATCGCCACTCGGACCACCGAACAGGCTCTGCAACGTCAGCTTGCAAATAGTGCCGTGCATCAGGGGTTGTCGTAACGGTGATCGGTGTCAATCCTGGCGCCTGCAGCCCTCCCGGCATCGCCGCCGTCATGCCACGATGGGGATCATGGGTTCGCAGCGTTTCCGCGCCGTCATCGCGGCCGGTGCTGGGGACGGTGCGGTTATCACGATGCCGTTCGACCCAGATGAAGCCTGGGGTGCTAAGGCCGACCATCCCGTTGGCGGCACGATCGAAGGCTGCCGGATCCGCACCAGGCTCGTGCCGGCCGGCAGCGGCTGGGTGCTGACGCTGGCCGCGAAGCGCCTGCTCGGCATGGGGATCGCGATCGGCGATACCGTGACCGTCGAGCTGGCCCCGGAGGGTCCGCAGCGCGGCGATCTCGCCGACGATATCGCCGCCGCGCTCGCGGCCAACCCGGCGGCTGGCGCATTCTTCGATACGCTGGCGCAGTTCTACCGCAAGGCCTACCTACGCTGGATCGATGCGACTACCCGCCGGCCGGATCTGCGCGCGGTCCGCATCGCTGAGGTAGTGGAGCTGCTCGCGGCAGGGATCAAAGAGCGGCCACGATCGTGAAAGCAGGTTGCTCGGTGGGACTATTGGTGACTGCCCGATGGGCGGCCTCCACCGGCGAGGCGGAGCGAACGCCCGCACCTGCCGCGCCGGGCGTGATGAGCGTGCGTCGGCTGTCGGATTGGGCCCATTGCCGATCTCCCTGGTCAGCTCCGATTGTGTCCGCTGGCGGGTGCCTGCTGTGCTTCGGGCTGAATGTGATGCATCCGGGCGTTGACGAGTCGGCGTAGGTTGCGGATTGTGTTGGCGTCGAAGGGGAGTTGGTTGAGATCCTCGACCCATGTCTCTGCAGCTGCGACTTGCTCGCGGACGACGTCCGCGCCGAGCCGTTCAGGAATACCGATGACTTGGCCAAGGCTTCGTAGCATTGGCCAGGAGAGTTGCTGGCGGATTCTGTCACCGATAGGCAGTGCCATGGTGCGGTCGCCGTAGACGGCGGAAGATGGCAGGTCGTACGCCGGGGTGACTCTCCACTCGCCCTGCTGGTCCCTCAGTATCGCGAGATTCTTTGCATGGAGGTCTCCGTTGCCGGAGAGGTATGCGAAGACAAGCAGGCGGTAGAGCTCGAGCGCAGCCACGCCGGGTGCTCGGCAGCGTCGCGCTAGTCCGGCAATGGCGTCTTCGGTAGAGATGACGTATTTGTCGCCTGGCCACCGGCCGAGAACCTGGCATGCGTCCTCTACGGCAAGTGGCCGGACGAGGTCTCCTTCGGGGATCCGGTCGAATCTGTTCACGAGCAGGCCTGGGGCTCCTCGCTTGTCATGTACCAGTTCCACATCCGCAAGTCTTAGCCGGGTGTGTGCGGCTGCACGGAAGAAGAACGCCTCGTTTTCCACCAGGTACGGAAATTCCGGCGGGTTGAGTTTGAGGATGTAGGCGCGTGATCGGCCCTGAACTGGGATGTTCAGCATCTGTCCTGAGATCTTGTCCTGCACGCCGGGCAGCGCGACGCGATCCGGTTGCTGTCCGATTGCCTGGGCGAACACGTCGGCGAAGACGATCTCACTGAAATCATCAACGACGACTGGCTTAGTTTCGGCGGCTGTATCCCCAGCTGGGAGGACCTGGACATCGCCGATGGTATCGCCGCCGACCGCGAGCAGCATCGAGAACTCGTCGTCGGCTGAGGTGCCCACAGTGCGACGTAGCGCGTTCAGTCGTCTGCCTTCTGGCAGCAGTCCGGCGAAGAATGCGGGCACCGCCGCTGCAGGTGCAATAAAGGCGTCTGCTCTCATTGGCAGGCTCCATGCCACAGGCGGCTTCCCGGAGTCGAGGTACTCCGCCAGATAGAGGAACTCTGTGCGATCGGGGAGCCGGTGCAGGACACCGGCCAGCACCCCTGCCTTGTAGACGTCCGCCGTCTTGACAAGCCGCAGCTGGCGCAGAGGAGTGCGGGCCACCCGACTCACCCTTTGCCCTGGCGGATAACACCAGTACCTGGCTCCAGCACAAGGTCTAGACCCAACTGGCCCAGCACAGCGAGCACTTTGTCGAGGCGCAGCGTTGGCTTGCCTTGTTCGAGGGTATGGACAAAGCGTGTGGACACGTCGGCAAGCGCTGCGAGTTCGTCTTGTCGGAGTCCGAGCTCAAGTCGTCGGTGCCGGAGTTCATCCGCCCAGAACGTAGGATCATCTGCTCGATCGTGCATACTGGGAGTGTACCTCGCCCAGCAGGGCACGCCATCGCAATCGATATGCACGATCGTGCATATCGATTGGCGTAGCTAGCCTATGTTCACTGTCCTTGCCAGTTATATGCACGATCGTGCATATAACTTTGTCGGCCAAGGACACGGTTCAAGGCCGTCCAGCCTTCAGCGGGGTACAGCATGCAAGACCCTTCGTCACGCTCGGTCCCGTATCTGATGGGTGCGGCGCAGCCCGGTGCGCGGCGGCGGGGGGGCACGCAGTTGCTGCTGGCCGAGGCGTTCATCACCTTAACGGGCAAGCCTGAGCCATTGCCAGCGGGCCAGCAAGGCGCCGATGCGGCAGCGGCCGGGCTGGCGCTGCTTGAGGTTCTGGGAAGCCCTAGGCCCTGCCCGAAAGGGTAATCCGCCAGCTCGACGCCCGCCTACACCTGCTCGGCCCGACCGGGAGAGCCGGGGCGACCGGCGCCTCCCATGCGCCCGCACCAGCAGCGGGGACGAGGCGCTCGCGGAAGAGCGCGCGCAGGCGCTCGCCACCGCCGAGCGCTTTGGCCTCAGCTATGACGAAATCGAGGGCACCCGCGAACGCGTTTACCCGCAGCTATACGGTCCCTGGGACGAGCGATTCCTGGTCATCCCGAAAGGCGGCACCATCCGCCTGACCGATTCCCTCGCCGACGGCATCCCATAAACCGCCACCGCGCCGGGGCGATTCCCCCGCTGAGAATTACCCCTGATTCCAGGCTAAGGTCCCTTTCCATCCCGAACGAACAGTGGTGACTGTCCTGGCTGCCGTTGCTCCCCTAGCCGCGGAGTCGTTCGCGTGCCCGTCCGAGTTCGAGGCGTGCGACGGACCGCAGGTGGACTTCGTCGGGTCCGTCGGCGAGGTGGAGGGTGCGGACGGCGGCCCACATAGCGGCCAGCGGGGTGTCGGCGGAGACGCCGGCGCCGCCGTAAGCCTGGATGGCGCGATCGAGCACGTAGCTGGCGGCGCGGGGAGCGGCGACCTTGATAGCGGCGATTTCACTGGCGGCGTTCTTGGCGTCGGCGTGGTCGATGAGCCAGGCGGTCTTGAGGACGAGCAGGCGGGCCTGGTCAAGGGCGAGGCGCGATTCGGCGATCCATTCGCGGATGACGCCCTGGCTGGCAAGCGGCTGGCCGAAGGCCGTGCGTTCCAGGACGCGGCTGGTCATCAGTTCCAGCGCACGCTCTCCTATGCCGATGGCACGCATGCAGTGGTGGATCCGGCCGGGTCCGAGGCGAGCCTGGGCGATGGCGAACCCTGACCCAGGCTGGCCGATGAGGTTGTGCGCCGGGACGCGGACGCTGGCGAAGGTTATCTCCCCGTGCCCGCCGTGGGCGGCGTCGTCGTAGCCGAAGACGCTGGTGGATCGCTGCACCGTCACGCCAGGGGCGTCCAGCGGTACGAGGATCATCGAATGCCGGGCGTGTCGTTCAGCTCCGGGGTCGGTGATCCCCATGACGATCGCGATCTGGCATTCGGGGCGCAGCGCGCCACTGGACCACCACTTGCGGCCGTTGATGACGTACTCATCACCGTCACGGGTGATCCGCGCGTCGATATTCGTGGCATCGGAGGAGGCCACATCCGGCTCCGTCATGGAAAAGCAGGAGCGGATGTGCCCCTCCAGCAGAGGCACGAGCCAGCGCTCTTGCTGCTCAGGCGTGCCGAACATCGCGAGCACTTCCATGTTCCCGGTGTCCGGGGCGGCGCAGTTCATCGCCTCAGGTGCAAGCTCCGGGGACCGGCCTGACAGCTCCGCCACGGGCGCGTAATCCAGCACCGACAGCCCCGCCCCGAACTTCTCGTCCTGCAAGAACAGGTTCCAAAGGCCCCGCGCCCGCGCCGCCTCCTTCAGCCGCCCCATGATCGCCGGAGTCTGGAATGGTTCACCCGCCGCCCGGTTCGCCGCCGCCTGCCGGTGAAAAGCCGACTCAGCCGGATAAACCACCTCGTCCAGGAAATCCCGCATCAGCGCCATCAGCTCCTGGCAACGGGCACTCGGCGAAAAGTCCATCACAGCCTCCTGAACGTGGCCCAGCGGACCGAACAACCCGACACGGCAGCCTACCGGCCTGCGCCGTAGCTCCGCGCTCGCACGATCACACGTTCGCCGAGGCAGGGCACGGGAGAGCGGTTGGATGCCGTCCGTGTGATAGCCGCCGCGAATGGCGGCCGGGCCTCCTCGTCTGGTGCTCGCCGTTGCCGTATGTCGTTTCGACGAGCAGGCGCACCCCCCGCTGGTGACCGGAGGGCGGGGAATGTGTTCTGCTTGTGAAGTGATAGGCGAATCCCGCTCCGAATTCAACGCGCTGCCGCCCGACTGGGCCTCCGATCCGGTCCTGCTCGCAGGCCTGACCGTTGACGATGACGACGAGCACGACGACCCGGTGCTCCGCTGGCCGGACGGCCGCGTGGTCGACACTTGGCGGGAGGACTACCCGTATTCCGAGAAAATGCCGCGGCACGAGTACGAGTACCTGAAACGGCCGCTGCAGGTAGAGCTGGTCAAGCTGCAGAACTGGGTCAAGTCCGTCGGCGAGCGCATCATCATCGTGTTCGAGGGCCGCGATGCGGCGGGCAAGGGGGGCACGATCAAGCGCTTCACCGAGCACCTGAACCCCCGCGGCGCTACGGTGGTGGCGCTGACCAAACCGAATCAGCGGGAACGGACCCAGTGGTACTTCCAGCGTTACGTGCCACACCTGCCCGCGGCGGGCGAGATCGTTATGTTCGATCGCTCCTGGTACAACCGGGCGGGCGTGGAGCGGGTGATGGGTTTCACGACGGAGCCGGACTACTGGGAGTTCATGCTGGAGGCGCCAGAGTTCGAGCACATGGTGATCCGCTCCGGGCTGGACCTGACCAAGTTCTGGTTCTCGGTGACCCAGTCCGAGCAGCGCACGCGCTTCATCATCCGCCGGATCGACCCGGTGCGGCAGTGGAAGCTGAGCCCGATGGACATCGAATCCCTGGACAAGTGGGACGAGTACACCGAGGCTAAGGAGGCGATGTTCCACTACACGGACACGCCCGAGGCGCCCTGGACGGTGGTCAAGAGCAACGACAAGAAGCGGGCCCGGCTCGAAGCGATCAAGCACGTGCTGAGGAAGTTCGACTACGAGGGAAAGGACGAGTCGGCCATCGGGGAGCCGGACAAGCTCCTCATCGGGCCGCCGTCGATGCTGTCCGAACACGACCCGGATCGCGTCTACCCCACGCTGTGAGCCGAGCGGCGGGAGGTTCCTTATCCTGCGAACGGTGAGCTAGTGGCCAGGCCGGCTGGCGGAGAACATCCTCGGGGCGGCGGTGGGCCTGCTCGTGG
>Ga0210390_10001499_pt1 | contig 22236 bp, 19 predicted proteins | sample IncBWH11OmetaG_FD_161050 | JGI IMG/M metagenome (GOLD analysis project Ga0210390, IMG submission 161050) | Forest soil microbial communities from Barre Woods Harvard Forest LTER site, Petersham, Massachusetts, United States - Inc-BW-H-11-O ... | reverse complement strand
TGGGGGCCTGCGGAGGCGATGGACAGCGTCCATACCAGCGGTGGGTCCACATCGATTTTGCGGAGGTCGGGAAACCGGTCGGCCACGCTGACGGGCAGGATCGTCGTCGCTAGTCGGTGTCGGATCAGCTCGGCAGCGATCGCGTAATCGGCGACCTCGAAGGCATTGACCGGGCTGACCCCAACGGCGGCGAAACCGGCATCGACGCGCTGCCGAATTCCCCATCCGAGCGGGAAGTGGATCAGGTCTTGTCCGGCGAGGTCCACTAGTGGCATCCGTTTGCGACGTGCCAGGGGGTGGGTTGCTTCGCAGACGAACACCATGGGCTCACGTGTCAGCTCGCGCACGGTGACAAGCGGAGACCGTGGCGAGGTAATCGAGACGAGGGCCAAGTCCATTTGGCCGTCGGCAATTGCGGCCAGATGTCCGGCTGACCCGGTCGTGTTTTGCCGCAGACGGACGGTGACCTTCGGATGGGACTGGCGGAACTCCTCCAGCGCTGCAGGCAGATTCACCCTTCCCCACGTCATCAAGGCGCCCAGCGCGACTGTCCTCATCAGCTGGCCGCGGTATTCCTCTGTCGACGATTGGGCGCGACGAGCTGCGAGCTTGACTTCGCGGGCGTGATCGAGAAAGACCTCTCCCGCGGGAGTTAGCGCGATCTGGCGCTTGGTACGGTCGAACAACTCGACGCCCAGTTCCTTTTCCAGCCTGCCCACCGCCGCCGACAGTGCCGACTGCACGACGTGAATCCGCTCGGCCGCCCGGGAGAAGTTCAGCTCGGCGGCCACAGCGATGAAGTACTCCAACTGTCGCAGCTCCATTCGCCGAATCTATCGCCGATCGCGATTGTTGTGATCGTTTTTCTTCATTGGACATGGTCGATCATGGGGTGTTGCCTTGACAGCGTCTAGACGACAACCATCAGCCCACCGAAAGACATAATCATGCGGGCCTTGCGGTTCAACGAGTTTGGTGATCCCGCTGTACTGCACGTCACTGATATGCCGGATCCGCCTGCGACAGCGCAGGAAGCGGTGATCCGGGTGGAAGCGGCGTCGGTCAACCCCTCTGACATGAAAAACGTTGCCGGGATGATGGAGGGTACGGTGCTGCCGCGCATCCCCGGGCGTGATTTCGCCGGCGTGGTGATCAGTGGTCCACCCGATTGGGAAGGGGCTGCGGTGTGGGGTACTGGCGGAGATGTCGGCTTCACGCGCGACGGGTCACACGCCGAGCTGATGGCGGTGCCGGTGGAGGCGCTGGTGCGTAAACCCGAGCGGCTCAGCTTCGACGAAGCCTCCGCGGTCGGGGTCAACTTTGTGGTGGCTTGGTACGGGGCGGTGGAAACCGCGCAGCTGACAATCGACGAGACCATCGCGATCTTTGGTGTTTCCGGTGGGGTTGGCGGAGCGGTTGCGCAAATCGCTAATGCTCTGGGCGCCACAGTGATCGGTGTGGACCGTCGCAAGCCTGATCCGGACACTCCCGCTGCGGCCGTCATCGACCACTTCATCGCTTCTGAGCCGGACGCTGACGTCGGCGCCGAGATCAAAAAGCTGACCGGCGGCAGAGGTGTCGACGTCGTGTATGACGCCGTCGGTGGGTTGACCACGCCGGCGGCGCTGGCTTCACTTGCCCATCGAGGCAGGCTGGTGGTGATCAGCGCCGTCGGTCCCCGCGCGGTGGAAATCGATCTTAGGGACCTCTACCACAACGAAACTCGGATCTATGGATGCGACAGCCGAAAACTCACCGTCAGCGATTCGGCGCGGCGCCTGGAAAAGATAGTCCCCTATTTTGAATCCGGCGAGTTTCGGCCGCTTCCCGTCACCGCCAGTTATCCGCTGATCGAAGGTGCCCTGGCATATCAGGCTGTCGCGGACCACATTCCCGGCCGCGTTGTGATTCACCCATGAGCTCCTGTTCTCCTTCGCCCGACCCAATCTCGAAGAGAGGCAAAGCAAAATGCCGAGCAATCTGACCGAACAAACAATTACCGAAGCCGTGCTACGGACCTTTGACACTTCCACCGATGAGCGCTTCCGCCAAGTGTTCGTCGGCCTGGTGGAGCACTTGCACGATTTCGCGCGGGAGGTGCAGCTCACCGGTGGCGAGTGGTTTGTCGCAATGGATTTCATCGAACGGCTGGGCAAAATCTCCAGCCCTATCCGCCAAGAGGTTGTGCTGCTGTCCGACATCTTGGGCTTTTCCACGCTGGTGGACAAGATCAACCAGCACGGCGGAGGTTCGGCCACCGACGCGGCTCTGCTCGGCCCGTTCTTTGTTGAGGGCCGTCCTACTGCAGCAAACGGGGACGACATTTCCAATGGAGTGCCGGGCACGCCGATGTTCGTTACAGGTCGGGTGGTCGATGAAAACGGCAGGCCGGTCGCCGGCGTGCATGTCGACACCTGGCACAGCGACGGCGAAGGCTTCTACGACGTCCAGCAGACTGAAAAGCTGCATGGCCAACTGGCCATGCGGGCGCTGCTGACCACCGACCACAACGGCCAATTCTGGTACCGCTCAGTCACACCCCGCTACTATCCGGTCCCCACGGACGGCCCGGTCGGGGAGATCATGCGTCCGGCAAACCGATCCGTGATGCGACCGCAGCATGTCCACTTTTGGATCCACGCCGAGGACTATCAGCCGTTGATCACCCAAGTGTTCCTGCGCAATGACCCTTACATCGAAAGCGACCCAGTCTTTGCCGCGCAAACCTCGCTGCAGGCCGACTTCGTACGCCACGAGCCCGGCGTCACACCGTTCGGATCCTGCGTCGAAGAGCCCTTCGTGACCTTGGACTGGACCTTCACCCTCGCCAACAAATCCGACCAATAGCCAACGAGCCGGTCAATGTCGCGAATATCGCACGGCCGGTAGCGACGGAGCAGGGTAACAATCGGATGACCAGGGTTCATTCGCGGATATGAGGAGGATGACGTGAGCGACATATCAGACTTCGGTACCTTCGGTCGTTTCGTCGAGACGGCGGTGGATCAGATGCCGCCAGAGATGAAACAGGCGTACGAGTTCACTCATCGACTGCGCGGAATGTTGCCGGGTCCACACAAGATCTGGCTGGCCAACCCGCGGCTATCCCAGGTCATCGTGCCGACCGGGGCGTACTACCAGACCGACTCCACACTCACGAAGGCCGAGATCGAGATCGTCACCAACCTGGTGACCGGCCGCTGGCGCGCACCGTACGCCAACTACGAGCACGAAAAGATCGGCGTCGAAGAGGGCGGGCTGGCACCTGAGACGGTCGCGGCCCTGATTTCCGGCCAGCCAGTCTCATTCGATGATGAGCGCCAGCAAGTCGCGTACGAACTCGCGTCCACTCTGGTTGTTCCGCGCTACGTGCCGCTAGGGCTATATCAGCGAGCTAAGGCTCTACTCGGCGACGCCGGAATCGTCGATGTCACCGTCCTCATCGGATGGTTCACCGCGGTCTCAATGACGTTGGCCGCATTCGATGTTCCCGCCAACGCCATCGGGCTCGACCAGTAGGCCGCACCACCGAAACGAAGGACCGATCATCGTGGCAGAAGACCAACTGGGCGGCCGTTTGCCGCTCCTCGACACCGACACGCTCGACGACGAACAACGCGAACTCGTCGACTACCTCATGCACACGTTCGTGCCGTGGGCCACCACCACCGGCTTCGGTAGCCGAACGCCCGACGGCAGGTTCATTGGCCCTTTCAACGCCCTGCTGCGCAGCCCTGCCCTCGCCGGACAATTCCTGCAGTTCCAGACCAGCGAGCAACAGCACACCTCGCTGTCCGACCGCGTGCGCCAAGTCGTTATTTTGGCCGTCGGTGCCGTGTGGGCTGCAGACTACGAGCTCTACGCGCACTCCGCAGTCGCTCGCCACCACGGAATCCCCGACGACACCGTCCGCAGCCTTGCCGCAGGCACCGCACCCGACACCCTCAGTGATGACGAAAAGCTCGCCTACCGCTTCATCCGACAGCTGTCGAATTCGCATCACGTCGACGACGCTACGTTCGCCGACACCCGGAAAGCGTTCGGAGACCGCGGAATCGTCGACATGACCCTGCTCGCTGGCGCCTATCACTCCGTCTGCGGTCTGCTCAACGCGTTCGAAGTACCCGCGCCAGCCGCAACTCCGACGTGAACCACACCGCCCCCGGGCCGCAGCTTTGCCGGCTGGGACGTGGCGCTGTGAGACAACAGTCACGACGAGAAAGAAGACCACCATGACAACAGCCACACCTGCCGGCATCGGTCCAATCGCCAGCTTTCCGCCGCACTTCTTCCTGGAGAACCTTGCGGTGCGCGCCGACGGGTCGATCCTGGTGACCGTTCTCAACCACAAGCAACTCTGGTATGTCCCCGCCCCCGATGGCGGCCCGCCCGCCACCCCGGTACTGGTGCACACCTTCGATGGTTTTGCGATGGGCATCGTCGAAACCGAGCCCGACATCTTCTACGTCAGCACGATCGACCAGGCCACCCTCGAGCGATTCGATATGCGCGGCTGGATCCCCGGCGCACCCGTGCAGCCGACACGGGTCCTGACCTTCGATCGGCCCGCCGGTCTCAACGGCGCGTGTCTGCTCGCCCCCCGCGTCATTCTGCTCGCCGACTCACTGGCAGGGTTGATCTGGCGAGTCGACCTGGCCGACGATGGCCTGAGCGCGACCGCCTCGGTGTGGCTGCGCCACCACAGCATGGCGCCCGATCCCGGCAACGGGTTAACCTCGCCGCTGGGCCCGCAGCCGGGAATCAACGGTATTCGCTTCGCCGCACGGACCAACGTCGTGTACTACACCTCCACGGCGCAAAAGCTTTTCATGCATATGTCCGTCGACCCCGCGACACACACGCCGGTCGGCCAGCCCGAAGTCGTCGCCGCCGATATCACGGCCGACGATTTCTGCCTTGATGAAAACGTCGGCGTGGCTTACCTGACCACCCATACCGACAACACCATCGTTCGCGTGCCGATCGACGCCGGCGCCGAAGGCGCCACAACCTGCGTCGTGGCCGGGGATCCGTTCACCGAACAACTCGTCGGACCCTCAAGCGCGGCCTGGGGGCGCGGGCCCGCCGACTACGGCCACATCGCCTACGTGACCACCGACGGCGGACACGCGGCCATCGCGTACCACCGCCCGGGCAGCGACGACATCATCCGCCCCGCACGCATCGTGCGGGTGCAGTTCGGCCCAGTGTCTGCGGGATGTCGGCGAGCGCGTTCTCGTCCTCGCCGATCAGACAGATCTGGATGAAAACCGGGCTGACGTCGGCAGCCCGCCATACCGGCGCTTGCTCCGCTCTGGATGCACCGCCCGGCGTCAAATTACGTAGGGCGCGATCAGAGCGGTGGCACCGAGCACCACCAACCCGATCGCAAAGGCGACGATCGTAAAGCCCATCACCTGACGGACATTGAGTTTCGCGATCGCAAGCAGGGGCAGCAGCCAGAACGGCTGGATCATGTTCGCGACACCTTCGCCGACGGCGACCGCCATGGAGATCAAACCGAGGTAGGCCGGCGAGCGCTGACCGATCGCCAGCGCCGAGTCGACCGCGATCGGGCCCTGCACAGCCCAGTGTCCGCCGCCGGACGGCACGAACAGGCTGATGACCAACGAGCCGATGAAGGTCAGGAACGGCAGCGTGTACTGCGTCGCGCCGCTAACGACCGCCTGGGCCAGCAGCGTCTGCAGCGGCTTGGCCCCGACGGTCGGCTGCGAAGGCAGATAACCCAGCAGGCCAACCAGACCGCCGTATAGCGGGTACTGCAGCAGCAGTGGACCAGACACCTTCGCGGCACCGGTGAATGCCCGGATGAACCGTATTGGTGTGCGGTGCAACAACGCACTCGTAATCGTGAACAACATGATCATCGATGAGATGTTCAGCGCGAAACCGCTGATGCAGAAGTAGGAAATGCCCGCGGCGAACACGAGGACATTCAGGATCCACAGGTTTTCCAGCCACTCAGCAAACGTTTTCTCGCCCTCGGGCTCGGCCTCTGGCTGGCCCTCGTCCTCGAACACCGCGGGATCGGGCGCCAGGCTCTGCGGGGGCTCCATGCGCCAGATCGCGAGCGCGAGTAGCGCCAACACGACGATCACCGACAGCCAGCTATAGGGCTGGAAGATCGTCAGTTTCAGCGGCACCGTGATGCCAGTAATTTTGTGAATCACGTTGATTGGGCTGCCGTTGTCCGTGTTCGCCAGCGCGATCGACGACGACAGGCCCTGCGTCCAGACGATGAAGCCCATGAACGCCGCCGCGATGAGGTAACCGAAATGCGCATCGGTGAAGCGCTTCGCGACCTGACGGGCGACCAGTGCACCGGCTACCAGGCCGAGTCCCCAGTTCAGCAGGGAGAGTGCAGCGCTCACGCAGAAACACAGGAGGGCTCCCTGGACCTGGTTCCTCGGTTTGCTCGCGATATGGACGATGGCCCGCTTCAGGACCGGCGCTTCGGCGAGCGTGTAGCCCGTCACGAGGATCAGGACCATCTGAAAGGCGAACGTGAAGATGTTCTGCGATCCCCACACACCGCCGTACCACGCCTTGAGCATGCCGCTGGGCGAGGCGCCGTGTACCAACAGGGCGACCAGCGCGGCGACGATGAGGGTAAGGATGACCGCGAACAGGTACGGATCGGGCATCAGGCGTTCGACATACCTGACACACAGCGCGGTGAGCGATTGCATGACGCCGCGCCCTTGGGGTTTGTGTTCGTCGCCCGACGGCTGTGGCTGTTCGGGCTCGGCCTCTGGCGCGCCGCTCGTGGCCGTTGCGTCTCCGCCGGTGGCCTCCGGGTCATCGCTTGTGGCCTCAGGGTGTTCGCTCGTCGTCATTGACCTACCCTCGCAGGTCGTGGTGTCTCGTTTCTTGTCTCACACCGCGTGTCTCGAATCCCAACCGTCGGTGGGCAACGAGAAAATCATCGGCTGACGATGAAGGTCAGTGTTGACGACGGCATACCGCGATGCACCTCACCGGAAACCTCCAGGGCGCGATATCCCACTATCGACGCAACGCCGGGAGCGCTCCGTGGCGGCGCGGTAACGAATTCCCCGACGCGGCCCTTCTCGTGGCCAACCACAACTACCACGGTAATGGTTTACGGAAGTTGGAAACCCTATCTGGGAGTCGGAAGCTGTTGACGGTAGGCTGCGCCGATGCAGTTCGCTGTCGCGGTTGTGGCACCTCAGGGCGATGTGCACAGCCAGGCGTTTCGCGAGGTTGCCGAGGGGTTGCACCACGCTCTGCTAGCACTCGGCCACGACTCGTTATTGACCACTGGTCTCGACCACGACGAGCGGCACAACATCGTGTTCGGCTCGAACCTCCTCGCCTTGCACCGGTGGGAGCCGCCAAAGAATTCGATCTTGTATAACCTCGAGCAGGTTTATGACGACTCACCCTGGATGACGCCGGCGCTTCTCAGTCTTTTCAGGCGCCACCGGGTATGGGATTACAGTCAAGCCAACATCGAGCGCCTCGCCGCCTGGCAAGTACCTCGGCTCACGCACGTTCCGATCGGATACGTCCCCGAGCTGACCCGAATCGTCCCGGCCCCTGAGGACATCGACGTGCTTTTCTACGGGATTTACAGCGAGCGTCGGCGTGCTGTGCTAGAGGCTCTGCACGCCAGAGGTTTTCGAGTTGAATGGCTATTAGGCCTTTACGGGGGCGCCCGCGATGCGGTGATCGCGCGTTCGAAGGTCGTCATCAACATGCACTTGCACGACGCGCAGGTGTTCGAGATGGTACGTGTTTCATATCTATTGGCCAATAGACGCGCGGTGGTTTCCGAGCGCGGTGCCCATCCGGCTGAGGAGGCCGATCTGGAATCGGGGATCGCGTTCGCGGCCTACGACGAATTGGTCGATCGCTGTGTGCAGCTCCTTGGCGACGAGCACGCGCGCCGCGAGCTCGCCGAACGGGGCTACCAGATTTTCTCCGCCCGCAGCCAGTCCGCGATCCTGCGCGACGTTCTGTCGTCCAGCCTCGACTGAGCAGTGGACATCACGGGGTCAACCTGACCGGGTGAGCAGCCAGCGAGTGCTCGGGGGTCACAACTACGTCGACATGTTGACCCCTGCCCCCACCCTCGTCGTCTCAGGGGGATGAATACGTCGATGTCGTCTCCCCGGTGGGGAGAACCGTTGCCGGATCCGACGGCGCCGGACTGCCGTAGCACCCGCGAGATGCTCTACTTCACCGCCGCGCGTCGACAAGGGCCGGGATGGGCCCCTTTGCGACCGTGGTGCACGGCGATTCGAGAGGAAAGTCCTGGTCCGTCGAACGGATCCGGATAGACCGGACGATGGTGGCGAGCGCGAGGGTTGTGACCAGCATCGCGAAGTGTTCACCGATGCACGAACGTGGCCCGGCGGCGAACGGGATGAACTGCCAGCGGTCGCGGTTCGCGGAGTTCTCCGGGCTGAACCGATCGGGGTCAAAGACCAGCGGGCGCTCCCACAAGGCCGGATCCCGGTGCAGGGCATTGATCCCGACGGCCACAATGCTGCCCGCTTCCACTCGGTAGCCGTCCACCGCGATGTCGCGCACCGCCAACCGGCCGACCCCTGCGGCCGGCGGGCACAGTCGCAACGACTCGTTGAGCACCTGGGCGGTGTAGGTGAGCCGGGGGACATCGTCGGGCGTTAGTTCTCTATCGCCGATCTCGGCAACCTCGGCGGCGACCCGGTTCTGTATGTCGGGATGGTGCCCCAGCTCCCACAAGGCGTACGTCAGCATCGTCGCCGTCGTGTCGTGGCCGGACAACATGAAGATCAGCAGCTCGTTGCACATGTCGTCGTCGGACAGTGGCCGGCCGGTGTCTGGGTCAGTGGCCGCGATCAACGCCTGAACCAGCGGTGCATCGCGGGTCGGATCTGCGCGGCACGCCTGCAGGATGTCCATGGTGACCTGGCGCATCGTCGCAACCGCGGTGCGAGCGCGACGGCGTGACGGCGTCGGGAGCCACCGCGGCGCACGTATCGGCCGTAATGCACGATCGGTCGCGTAGGCCGACGCCACGTGCATGTTCTGTGCGATCTCGTTGCCGAATTCGTTGACGTCGACGCCGAGCATCGAGTGGCCGAGCGACCGCATGGCGAGCCGGCGGCACTCGGCGTCGAGGTCGACGTCACCTACCTCGCGCCAGTGATCGGCGAACGTTTGCGCCGCCTGCGTCATGTGTCCGCCAAAGCTGCCGACGTTTTGTTTGGTGAACACCGGTTGTAGTGCGCGTCTGCGCGGAGCCCATTCTCTGTTGGGCAGGCAAAACAGGTTGTCGCCCGCCACGTTCCGCACTTCCACGTGGATCTGACATCGCTCGGTGAGTCCGTCCGTGCGTCCCAACACATCGCGCACCCCGGTTGGCGAGGTGACCAGCACAAGGGCCGGGGCAAGGAACTTTGGCAGTGGTACGAATCGGGTCACCGGTCCGCCGGCCTCGCTCAGCAGTGCTAGTCCGGTGTGCAAAACCCGCGCGGCTGACAGCACCTGCAGAATGGGCAGCGGATTTTTCGGCGCCAGCGGAAGTGTGGCCACATCGAGTCTGTCGATCGTCGCGGTCATTGCACCAAGAATCATGCCGTGCCTGGCGGATTGCAAGTCTTTGTCCCTACTCCGTTCTCGGTCTTGAACTCGGTGTGCGTGAGTGGGCGGCATGCGAAGACCCTCTCCGATAGCCCTGACACCGGACGGGGCCCATGGTGGAAATGAACGACGCCGACTTGGCGGCCTGGCGTGCTGGGGGCCACGTCTCGCTATCGCACGCGAACTCGAGGCGTTCCTCTCAGCTGTATGCGGTTAGCAGCATCCACTGATCGCGCCGGCTGCCGCCGCGATTGTTTCGATCGCACGCTGGTCGCTGTCGTCAGGTGCGCCAGTGGAGTATATCCGTACGACGGCTTCTATTGCCGCCGCGGCACATTCGACAGGACTCCCTGGTACCGGATCGGCGCCACCGAGGGGGATCAACTCTGCCAGTTGGTCCAGCTCGATCAACTCGGCGTCAATCTCGACTTGCTGGAGCTTGCCACGCAGCCGCGTGGTGAGTTCGTTGGGTGCGGGTGTGGGACCCGTCTTGAGCCGTTGCCGCACGGCGCGCAACGGCCGCACAACCTCGCGATGCCACGCGTCTACCCGGGATCGGGCCGCATCGAGGCAGGAGGTGGTTAACGCCTGCCGTCGCCGGGCACCGATGAACGCGGCGAATAACACTAGGTTGACGTCGAGCGTGTGGCGGTTCTGCAAATGCAGGCACGCGGCGGCCACGCCTTCGCTGCCATAGAGCTCCAGCGCAAACTGCTTGAAGCGGCCCGCAGTGCCGGTTTCATCTGTCATTTCGCGGCGCGGTCTGCTCCTGCACAGATGTCAGCCGACCGCCTGGCGCGCCGTCCCAGCGTCGAAATAGTTCATGAGTAATGCCAAATTGATCCAGGATTTTGCCGGCGGTCTGGTTGAGGAGATCGTCGATTGTCTTGGGTTGATGGTAGAAGGCTGGGGTTGGTGGGAGCACGATTGCGCCGGCGAGGGTGACGGTTTCCATGTTGCGGATGTGGATCAGGCTCAGCGGGGTTTCGCGTGCGACGAGCACGAGCTTGCGGCGTTCTTTGAGGCACACGTCGGCGGCGCGGGTGAGCAGGTCGGTGCTGCTGCCCACGGCGATGGCAGCCAGGGTTTTCATCGAGCAGGGCACCACCACCATGCCGACGGTGTGAAACGATCCCGAGGAGATGGCCGCGCTCAGATCCTCGGGGTCATAACAAATGTCGGCGAGGGTTTCGAAATCGCTTCTACTCAAACCCATTTCGAGCTGAATGGTCTTGTCGGCCCCCCGGGAGATGACCAGATGGGTTTCAATGTCCGGGTGGTGGTGCAGGGCGCGGAGGGTCGCCCAACCCAGTTGTGGCGCGCTGGAACCGGTGACGCCGATGATCAGTCGTTGCCGTTGCATGGGTTGTGCTCCTGAGCGCTCATCTGCAAAGCCTGACCTCACAGTAATGGGTCGCCGGTACCTGCCATTACTAACCGGATAACTCGCGAAATCAGGAGGCATCATGCCCATTTACCATTGCATCAGCCCCGAGGGACTGAGTGATGAATCCCAACGGGAGAACATCGCTGGAGAGATCGCTCGCATTCACTGCGACGTGACCGGTGCTCCGCGCTCGGTCAGGAACAACAATGGCTCGAACAAACGAAATTACGCTGACCCATAGAGCTGACCATGAGGCTGACTCATCGAACTCACCCGACAGCAGTGCGCAGGAAATCAACTCGCCGTGCGGCCGGTCAGCAGGACACGCGCGACCCACTCGACCCGGCTCTGGGCCTCGTCCGACGTCATCATGCCGGCCAGCACCCCGGCAAGCGCATTGCTCAACGCGGCGTTGAGGCCGAACGTGATGTTCGGAATATCCTCCGGCGCAACGCCATCGAGCAGACTATTGAACATCTCAGTGTCAGTGCGATTCATCTGCTCGATCGCTGCTCTGGCCTCGGGAGCAGTGGATCTCATGGTTTGAAGCATCAGCGTGGTCATTTCCGGGTTGCGGTAGAAGGCACGCTGCGCCCGTCGTAAGTAATCCAGGACACCTGGCAACGGGTCCTGGTCGGTTCGGGCCCCGCGCGATGCGAGGATGCGGCGGGTAAGTCGCTTCTGCCAGTCTTCCAGCGCCGCCGCAAGCAGATGGTCCTTCGAGCTGAAGTAGCGATAGACCGTGGCCAGCGCCACTCCCGAACGCTGGGCGACGTCGCGCATCTGCACCGCCTCAGCGCCGACGTCGGCGATCAGATCGATCACCGCTTCGATGATCCTGGCTCGCCGTATCAGCTGGCGACTGGTCATGTCCGCAAGGGGAACTACGGCGGATTCGGCCCGCTCGACTGGAGTGTTGACGATGCGACCTCCGGCTCGGATCGAGAACCGCCTTCTCGGTGACTGCTCCGATATTACAACATGTAGCCGCTATGCACCATGTTGTCCCAGTTGAAGGCACTATGCTACCTTGACATAGGTAGAACCATGTTTCAGTACGTACCGAGCAGCGACGCTGTCAGCGATCGGAGGACGCCATGGCCGGACCTGTGGGTCTACCGGTGATCGACACGATGGTCGGATTCCCCCACGAGGGCTCCGCGCAATACGACTTCATCCGTAAACAGACGAAGGACCGCGAATCCAAAGAGGACTTCGAGTTCCCCGTCGAGTACATGTTCAAGGACGTGCCGAAGGGACTGCCGACCAGCGACCCGGTGTCGCTGGTGCTCCAGCAGATGGACCGGTTCGGTATCGAAAAGGCGATGATCGGAGTCGGGGAGGACTCCGCGCAGCTGGCGCTCAAGACGTTCCCGGATCGCTTCGTACCCTCTGGTGCGCTCGTAGACCCCAACGACGTGATGGGTTCGGTGAACGCGATCCGTCGCGAGTACGAGCAGTTCGGTATCCGCGCCACGTCAGTGTTCCCGGCGGGAACCTTCCCGCAAGTTCCCATCGATGACCCGAAGATGTACCCGATTTATGCCACCTGCGTCGAGCTCGGCATCCCGATCTTCGTCTGCGCCGGTGTGCCGGGGCCTCGGGTCCCTTTTGCACCGCAGGAAGTTTCGCGAATCGACATCGTGATGTTCGACTTCCCCGATCTGGTGTTCGTCACCCGTCACGGCTGCGAACCGTGGGAGGATCTGGCGGTCAAGCTGATGCTCAAGTGGCCCAACCTCTACTTCTCGACATCAGCGTTCGCGCCGAAGTACTACCCGAAGGCCATCATCGACTACGCGAATTCCCGCGGTGCCGACAAAGTCCTCTACGCCGGCTATTTCCCGATGGGTCTGTCGCTGGAGCGGATTTTCAGCGAGCTGCCCGAGGTTCCGTTGAAGGACGAGGTGTGGCCGAAGTTCCTGTACGGCAACGCCGCTCGCATCCTTGGCCTGGAAGACTGACAGTCTTATGGCGTTGGCGATCACCGCCGAGCAGGAGCAACTCGTCGATGCTGTCAGCCGGTTCGCTACCCGGCACGCGCCCATCGACAAGACACGTGCCGCGTTCGATTCGATAGCGGCCGGCGAATTGCCCTCCTGGTGGTCGGAATTCGTTGTACACGGCTTTCATGCAGTGCACCTTCCGGTGGACATCGGCGGCCAAGGCGGCAGTCTGGTGGACATGGCTTGTGTCGTCGAGGCAGCCGCCGCGGCGCTGCTGCCGGGTCCGCAGTTGAGCACGGTGACGGCCAGCGCCGTTGCGAGGCTGGCTGATGCGTCGGCGAAACCGCTGCTAACTGAACTGGCGGAAGGCGCGACGGCGGTCGTCATCCTGCCCGAGCATTCCGACGTGCACGCCGTATCCCACGGAGACGCGTGGCGACTCAGTGGGTCGTCGGGCTCCGTGTTGGGAATCTGCGCGGCGCAGCACATCCTGATCTGCGCGCAGACCGAGGACAGCGGCCAACGCTGGTTCACGCTGGACCCGCGCTCGGAAGGTTTGGTGGTCGAGCCACAGCGCGGCACTGATCTATGCACCGACGTGGGTGTGCTTGATCTCGTCGAGCACATTGTGCCGGCCGGCTCGGTGCTATCCGGCATTTCCACCGAGCGTGCCCGGTGCGTTGTGGTGGCCCTTGCGGCATGCGCGTCCGCTGGGACGGTACGCCGTTGCGCCGACGCCGCAACCGAATACATCCGCACCCGTGAGCAGTTCGGCAGACCGGTTGGAGCCTTTCAGGCTCTGCAGCACAAGGCCGCGACGCTGCTGGTGAACTCGGAGCTGGCGACGGCGTCGGCCTGGGACGCGGTACGGGCAGAAGGCGAATCCATTGATCAGCATCGGCTGGCCGCGGCGTCCGCCGCGGTGATGGCGGTGGCCGCGGCCCCCGATCTGGTGCTCGACGCACTGCTGATGTTCGGCGCGATCGGCTACACGTGGGAGCACGACACACACCTGTACTGGCGGCGCGCCACCAGCTTGGCCGCGTCGTTGGGCCCGATGACGCACTGGAATCGCGAAGTGGGGCAGTTGGCGCGCACGCTGAAGCGCTCCACCACAATCAATTTGGGTGGCGTCGAATCCGAGTTCCGGGCCAGGGTGTCGGCAACCCTCGACGAGGCGCTGAGTCTGTCCAACGATCACCCTTCCGACGACACCAGGAATCCTGGCTTGGCCTTTGGGCCGCAACGGGATCTGCTTGCCGAGAACGGCTTGGTTGCACCGAATCTGCCCGCGCCGTGGGGAGTCGGCGCTTCGCCGGTGCAGCAGGTGATCATCGCCGAGGAGTTCGACAAGCGCCTCGAATTGATACGACCCTCGCTCGGTATTGCGGAGTGGATCCTCCCGACGATCCTCAACAGCGGATCGGATGTGCAGCGCGAGCGCTTCGCCTGGCCGATCCTGCGTGGCATACAGCGGTGGTGCCAATTGTTCAGCGAACCCGGCGCCGGGTCAGACCTGGCGTCGCTATCCACCCGCGCCAACAAGGTCGACGGGGGATGGGTGGTCAACGGGCACAAGATCTGGACGTCGCTGGCCCATCGGGCTCAGTTCGGTGCGTTGTTGGCGCGCACGGACCCCGAAGCGAAGAAGCACCGCGGCATCAGCTACTTCCTCGTCGACATGAGCTGGCCGGGCATCGAGGTGTCGCCGATCAAGCAGGCCAGCGGACGCACCGAGTTCAACGAGGTTTTCCTGACCGATGTGTTCGTGCCCGACGACATGCTGGTCGGTGAGCCCGGTGACGGGTGGGGCCTGGCGGTGTCGACCATGGCGGTCGAACGAACGGCCATCGGCAACTACGTCAGCATCGATCGAGCCGATGCGCTTCGGCGAATGGCGGAAATCGAAGGCCCCGACCAGGATGCGGCGCTGCGGGCGCTGGGCGACGTCGAGGCGCACAGCACGGCGATCAGGGCCGTGGTGCTCCGCGAAACCCTCCGTCTGGTCGAGGGGCAGGGGCCGGGACCGACCTCCAGCATCGCGAAGTACGCGATGGTCACGTTGCTGCGTCGCGCGTGGACCGCGACGCTCGGCCTGACCGGCCGCATCGCGATGTTGGCGGATTCCGACCCGGCTGTCGTCCAGCCCTATTTCGACGCTCCTGCCGAACTTATCGGCGGAGGCACTCCGGAGATCCAGCTGACGGTCATCGCTTCGATGGTCCTCGGCTTACCGCGTAACTGAATCGTCGCCACAGAAAGGACGTTTGCCGCGATGACGACACAGCTCCCCTTCAAGTTCTTCGACTGCGATAACCACTATTACGAAGCGCTCGACGCGTTTACCCGCCACATCGAGCCGCAATACAAGAAACGCGCGATCCAGTGGGCGCAGCTCGACGGCAAGCAGCGTCTCATCGTTGGCGGCAGGGTCAACAGGTTCATCCCGAATCCGACCTTCGACCCGGTGGGCAAGCCCGGCGCGCTCGACGAATACTTCCGCGGCCGAAACCCGAGGGGCGCCGACTTGAATGCGCTTTTTGGCGACTTGGAACCGATCCCGCCCGCGTATCGAGACCGCGATGCGCGCTTGGCGTTGATGGATGAGCAGGGCATGGCGGGCTGCATCCTGTTGCCTACGCTCGGCGTGGGCATGGAGCAGGCGCTGCTGCCCGACCTGGATGCCGCCGCGGCGACCTTCCGAGCTTTCAACCGCTGGATGGATGAGGACTGGGGATTTGCTTACCAGGAGCGCATCTTCGGTGCGCCCTACATCACGTTGTGCAAACCGGATAACGCTGTACGTGAACTCGAATGGGCGATTGAGCGTGACGCGCGGTTCATCGTGATGGTCCCCGGACCGATCATGACGGACGTCGGCATGCGCGCACCCGGCGACCCCATGTTCGACACCTTTTGGCAGCTGGCGAACGATTCAGGCATCACTGTCTGTTACCACTCGGGCGAGACGTACTACTCGAAGTTCATGCCGGCGTGGGGCGAGCCGGATTACATGATGTCGTTCCAGGCGCTGCTTGGTTTTCGGAGCTTGTTCTCCGGGGATGCCTTGCAGGACACCTTCGCCAACCACCTGCACAACGGGCTTTTCCTGCGGTTCCCCAACCTCCGGATGGCTTCCATCGAGAGCGGCTCAACCTGGGTGTTCCACCTGTTCGAAAAGCTCACCAAGTCTTTCGGTCAGATCCCACAGATCTACCAGGAAGACCCGCGCGAGACCTTCAAACGACACGTCTGGGTGTCGCCCTTCTATGAGGACGAGCTGGACAGCCTGCTAAGGCTGCTGGGCGAGAAACGGATCATCATGGGTTCCGACTTCCCGCATGTCGAAGGCCTGGCCGAGCCGGCTTCCTATCTGAAGGATCTGGAGAACTTCGACTACACGCCCGGGCAGTGCCGAACCGTCATGCGCGACAACGGGCTTGAGCTATCGATCCGCAGACCAGTGTGACCGCTCTGTGAATGTGAGCAAGTCCAGCCTGGTCGCCGTGCTGCTAGGGAGCGAGCAGACCATCTCGCGCCGGTGGGCCGACCTCGTCGACCAGTGGCTGACTTAGGTTTTCGATTGAGCAACACATTTGGGAGGCGTCATGGCGCAACCGCAGCTGCCGAAGGGTTTCGACTTCACCGACCCCGACGTCTACGCCGCGCGCCTGCCAACCGAGGAACTGCGCGAACTACGGCGGGCGGCGCCCATTTGGTGGAACGAGCAGCCCAGCGGCGTGGGAGGTTTCACCGACGGCGGGTACTGGGTGGTCAGCAAGCATCGTGACGTGCGTGAGGTGTCGCGGCGCGACGATGTGTTCTCCAGCGCGCAGAACTGCATCGTCCCGCGTTACCGCGACGAGGAGACGGCACGCGGCCAGATCGAGGCCGGCAGATTCTCGATGATCAACATGGACGCTCCGCAGCACACCCGAATGCGCAAGATCGTGTCCCGGGTGTTCACACCCCGTGCGGTGGAACGGCTTCGGGAAGAACTGGCTCAGCGAGCCCGCCGCGTCGTCCGCGATGCGGCCGCCGCCGGAACGGGGGACTTCGTGGCGCAGGTGTCCAGCGAGCTGCCGCTGCAGGCGATCGCCGGACTGCTCGGGGTGCCGTTCGAGGATCGATCCAAGCTGTTCCATTGGACCAACGAGATGGTGGGAGACGAGGATCCCGAATTCGCCGGGTCCGAGGCGTTGGCGTCGGCCGGCGAATTGATGTTCTACGGAATGCAACTCGCCGTACACAAGGCCGACGATCCTGGCGATGACATTGTGACCCAGCTGCTTGAGGCCGACGTCGACGGCCACAAGCTCTCCGACGAAGAGTTCGGGTTGTTCATGGTGACACTGACAGTGGCCGGCAACGAGACCACCCGCAATTCGATTACGCAGGGGATGATGGCGTTCCTCGACAATCCCGAGCAGTGGAAGGTCTTCAAGGAGCAGCGCCCCGTCACTGCTGTTGACGAGATCATTCGATGGGCCACCCCGATTACCGCCTTCCAGCGCACGGCGCTCAGCGATATCGAACTCGGCGGCGTCCCGATCAAGCGGCGTCAGCGGCTTGCGTTGTTCTACCGATCGGCTAACTTCGACGAAGACGTGTTCGACGATCCGTTCTCGTTCAACGTACTCCGAGATCCAAATCCGCACATGAGTTTTGGCGGCACCGGCGCGCATTATTGCTTGGGAGCCAACCTCGCCAGGCTGACCATCGAGCTGATGTTCAACGCGATCGCGGATATCGTTCCCGACCTTACCGCGCTGGCCACCCCGGAGCGGTTACGGTCGGGCTGGCTCAACGGAATCAAGCACTGGCAGGTGGACTACACCGGCACGTGCCCGGTGTCTCAATGGGCCGGATAACCGGGTCGCCGATCAGACGGCGGAACGGGTTTCGGCGATGGTCTTGATCGTCGCCGTGAGAGTTTCCGGCGAGTAGTACCGGCCGGCTCGGACCACTCCGGCAATGTCGTGCAGATGGGCCACGTTCTCGACGGGATTAGCCGACAGCAGGACGATGTCGGCGTCCTTCCCGGGTTCCACCGAGCCTGAAGTGGCTGTCTTGCCGAGGAACTCGGCCGCATTGACGGTGGTCATCTGCAGGATCCGCAACGGCGTCAGGCCTGCCGCCGCCAACTGGTCGAACTCATCATGTAACGCGAACCCTGGTATCTCCCAGCCGGATCCGCTGACGTCACTGCCGGCCATCATCTTGACGCCCTGTTCGTCGAAGATGCGAACCAGCCCCAGTTGTCGGGCGTAATTGTTGCGATAGGCGCTGCGCATCGCCTCGGGACGTGAGGCGTATTTCTCGGTGGACTTCCGCCAGGTTTTCAGAGTTCGCTGGGACACGAAGCGGTTGTTGGGGTTGTCCCGGTAGACCGGGTCGTCGCAGAACTGTTGGGTGCGCAGGCGGATCAATGTGGGGCACTGCCACGTCTGGTCGGCGGCGAACACCCGTGCCAACGCGCGGGCCTTGTTGTCGTTGAAGGACCGACCGGCGTCCGCGATCAGGTCGGCGTCGGCGGGTTTGGCCAACAGCAGGGGATTGATGACGGTCTTGGCCATCACGCGGGCCATCAGCATTTCCATCAGGCGCTCGGCGAACGGCAGCCTGGGGACGCTGGGGAATTTCGGAGCCGGACGGTCGGCCACCGCCTGCTCGATGGCGCCTTGGTGGTCGCAACACGCTGCGACGATGCCGACCCCGGGACCGAGGTGCTCGATCGAGCGCATCCGGCCGTCGGAGGCTGCGCGGACGTCGATCCCCACCGGCAGGTGCCCGACGGTGGTGAGTCCCAGCCGAGCGGCTTCGGCCTGAGCCGGAAAGAAGACTTGCGGGGCCACCATCGCAACCTTGATGAAGTCGGCTCCGGCGTCTGACTGCTGCCGAACCGACTGCAGTGCGGCCGATTCAGTGCCGGCGTTGAAGGGAAGCAGCACCTCGCCCGGCATGGACAACAGCGCGGGTCCGTCGATGGGCAGCGCGAGCTTACCGGCGCTGCGGTCGTTGAGCAGTGTGCGCGAACCACCCATCTGGCGAAATCCTGTCACGCCGCACGCGAGCATCAGCCGCAGCGCCGGCTCGGCGTCACGTCGGTCGGTCAGCGGATGGGCGTGCATGTCGCAGAACCCAGGCACCGCGTAGGTTCCCCGCGCGTCGACTGCCGCGACACGGTCGGGGTGCTCGTCGGAAGTCGCGGTGATCGCGGCGATTTGGCCGCCTTCGACGATGATGTCAACGGCGCGACGCAGGCTGCCGTCGCGGACGTCGACGACGGTGGTGCCGCACAGAATTGTGCGCTCGCCGGTCATCTGCTGGTTGTACCCGTCGTCTAGCGGGCCGAAAAGCAGGGATCAGTCTGGCGGCGTGGGGGTCATCGATCCGATGTAGTACGTTTCGTGCCCGGTTGGGTATCCGCCGCCGTCGGTGGCGATGTGAACGTGGTCGTAGTGGTTGGCGGTTTCGTTGCCGTAGTCCGCCGTCCAGCTCCCCTTGCCGACGCCCGGATAGATTTTCTGCCGCCAGATCACGTGGTTGATTCCCCATCGCTTGGCATTCGCCAAGGCAAACCCCGCGATTTGGTTGCCGAGCTCAATGCCCGCGGGGGAGTCATGGTTCGGGATCATCACGTCGATGGCCAACCCGTTGGGATGCCACTTCAAGGCGTCCTGCCGGTAACCGCCGATGGTGGTGATCTGCGGAAACAACACGCTGATCGCACGCGCAGCCCAGATGGTCTTGACCTGCAACCCCTTCTCCGGCGCGACCCCGACGGGTAGCACGAACTGAAAATTCGTGGCAGCGACGGGCGCGTCTGCGGTCAGCAAGTGCGCCTCCGCGGGACTGGCCGTGTGCGGTGCGTCGGCCGGCGCAGGTCGAGGGCTGGTCGGCGCTGCCGCCGGTGTCGCCGCCGGTTTCGCCGGCGGGGCCTTGACGCAGCACCGGGGCTCTGTGTGTTGGGCGTAGAGCATGGCGCCAGAGACGACGAGCGTGGCCCCGAACCCCAACCAGCGGCCCCGCCCTTTGGCTAACTTGTCTCTGCTCACGGAGAGCACCTTACTGCGGTGTTCGACGCGGTGTGGCAACTTTCCTCACTGCATTGGTCGGCGTTTCGGCGAGGCGAGCCGATCAGTAAGCCACTGGCGACTAGGGCTGGTCGAAAATTTGCGTGCAGGCCGCCTAGGCGTTACCTGCGAGCGCGCTCGAAGCACGCCCGGCGCACCGCGGTGGATCAAGATTGATGATCCGCTGCGATCTCGCTAGCTGCACCGATATCGACATTTCAGCAGTTCGGTTGGGAAATAGAGATGTTCTTGCCATAACGGTGGCCAAACCGCATCCGCATGGTATGAATCTTTGCTACAGGCCGGGAAATGGGGAGTCGAGCCCGCACAACAACAGCGCCCATGCCAAGGCACCACACCGACCGCCCAATGGCGAGGAGACGCACATGCCCTGGACAAACGAACCGCCGTTGAAAGATCCGCGATACTTCCCGGCGGCTGCCGCGTGCAATGCGCCCGCGCCGGCATCGGGTTCCGGGGTTTACGCGATCGGCGGCATCGACACCTCCAGTTCGCAGACCGGGGAACCCGCCACCACCGTCGAGTTCTACGACACCGCGCAGAAGACGTGGTCGACGACGACCTCAATACCGAACCCGTTGCGCCAGAACTTCGGTGCGGCCTCAACTGGCGGCAAACTGCACATCGTCGGCGGATACGACGACTCCTATACGCCGCTCGCAACGCACGACGTCTTCGATCCGGCGACCAACACCTGGTCGTCGCTCGCGCCACTATCAACCGCATCCGGCAACCTGGCCGCCGTCACCGGCTCTGACGGGTTCATCTATGCGATCGGCGGCTCGTCGCAAGGCCCAAGCAGCCTCGCGACCGTCGAAGCCTATGATCCCGTCCACGACGAGTGGGTCCCCAAGCAGCAAATGCAAACGGGGCGAATGGGGCTGGCCGCCGCGGCGACATCCAACGGGTTTATCTACGCCATCGGCGGCTTAGCAACCAACACCGTATTGCTGAACTCGGTCGAAGTCTTCGATATCGCCGCCAATAGCTGGACCCCCAGTCCGCAATCGCTGCCGTTGCCCACCGCATGGCACGCCGCGGCCGTGGGTCCTAATGGGCTGATCTATGTCATCGGCGGGATGCAGCAGCAACCCAATGCACCTAGTACTAGTCCGCCTCCTTATGTCGCCTCCGTGTACAGCTACAACCCCGCCTCACCCACCTCGGCATGGGCGGAACAGGCCCCGCTGCCGGACGTCCGAGCCGGCATGGGCGCCGCGACGGGTGCGGACGGCTTGGTCTATGCCATCGGCGGGATGACGTGCCCCCAGAAGGTAATCGTCGGCGAGGTAAATGCCTACACGTTCGACAAATGTGACTACATCGAATACAAGCTCGGTTTGGCGACACAGCAAATGGCCGCAGCCCAGGCCACCCTCGATGGTGGTGACCTCACCCCACAGCAACGGGCCGCCGGGGAGAAGTCCCTCCTCGGCCTGCGTATAGAGATCGAGACAATAGAAAAGGCGCTGGCGACCTGCCGGGGTTAGTACTAGGCGTTAACGCCTAGCCCGGCGTCGAGTGCGCTTGCCCTTGACGCGCTCGGCGCCGTCCTGCTAGACATGGCGCCAGCGCATTTTGGGCGATCGCCCAACATCGCTGGATGGTGACCGCGCGTAGCTGCAACGCGAGGAATCGAGGTTGGCATGGCGGGCCGGATGGACGGCAAGGTCGCATTCGTGACCGGCGCCGCACGCGGGCAGGGCAGAAGCCACGCCGTCCGGCTGGCACAAGAAGGTGCCGACATCATCGCCGTCGACATCTGCCGCGGGTTCGATGCTTCGCCCGCAGACGGTGCGACGCCGGAAGATCTCGATGTGACCGCCGGCATGGTCAAGGACGCGGGCGGTCGTGTTGTGACGGCCGAGGTCGACGTTCGCGATTACGACGCCCTGCGGGCGGCCGTCGACGGCGGGGTCGAACAGCTGGGGCGGCTTGATGTCATCGTCGCCAACGCCGGCATCGGTACGACGGCCGGCAAGCTGCACAAGGCTGACGAGGCGCTGTGGCAGGAGATGATCGACGTCAACCTGAGTGGGGTGTGGAAGACGGTGAAGGCCGGCGTCCCGCACATGCTGGCAGGCGATCGCGGCGGTTCGATCATCCTGACGTCATCGGTCGCCGGCAACAAGGCCTATCCGCACGTCGGCCATTACGTCGCGGCCAAACACGGTGTGATCGGCCTCATGCGTTC
>Ga0210390_10001498_pt1 | contig 22249 bp, 20 predicted proteins | sample IncBWH11OmetaG_FD_161050 | JGI IMG/M metagenome (GOLD analysis project Ga0210390, IMG submission 161050) | Forest soil microbial communities from Barre Woods Harvard Forest LTER site, Petersham, Massachusetts, United States - Inc-BW-H-11-O ... | reverse complement strand
GTCCGCGATCACCTACGGGTATCAGTGGGAGGGTTGTAACACGGCTGGTGAAGGCTGCTCGAGTATCTCGGGTGCGACTGGGGCGAGCTATACGGTTGCGCATGAAGAGGTCGGACACACGATCAGGGTCAAGGTGACCGCCAAAAACAGCGTGGGCGAAGCTTCGGTGAGTTCGTCGCAGACGGCGACGGTGCTGGCGTCGGCGCCGGCGAACACTGCTTTGCCCACGATCTCGGGTGAAGCGGGGGACGAAAGGACGTTGAGCGCGTCGGTGGGTTCGTGGTCGGGTACGCCGACGATCACCTACGGGTATCAGTGGGAGGGTTGTAACACGGCTGGTGAAGGCTGCTCGAGTATCTCGGGTGCGACTGGGGCGAGCTACACGGTTGCGCATGAAGAGGTCAGTGACACGATCAGGGTCAAGGTGACCGCCAAAAACAGCGTGGGCGAAGCGTCGGCGAGCTCGGCTCAGTCGGCGACGGTCGAGGCCTCGGCGCCCGTGAATACTGCGCTGCCGGTGATCTCGGGTGAAGCGAAGGACGAAATGACGTTGAACGCGGCCGCGGGTGTGTGGTCGGGTACGCCGACGATCACCTATGCCTACCAGTGGGAGAGCTGCAACAGCAAAGGCGAACGCTGCACGAATATCTCAGGCGCCACTGCCTCCACGTTTGAAGTGGGTGCCGGCAACGTCGGCGAGACCGTGCGCGTCGAAGTAACCGCGACAAACGGCGCCGGCAAAGCGTCTAGCATCTCGGCGGCCAGCGGTGTCATCCTCGGCGCTCCGCCCGCCGACACGGCCGCACCCTCGGTCAGCGGTGAAGCGGTGCAGGGTGCCGAGCTGACAGCGTCCGTGGGCAGCTGGTCAGGCTCACCGACGATCTCCTACGCCTACCAGTGGCAGAGCTGCACGGCCTCCGGGCAGAACTGCGCTGCGATCACGGGCGCAACCGAGTCGACCTACAGCCCCAAAGCCGGCGATATCGGCCGAACCATCGATGTGCTCGTGGTGGCCACCAACTCTGTCGCTTCAGTAGAAGCGAACTCGCCCAGGACCGCTGTGGTGGAGGGGTTCGCGGGGGGCAGTGCGTGCACCGATACGTGGACGGGCGCTGCGGACAACGGCAGCTGGGCCACCACAAGCAACTGGGCGAGCGACAGCGTCCCGGGAGCCAGCGATCATGTGTGCATACTCGAAAACACCACCGTCACGGTGACCGGGGGTGAAGCCCAAGGCGGCTGGATCAGCGACGAAGGCACCCTCGCGATCACCTCCGGCTCGCTATCGGTCAACGGGCCATCGACCTCGACTGTGGCTGGTTTGTCGGTGCAGGGTGGTGTGTTGACTGGGGCGGGTGCGGTTGATGTGACGGGCTCGTTTACTGGTGGTGGCTTCGGGTCGTTGACGGGTTCCGGTTCGACGGTGCTTGAGGCGGGGGCCACGGGCACGGTCTCGGGCTCTGCTTACTTGCAGGAACGGACGTTGAGTAATGCTGGGAGCCTGACGATCGAGACTGCGGGTGAGCTCCAGGGCTCTAGACATGCGCAGGTGCTGAACAGCGGAACGCTGATCGTCAATGGGGAACCGGAAGGTCGCGGTCTGCTTGCGGGTGAAGGTGAAGCGTCTCTGATGAACGCGGGGACGTTGGAGAAGACCGAAGGCGCTGGGGTCTCTTGGGTTGGGTTCGCGGTTGATAACGAGGGTAGCGTGCGTGACACCTCAGGGAAGCTCGGGTTCTATGGTGGTGGCAGTGCGGGGGAAAGTGTGTCGGGGTCGTGGGCGGCGTCGGGCGCGGGGAGTGATATCGTGTTCGATGCGGGTTCGCGGGAGCCGTTTTCGCTGGGTGCGACGGTCGCGATGTCTGGGTCGATTGAAGTAGCGGAAGGCATCGTCACGGCGGGCGTGATCGAAGGCGTCACGGCGAGTGTGGCGGTCAATGGCCGCGGGTCGCTGGAAGTTACGAGCACGTTGGATGCTTCGACTGTGGCTGGTTTGTCGGTGCAGGGTGGTGTGTTGACTGGGGCGGGTGCGGTTGATGTGACGGGCTCGTTTACTGGTGGTGGCTTCGGGTCGTTGACGGGTTCCGGTTCGACGGTGCTTGAGGCGGGGGCCACGGGCACGATCATGCCCGGGAGCCAGAGCATTAATCTGGTGGAACGGACGTTGAGTAATGCAGGGACCCTGACGATCGGGACAGAGAGTGGGCTCGAGGGATTCAAGCATGCGCGCTTGGTCAACAGCGGGACCCTGGTAGTCAATGGCGAAGGCGTCGGCGAAAACCATGGACTTGACGCGGGTGAAGGTGAAGCGTCTCTGACGAACACGGGGACGCTGGAGAAGACCGAAGGTGGCGGTGTCGCGCCAGTTGGCTTCGCGATTGACAATGAAGGCTTGGTCCGGGCTGAGGCTGGCCAGCTAGATTTCGATGGTGGCGGGAACTCGGACGGCAGTGTATCGGGGTCGTGGGCGGCGTCGGGCGCGGGGAGTGATATCGTGTTCGATGCGGGTTCGCGGGAGCCGTTTTCGCTGGGTGCGACGGTCGCGGTATCTGGGGCGATTGAAGTAGCCGAAGGTGATGTGACGGCGGGTGTGATCGAAGGCCCGACGGCGAGTGTCGCGCTCACCGGTGGTGGGACGCTGGAAGTTACGAGCACGTTGGATGCCTCGACTGTGGAGGGGCTGTCGGTTGAGCGTGGCCTGTTGGGTGGGGCGGGGACGCTGGATGTGACGGGTTCGTTCGTGGGTGGCGGCTATGGGGGTTTGGTGGGTTCGGGTTCGACGGTGTTGGAGGCGGGGACGGTGGGTGTGATTGCGTCGAGCGTTACCATGGAAGAACGGGAGTTGAGTAATGCTGGGACGCTGACGATCGATAGCGAAGGAGAGCTTTTCGGTCGGCGGCAGGCGCGACTGTTCAACAGTGGGACGATGGTCGTCAATGGGGAAGGTCTTGCTCAGGGGCATGGTTTGCAGGCGGATGAAGGTGAAGCGTCTCTCACGAACACGGGGACGTTGGAGAAGACCGAAGGCAGCGGTGTCTCGCCGGTTGGCTTCGCGATCGACAATGAAGGCGTGGTCCAGGCTAAGAGCGGCCAGCTGGAATTCACCGGCGGCGGGAACTCGGGACAGCTAACGCCAGACATTTGGTCAGCCGCACCTGGAGCGTCGCTCACGCTCGGTGGCGTGGGGGGCGCAACCTACTTGCTGGGGGCCAGCACCACGCTTGCCGGAAACATCGCGGTGGACGGCAAGGTGAGCGCAGGCGCAATCGAAGGAAGCGACGCCGATCTCACGCTCCTGAATGGGCAGCTAACCCTGGTAGGACTCACACCGAGCGTTCTGGGCGCACTTAGCATCGCGCCCCCCGAGTCCGACTACGACGGGTACCGCGAGCAAGTCGTCTCTGTCACCGACGAACTAGACATCAACACCTCGCTGACATGGTCCAGTGCTCTCATGGAATTTGTCGGCCCTGGCGCAATCGTCGCGGGACCCGAATCCACGACCCTACTCAACTCGCCGACGCAAATCAACGTAGGAGGCGGCGAACTCGTCAACGAAGGGACCGCGACATGGGCGTCCGGGAGCCTCGACACCAGCCGCCACCCCGCGTCACCGTTTTTTGTGAACCTGGGCACCTTCCTAGTCGATCAGGGCGAAAGCACACCAGCAGCGTTCGGCTGCGACGCCGAGGGCGAAGAAAGGTACGCCTGCCCGCTCTTCGAAAACGAGGGCATCTTTACGGCCCGTACAAAAGACGGAAATATACCCCACATCCCTTGGGCTGTTGATCTTGTCAACTACGGGCAGCTCGAAGTGCCCTACGCGCACGAATCAGCATGCCCGTGGGAATTCTCCGAATACCCGGGCCCAGGAACTGAAGCCTGCTGGCGCAGCAATGAAGAATATAGAGGCATCCTTCTGACGGATGGCGGAACATACATTGAAACGGCACTCTGTGAAGAAGGCGAAGCCTGCCCAGGAGAAGAAGGAACAGAAGAAGTGGAAAGTGAACTTAGCGAAGAGGAAGGTGAAGAAGAAGGCGACGACCTCGTTAGGCTACCGTCAGAGCTTCGAGCGTACTTTGCCGCTCCAGACGGCGCGTCTCCGAACGATGAGTACAGAACTACGATCTCTGGCAACCTGGAGATACCGGCATTTACGGTGAAAGGGGAACCGCGTCCGGCAATTCCCGTATATGTGCTTGCCCAGATTAGCCTGAACGGACGACAGGCCCGTGTCACATTCACCACGAAGCCGCCAGAAGACGTCAAGTACATTGCGCTTAAATGGTCCGTGAAAGTGGCCGAAGATGTCGGGGGCGAGATCAAGACGAGCACGGGTGTGTACAACGAGCCACTGGATACGATAAAGTTCAATATCTACCTTCAGTCGCCAGGGTTCTCTGAAATCGAGCTCAAGCCTGAGTATGCGGGCCCCTATGCGGTCAAGCCGGGGGTGGCGCGTGCTCTGTTCCGCGCGATCCAGTGCAGCGGCGGCAGCAATTGCAGGTTCCTCTAACCCATGTGGAGGGGCGTTTCGGAGCGCGGGACATGCGGGGATAGAGATAGGAGATGAGAGCTCTCTACGTCAGAAAGGAGGAATGGTCCACGGTGGCCCTGGGTCATGCGGTGGCGTTCGTGAGGGCGGCGGTGAAGCGTTGACAGGGGTACGTGTGGGTTGGGCGATTGAAACGTGAAATGCTCGACTCCAGGGTGCCGACGCGTCAAACCAGGCGGGAGGCGATGTCCACGGCTGTATTAACGCGAGTCGTCGTGGGATCCTGCGCGGTCAGAGAACCTGGGCACGCACGGAAATCTCCATGCGCGACAACCGAGAGGGCCCACGGTCGCCCGCGGCGTCGATGGATGCCTCGTTCTGGATGGTTCGCGCGTGGTGGATTGGCATTGACGGCCGTGAAGGGAACGCTTTGACGGTCATCCCTCGATGCGCGACCACCGGAAGTCAAACGGTCTCGTAGTGCCCGCGAAGCAGGCGAACGAGCCCGCTTGGTGGCCGGGGCGGAGGCTGTGGAGGGAAGATGCCCGGCCAAGGGAACACGGCGAGCGAAACACGTCTCGGACGCAGTGCCGGAATGGCGTGTCAAGTGATCTGGGTCGTGTGCGCCAGCTGGCGCGGCAGGACAAGGATGTGCGGTTAGCCGCGCTCCTTCATCACGTGACCGTCGTTCGCTTGCGGGAGGCGTACCGGGCGATTAGCCCGAACGCGGCCGCGGGGTCGAGGGGATCACGTAGCGGGGCATCGAGGACGGGGAATGGTCGGGATCGTTGGAGAGATCGGCGCAAGGGGCATCGGTTTCGCTGCTGCTTCCGTCGTCTACCTCCACTACGTATTCGACCCGTGGGCCGACCAGTGGCGACGGCGTCACGCGCGTGGGGACCTAATCCTCACGTGGTTCGTCGACAACAACGCGGCCGGCTTTGAGGATCGTGAGGACGCCGAGCGGGTCCTCGCCGATCTCCGCGACAGTTCGCGCAGTTCGACTGGGAGCTGCATCTGGCGAAGACACGGCTGATCGAGTTCGGACGGTACGCCGCCGAGAATCGAGCCAGACGCGGCGACCGGGAGCCTGAGAGGTTCGACTTTCCGGGCTGTGTGTCCAGTGTTTGGAGGTGGTTGTTTGGTGCGACCAGACCCAACATAAAGCTCGTCGTTGCTAGCGGGTGAGAGTCCCGTCCGGGTAGTCGCCAGGGAGCCCGGTAGCAGGCTGGCGGCTCGCTATGGCTCAGGCCGTCTAATATGCGTAGATATGCGCGAGGTTAGACGGCGGTTCTGATATCACAAGGGGGTAGACTTCATGGATGCCGGTGACACCTCGCAACGCCGCGCCTATATAGGGCGTGGTCGAGGTGCGGACTTCTTTGGGTACGTAACCGACATCGCCACGGAGCATGAGATCTATGACGAGGGCGAATGGAGCACAGTCGAGGCGGCGCTGGTATGGGCGCGGGAGCTTGCCAACGAGGTCGTTCTCACGTATGGCGGCAGCGAATCGTCTGTCTTTTCGGCTGGGGCCACCTACTACCAAGGGGTCGGCAAAGCGGCGCTTCGTCGCTGGCCACCCGATGAGACGGCTAGGGCGGAGATTGACCGAGCGGTGAGACTTGAACGCGATAATCCACCGCCGGCACGATCCGCAGGCCTGAGCGTTGAGCGGCCGATGATCGTGCGAGAGGACGCCCCCGAGCATAGCCAGTAGGGCAGTAGGCGCTCGATGGTAGCCTCGATAGTCACCGTGTCGAGACGGACCGACGTGACTGGACCCCTTGTCTGCCGGTCCTATATCGAGTGGTCTGGTCTGACACGCGATGACGCGCTGGCCACTGGGGCACCTGCAGGCCGACGCAGCCCGATCCACCGTCCGTCCAAGCGGTCGTGCACCTATAAAGGTCGTCGGCCAGCAGGTCGATGCAGCGGCCAACAGAGCCAGTACCGAGGTGCCAAGGCAGAGCATCGTTGAGATGCGTAGCAAAGCCGGCGGCCCTCATGAGGGGGACGCATCGCCGCTTGAGGCGATTACCGAGGGCTGGCGCCCAAACGAGATCCTAGGAGGATCACATGCTGTATCGACTGCGCCAGCGTTCGACAGATGAGAGTGGTTTTACACTGATCGAACTTCTGGTCGTTATCCTGATCATCGGCATTCTCGCCGCGATCGCCATCCCGTCACTCCTGAGCCAGAAGAACAAGGCGTATGACGCCGGGGCGAAGGAACTCGCACGGTCCGCGCAGACCACCGCGGAAACGTACGCAACCGACCACGAAGGCCTGTACACGGGCCTGACCGTGCCGGAACTCCACAAATACGAGATCACCATTCCGGAAACCAAAGCAGCCGCGAACGGTGGCGCGTACATGAAGGAAGGCGGCACCGGGGTAGTTGTGGTGGGGCCCGAAGAATACTCGGTGACAGCGGTTGCTGCCCACACCGGGGACGAATACACGATTCTGCGCAAAAGCAATGGAGAAGTGACCCGTACGTGTAAAAGCACCACGGGCACGAAAACCGGCTGCGCTGGATCTGAATCCTCCAACTGGTAAGAGCGTGTGTGAGGCGTACGCGCCTCACACACAGGCCGTTGCAACGGACAAGCGAGGAGTCGGCCCATGGTCGGCTCCTCGTTCTTGTGCTTGCGGGCTCACGCCGGCCGGCTCTGCGCAGCAGATGGCGGTGTAAAGCGTTGCTGCTGCTGTGCCGATAGAGCACACGATGTCGCTCCGACACCGGCAAAGCATCTCAGGCGATCGCGGCTTCACCCTGATCGAAATCCTGGTCGTGGTGTTGATCATCGGCATTCTCGCCGCGATCGCGATCCCGTCACTGCTGAGCCAGAAGACCAAGGCATTTGACGCAGGGGCGAAGGAAGTAGCCCGTACCGGCCAGGAGGCCGCGGAAGCGTATTCGACCGATCACAGCGGCGAATACACAAATCTGTCGCTAGCGATCCTGCGCGAATACGAACCGGCGATACAGACCGTTGCGGGGAAGAACAACGCCTACCTGAGCGTCGCCGAAGCAAAGGAATCGGGTAAGGGCTACGTGGTGACCGCGGTCGCCCCAGGTCCTGGCGGCGATACGTTCACGATCACTCGCAAAGAAAACGGGGAAGTGCTGCGTAGCTGCAAAGCCGAAAGCTCCAACATGGACGGCTGTGAGACCGGCAGCTGGTGAGCTCGCCGACGGGCCGAGCGGCGTCGTGGCTCACAGCGTTTCGCGGCCGCCCTCGGGGCTCAAGGGCCGCGTCACGTCTGTCGATTAGCTGAACATGGAGGCCGCAACCTTCGCGGGAGTGCTCGGGGCTGTGTTCGGATCGTTCCTGAACGTCGTCGTCTACCGCCTCCCCCGCCACGAGTCGCTGATCACGCCGGCGTCGCACTGCCCGCGCTGCGGCACGCCGGTCAAGCCCTACGACAACATCCCGATCCTCTCCTGGCTGCTGCTGCGCGGCCACTGCCGCAGCTGCGGCTGCGCGATATCGCCTCGCTACCCGCTCGTCGAGGCACTCACAGGAGCGCTGTGCGTGGGCGCCGTTCTCGCCCACCACTCGGCTGCGGGTATCGCGCTGAGTGTCGCGCTGATCCTGCTGGTGGTCCCCGCCGCGCTGATCGACCTCGAGCATCGGATCATCCCCAACCGCATCACCGCCCTGGGCGCCGTGCTCGCGCTAGTGCTGGGACTGGCTCTTGATCCGGGCGGCGAGCTCGGTCGGCTGATCGCCGGCGCCTGCGCTGGCGGCTTCCTGCTGGCGGCCGCCCTCGCGTATCCGGGCGGCATGGGCATGGGCGATGTCAAGCTCGCCGGCATGATGGGGTTGTTCCTCGGAGCGGCGGTCGCGCCGGCGCTCCTGATCGCACTGCTCGCGGGGGTCACGCTGGGCGCGGTCGTGATCGCCCGCAAGGGTGCCCGGGAGGGACGCAAGACGGCGGTCCCGTTCGGCCCGTTCCTCGCGCTCGGGGCGCTGCTCGCAGTTTTCGTCGGACCGCAGATCGTCCATGTCTACGTCAATCACTTCCTGCACTAAAGCGGTGGGGGCTTGACGCCGATACCCCACGTGCCGGCGCCCTGCCTGGCATTCGAAGCGCGCTACTCGAGATGCGACTCCTCCCTTCACGAATCCCCTCACTGAACCTGAGCTCACCGAACCTGAGGCTTCCCCTGAAGCTCGGTCGCCGTTCCGGCGAGGATCTGGTCGGCCTGGACATCCAGCCCGGCTTCGTCGCGGCGGTGCAGGCGCGGGTGAACGGATCGATCGTCGCCGAGCGGGCCGCCTCCCTGGCGCTCCCAGCCGACTCGGTGCGCGACGGTGAAGTCATCGACGAGGACGCTCTCAGCGAGGCTCTGCGCGAGCTGTTCGCCGAGGGTGGGCTGAGCAAGCGTGTGCGCATCGGCGTCGCGAACCAGCGCACGGTGCTGCGCACGCTCGAGCTGCCCCCGGTGACCGACCAGAAGGAACTCGCCGCCGCCGTCAACTTCCAGGCCCAGGACCAGGTGCCGATGCCGCTGAACAACGCCGTCCTGGACTTCCACCCACTCGGCGTCGTCGAGACCCCCGCCGGCCCGCGCCAGCGCGTCGTGCTCGTCGCCGCCCAGCGCGACATGATCGAACGCCTGCTCGCGGCCGTGCGTCGCGCCGGGCTGACTCCCGAGGGCGTCGATCTGTCCGCCTTCGCGCTGATCCGCTCGCTGTATCGCCCGGACCCAGCATCCTCCCCGGAGGGGGAGCAGACTGGCCGCGTGCTCTATCTGAACGTCGACGGGCTGACCAACCTGGCGATCGCCGAGGGCAAGATCTGTCGTTTCACCCGCGTCGTCGGCAGCGGCCTGGAGGGCATGGCCAGCGAGCTCGCCGAGCGTCGCAGCATCGCCTTGACGGAGGCGCGCGCCCTCCTCGCGGCTGTCGACCTCAGCGCCTCCGCACCCGCCAGCCAGGACGTCAGCTCCGCCGCGAGCGCGCCGGTCGAGGCCGATCCGTCTCAGGGCGTGACGCCCGAGCAGGCCACAGACACTGGCGAGCAGGCCCAGAGCCCCGAGGACGCAGAGGAGAGCGAGCGCGCGATGAGCTACGAGGAGCTGTCGGCCGTTGACAGCGCCCCCGTCGCACAGGCTCCCCAGTCGGACGCGGATCTGTGGACGGTGCTCGAGAACGGCATTCGCGACATCTCCGGGGAGGTGCGCAACTCGCTCGACTTCCACCGCTCCCAGGACGGAGGCGGCGAGGTCTCGCACGTCGTCATGAGCGGCTCCGCGCAGGACATCCCCGGCTTCGCCGCCGCGCTGCAGGCATCGTTGGGCGTGGAGGTGCGCTGCGAGGAGATCGGGTTCGCCGAAGAGGCTCTCGCCGCGTCGGTCTCCCCGCACCGACTGGCCATCGCCACGGGGCTTGCCGCCGTGGAGGCGCCGCGATGAGAGCTGTAAACCTGATCCCCGCCGAGCAGAGAAGCGGCGCCTCGGTCGGCGCCGGTCGCTCGCAGGGCGGCGCGTACGCCGTGCTCGCGCTGGCCGCCGGCCTGGCGGTGCTAGCGGTGCTCTACGGCTCCGCCCACCACGACATCGCAAGCCGCAAGGCGCAGGCAGCGGCGATCACCGCTCAGGCGCAGCAGGCCCAGGTGCAGGCCGAACGGCTCGCGCCGTACACGAGCTTCATCGCAACTCGCGAACAGCGCACGCAGACAGTGGACACGTTGATCGACTCGCGCTTTGACTGGGCCCACGTCTTCCACGAATTCGGTCGCGTGCTCCCCTCCCAGGCCTCGATCGGCTCGCTCGGCGGCACGATCGCGTCGGGGACCGTCAGCGCTTCCGCTCCTGTTGCCTCCCCGAGCTCCAGCGTGGCGAGTGCCGCCGCTGTGAGCTCCGCCACTCCTCCCGGGAGTGTGCCGACGTTCACGCTCGGCGGATGCGCCACCAGCGAGCCAGCTGTGGCACGGACGCTCGAGCGGCTGCGCCTGATCGACGGCGTCAGCGAAGTCACGCTGCAGAGCGCTGGATCCGCGTCGTCCTCGGGCGGCGCCGGTTGTCCAGCCCACGACCCGTCCTTCTCGGCGACCGTCACCTTCGACCCGCTGCCGAGCACCGCCGCTGTGGCTGCCGCGACGAAGACCGTCTCAGACACGGCCAGCTCAACGGGGAGCGCGCGATGACCGGCCGCGACCGCATGGTCCTCATCGGCGTCATCGTCGTTGTCATCCTGGCGGCTGCGTGGATGATGGTCGTCTCACCGGAGCGCCAGCAGGCGAGCAAGCTCAGCGCCGAAGTCGCCGCCGCGCAGGCGACGCTGTCCGCCGCGCAGGGAACGCTCACGAGCGCGCGTGCCGCGCAGTCGCAGTATGCGTCGGCCTACGCGGCGCTGGTGAGCCTCGGCAAAGCCGTGCCGCCCAAGGCGGAAGTGCCGGCGTTGATCGACCAGCTCGCGCAGGCGTCCAACGAGAAGAGCGTCGATTTCTCCTCGATCACGGCCAGCTCCAGCGCGGCTCCCGCCTCCTCGGCGAGCTCGGCCACGGCCGGTCTCAGCGAGGAGCCATTTACGCTCGTCTTCGAAGGCAGCTTCTTCGACCTCGAACATCTGCTGCAGCGGCTCACAGACTTCGCGACGCTCACCCCTGCCGGGAACCTTCAGGTCAGCGGCCGCCTGTTGACCATTCAGAGCGTCAAGCTTTCCCCCGGGGACGGCCCCTCAGTGCAAGGCACCAGCGCTGCCAGCAAGGTAACGGGCACGATCACGGCGACCGCCTACGTGCTGCCGGCCGCCCAGGGCCTGACCGCGACGCCCACCGCCCCAGCGACGGGCGCCGCCACACCGGCCTCCTCGACAACCGCGACGCCGAGCTCCCCCACCTCACCGGCGGTCGTGAAGGTGAACCCATGACCGACTTCCTGAGCTCGCTGAAGGCGGACCTGCTCGATCGGCGCCTGCTGCCGCTCGTGGTCCTAGTCGCGCTCGCGTTGGTGGGCGCCATCGGCTACGCCGTGCTCGGCGGCGGCTCGAGCCCCACCACGCCGACGGCCGCGGCCTCAAGCGCTCCCACTCTCCCGGCGGGCCTGCCCACAAGTGAAGCGACTCACGAAGACGCGGTCGCCGAGACGACCGGCGGTGCCTCCGCCCAGCACAAGGGCACCGCGCGCAACCCCTTCACGCCGCTGCCCGAATCCAAGGCGAAGACAGCGACGGCCACGCCGAGCACCGGTGCGACCGCTTCGACGACGAGCACCAGCCCCTCGAGCTCCGGCACAACCGCCCCGAGCTCCAGCGAAACCACCCCCGCCGCCACCCCGTCCGCGCCCTCCACGCCGGCGAAGCCGAAGACCGTGTACCACGTGGCCGTGCTGTTCGGCGTGGTTCCCGCGGGCACCGCCGCGGGCAGCGCGCAGCTGACGCCGTATGAGAACCTCAAGCTGCTGACCCCGCTGCCGGCGGCCAAGCAGCCGCTGATCGTCTTCCGCGGCGTGACCGCGGGCGGCAAGAGCGCCACGTTCACGCTCGTCGGCGAAGCGATCCTGCACGGCCAGGGCGACTGCCTGCCGAGCGCCTCGCAGTGCGAAGCCATCGATCTGCGGGTGGGGCAGGCGGAGCTGCTCGAATATCTGCCGCCGGAAGGACAGACGGTGACCTACGAACTGAAGATCGTGAGCATCGTCGCCGGCAAGGCGTCCAGCGCCGCCGTCAAGGGCATGCTCGGCGACGAGTCCAAGGCTGGGCGCGAGCTTCTCGTCCACGCCGGGCTGCAGGCGATCCCCGACCTGCGCTACTCCTCACAGGCCGGCGTGCTCGTGTTCGCCGGGCATCACGCGTTCGCCGCCAGCGCCCACGGCGCCGCGGGCCGCGGCAGTCGCTGAGCCCCCAGCAAATAAGCTAGGGGCGATGGCGCTCCGTCTCATAACCGCCGGCGAGTCGCACGGCCCCGGCCTGACATGCATCGTCGAGGGACTGCCAGCGGGCCTGGAGCTCTCGCCGGAGGACCTCAACCGCGACATGGCGCGCCGCCAGCTCGGCCACGGCCGCGGCGGGCGCATGAAGATCGAGCGTGACAGCGCGCAGGTCACGGGCGGCGTGCGCCACGGGCGCACGCTGGGGGGCCCGATCGCGCTGCAGGTCGCCAACCGCGACTACGCCAACTGGGAGGAGCGGATGAACCCGTGGCCGGTCGCCGAGCGGGTGCCGGAGGTGCACCTGCCGCGCCCCGGGCACGCCGACCTGGTGGGTACGCAGAAGTACAAGCAGTCAGACGTGCGCAACATTCTCGAGCGCGCGTCCGCGCGGGAGACGGCCGCGCGCGTCGCGGGCGGGGGCGTGTGCAAGGCGTTCCTGCGCGCGCTGGGCGTGAGCGTGCACTCGCACGTGATCCAGATCGCCTCGGTGCACGCGCCCGCGTATGAGCGCCAGTTGACGGCGGCGGACTTCGTGGAGGTCGACAGCTCGCCGGTGCGCTGCCTGGACGCGGACGCGTCGAAGGCGATGGTGCGCGAGATCGACGAGCTGCGCCGCGCGAACGAGTCGCTGGGCGGCGTGTTCGAGGTGCAGGCGTTCGGGCTGGTGCCGGGACTCGGCTCGCACGTCTCGTGGGAGGAGAGACTGGATGGGCGCCTGGCGATGGCGATCTGCTCGATCCAGGCGCTGAAGGGCGCGGCGATCGGCGACGCGTTCACGGTCGCCGGCCTGCCCGGCTCGCAGGCCCACGACGAGATCTTCTACTCGCCGGAGCGCGGCTACTACCGCGAGACCAACCACGCGGGCGGGCTGGAGGGGGGCATGACCACCGGCCTGCCGCTGATCGTGCGCGGCGCGATGAAGCCGCTGCCGACGCTCACCAAGCCGCTGCGCTCGGTCGACACGGACACGCACGAGCCGGCGCAGGCGCTGCGCGAGCGCACCGACTCCTGCACGGTGCCCGCGGCGGGCGTGGTGGGGGAGGCGATGGTGGCGCTGGTGCTCGCGGACGCCTACCGCGCCAAGTTCGGCGGCGACCACATCGACGACGTGCTGGCGGCTGTCGCCGCCTACACAGACCGGATCGGATGGCATTCGTCCTGATCGGCTTCATGGGGGCCGGCAAGTCGACGCTCGCGGGCGAGCTCGCGGCGGCGCTCGCCCTGCGGGGAGGAGGCGGCGCTGCGGCGCTCGACAGCGACGCGCTGCTGGCTGAGCGCTTCGGCCACCCGGTCGCGCGCGAGTTCGAGCTGCACGGCGAGCAGGCGTTCCGCGCCGCGGAGGAGCATCTGGTGTGCGGTCTGCTCGATGATTCGGGGTCCGAGACGGTGATCGCGCTCGGCGGCGGCAGTGTGACCTCCCCGCGCGTGCGCGAGTCGCTGGCGGACCACGTGACGGTGCTGCTGGACGTCGAGCCGCAGACCGCGTGGGAGCGCGTGCGCACGCAGCGGGACGGCCCGGCGTCATCCACGCAAGGCGAGCGGCCGCTCGCACGCGAGCGCGACGAGTTCTTCGCGCTGCACGCAAGCCGCCAGGGACTGTATGAGGGGCTGGCCGACGCGTTCCTGCCGGCGACGCTGTCCCCGGACGCGGCGCCGCGCGTGCTGGGCGCCCTGCGCGCGCTGGCGGCTGCGCCTGGCGGCACGCGCCTGCTGTGGGCGAGCTCGGCGTCGGGCGATTACCCGGTGCTCGTCGGCCGCGGGTTGCTGGATGGGAGCGACGGCGAGCGGCTGGCGCGGATGTGGCCGCTGGATCGCTCGCGCTCGCGCCCCTTCTGCGTCAGCGACGAGACCGTGGTGGGGCTGTACGGCGGGCGTGTGGGCGATCTGGCGGGCACGATCGCGATCCCGGCGGGCGAGTCGCACAAGACGCTCGCGAGCGCCGAGCGCGTGTGGGGGGAGCTGATCGGCGCGGGCATGACGCGCGCCGATCACGTTGTGGCGCTCGGTGGCGGCGTGGTCGGCGACCTGGCGGGCTTCTGCGCGGCCACCTACCAGCGCGGCGTGCCGGTCGTGCACGTGCCGACGACGCTCGTCGCGCAGGTCGACTCCGCCTACGGCGGCAAGACCGGCGTGGATCTGGCGCAGGCGAAGAACTACGTGGGCGCCTACCACCAGCCGGCGGGCGTGCTCGCGGACCCCGACACGCTCGCGACGCTCCCGGCGGCGGAGCTGGCGGCCGGGTGGGTGGAGGTGCTCAAGACGGCTCTGATCGCCGGCGGGGCCCTGTGGGATGCGGTGGCGGGCGGGGGAGACGTCGACGAGCGCGTGATCGTGGCGTGCGCGCGCACGAAGCTGGCGGTCGTGGCCGCGGATGAGCGCGATGGCGGACGCCGCCAGGTGCTCAACCTGGGGCACACGGTCGGCCACGCGATCGAGACGGCCACCGGCTACGCGCGCTACCGCCACGGCGAAGCGGTGGGCCTCGGGCTGCTGGCCGCCCTACGCCTCTCCGGTCAGGACGCGCTGCGTGAGCGCGTGCGCGAGCTGATGATCGCTCGCGGGTTGCCGGTGAGGATTGATGAGGGGTCGCCGGATGAGATCCTGACGGCGATGGGCCGCGACAAGAAGCGCACTGGTGACCGTGTGCCGTTCGTGTTGGTGATGTCGCCCGGCGAGGTCGAGTTCGGCCGCGAGCTGCCGGCCGAGGATGTCCGCGCGGCGGTGCGGGAGCTGATGGGGTGAGCACGCCTGGTAAGCGCATCGAGGTGATGCACGGCGTCAACCTCGATCAGCTGGGGCGCCGCGACCCGCTGCTCTACGGCACGCTGACGCTCCCCGAGCTCGAGCAGCGAGTCGCGGAGGATGCGCGCGCGCTGGGCCTGGACACGCGCTTCTTTCACACCAACCACGAGGGCGAGTTCGTCGAGCGCCTGCACGCGCTCCGAGGCCCGCCCACCGAGGCGGATGCGATCCTGCTGAACCCGGGCGCGTGGACGCATTACTCGTGGGCGATCCGCGACGCGCTGGAGATCGCCGGCCTGCCGGCGCTGGAGATTCACCTCTCAGACGTGCAGAGCCGCGAGCCATGGCGGCGCGTGTCGGTGATCGGCGATCTGTGCTTCGCGCGGATCTCCGGGCGCGGGCCCGACGGCTACGGCGAGGCGTTGGCGCTGCTGCGCGACGAGCTCCAGGCGGTCGAGGCGTGAGCGCGCCCGGCGACGGAGATCGGGGGGTTGCGCGCGTGGCGCGGCTGGCGGACCTGCTGGATGAGCTCGAGCTCGACGCGCTGCTGGTGGGCTCGCTCGTCGACGTGCGCTATTTGACCGGGTTCACGGGCAGCCACGCGCTGGTGCTCGCGGTGGGCGAGGCTGCGCACGCGGAGCTTGGCCCGCACCGCTTCTTCAGCGACTTCCGCTACGCGACGCAGTCGGCTGAGCAGGTGCCGGGCGAGTTCGAGCGCGAGATCGTCGCCGGCGACCTGCTCGACGCGCTCGGGGCCACGCTCACGAATCCCGAGGAGCGGGCTCAGCGCGGCGGGAGGCTGGGCTTCGCGGAGGCTGCCGTGTCGGTGAAGGACCACCGGCGCCTGACGGAGCTACTGGGGCAGGCGTGGGAGCTGGTTCCGGGCGCGGGCCCGGTGGAGCGGCTGCGCGCGGTCAAGGACGCGGGCGAGGTGGCGCGCATCCGCGCGGCGAGCGAACTGGCCGACGAGGCGCTGCGCACGGTCCTGGAAGACGGTCTGACCGGCCGCGGCGAGCGCGAGGTGGCGATCGAGCTGGAGCTGCGCATGCGTCGCCTGGGCGCGCAGGCTCCCAGCTTCCCGTCGATCGTCGCCTCAGGCGCCCACGGCGCGCTGCCGCACGCGGAGCCGCGCGAGCAGGCGATCCCCCGCGACGTGCTGGTGACGATCGACTGGGGGGCGCTGCTCGACGGCTACTGCTCGGACTGCACGCGCACGTACGCCACCGGAGAGGGGATCTCCACGCAGGCGCGCGAGATCTACGCGCTCGTGCTGGGCGCCCAGGAAACGGGACTGGCGGCCGTGCGGGCGGGGCGCAGCGGCCGCGAGGTGGACGCGATCGCACGCGAGGTGATCGAGCAGGCGGGGGAGGGGGAGCACTTCGGCCACGGCCTCGGGCATGGCGTGGGCATGGAGATCCACGAGGGCCCGCGCCTGTCGCGGACGGCGCCCGAGGAGCCGCTGCTGGCGGGCAACGTGGTGACGGTCGAGCCGGGCGTGTACCTGCCGGGCGTGCTGGGCGTGCGGATCGAGGACCTGGTGGTGGTCGGCGAGGACTCTCAGGAGGTCCTTACGAGTCTGCCCAAGGGGCTGACGGTCGTCTCCTGACCATCCAGGGCTGCGACTGTCATCTCCCGCGCCCGGGCTGCGTCCCTGCGAGCGAAGCTCGGGGTGCGCTCCGGCGGGCCGACAGAGAACAGGCGCACGCCCAGCCACACCGCCAGCGGCGCTGTCCACACCAGGAAGAACGCCGCCTGTGCGTCGGGTGACATGCCGTGCTGCGCGAGTTCCTGCAGGCCAAGCCAGGGAAGCACAACGCCCAGCAACACGAGAAGGGGCGGACGGCTCGCTCCGCGCGACTCCCACGCGAGCAGCGCGATCGCGAACGGCAGCATGTAGTACCCGGTGTCCCACGTGTCGAGCATGCAGCGCAGCAGCAGCACGAGCGCGAGCAGCAACATGGCGCTGCGCTCGTCGACGGCAAGCTGCGCACGGCGGCGCTGGCGCCACAGCGCGGCGACCAGCCCAAGCCCGGTCACGACTATCAGCGGGTGGCTAACGGTGCTGGTCCAGGTTGGGCCTGTGCGGTAGCCGGGCAGCGCTATGCCGAACGCTGCATGTACGAGCGCACCGTGTGACCCGAGGAACCACCACAGCTGCCACGGCTGGAACAGCGTCCCACCCGGAACCGCCGCTGCGCGCGCGCTGGCGACGAATCCACCCGCCGAGACCAGCATCAGCGGCGCCAGTATCAGTACGGTCACGACGCATGCGCTCGCCGCACACATGAGGGTCGACCTGCGTCCACGACTCAGATCTGGCCCTCGCCCAGTTCCCGTCTGCGAGGGCAGCCCGAGCAGCACCGGCCCGGCGGCGAGCAACGCCCACTCCTTGTTCGCGATCGCCAGCCCCAGCAGCACCCCCGCCCACATCGGCCGGTTGCGACTTGCGAGCACGACGGCTGCGACGCACAGGCATGCGCCCAGGATTTCCTCGGGGTGTCCAAGTTCCAGCGCGCCCAGCGTCAGGGGATTGGCCACGCAGATTCCAACTACCAGGGCTCGTGCAAGCGTGGAGCGGCCTTCGGCGCGCATCCTCGAGCAGAGCCACACACCGAGCGCCGCGGCGGCGAGCAGGCAGGGCACGGCGACCATGCGATACACCGCCAACTGCCCCCCGCCCCACAGTCCCGGCAGCAGCGCGAACGGGGCGCGCTCGACGAGCGACCCGCCGTAGGCGGGCGCAAGCTGCAGGAAGCGCAGCGCGTGGCCGTGCGCGAGCGCCTCGAAGGCCGGTTTAGCCTCGATTTCGTAGTCGCTCCAGGCGAAGCCGTACAGGCCCAACCACGCCATCGCGGCGCAGCCGGCGCTCGCCATGAACGCGCACACGGCGTTCTCGCGCAGGATTCGGCGCATGGGTTGGCATCGGCGCAGGCGAGGGTTGGCTTGAGCCTGTCGAAGCAGGTATGTTCGGCTGCGCAGGCGAGCAGTCAACCCACACCCAGCCCAGGAGGTAGCGGTCCACGATGCCCTCGCTTCTAGACCTGACCAGCCAGGGAGATGTAGGCACCATCTCCGACGAGTCGAAGCTGTCGTCGGTGACGCTGATGACACCTCAGCAGCTGTACGAGCTGTGGGAGCGCCAGAGCTGGCAGTCGCACACGATCGACATGGCGCAGGACCGGCGCGACTGGGAGCAGATGGATGGCGACCTGCGCGAGCGGCTGGCGTGGAACCTGTCGTCGTTCTTCATCGGCGAGGAGCGCGTGACGACGCAGTTCTCGGGGCTGGTGATGGCCTATGAGGATCAGAGCGAGGAGGCGTTCCTGACCACGCAGCAGGTCGACGAGGCGCGCCACGCGCAGCACTTCAACCGCTTCTACGAGCAGGTGCTGGGCATCGACGGGACGTTCGAGGATCGCATGCGCGAGGCGCGCAGGCATCTCAACCCGGCGTTCATCGAGATGTTCGACGGCGTGCTCGTGGAATGGGGGCGGCGGCTGGTGGAGAACCCGCGCGACGTCGAGGCGAAGGTCGACTTCGTGACGCTCTACCACATGATCATCGAGGGCACGCTCGCGCTGACCGGGCAGTGGTTCCTGACGGACTTCATGGAGCGCAAGCAGATCCTGCCAGGGTGGGTGCAGGGCTTCAAGCTGATCTCTCAGGACGAGCACCGCCACGTCGCCTACGGCACGTGGTTCCTGCGCGAGAAGGCGGGCGACCCGGCGCTCAGGCGGCGCATCGCCGAGCGCGTGGCCGAGCTGATCCCGTTGGCCTCCGCGGTGCTCGTGCCGCCGGGCGAGGATCCCGAGAACTACGCGATCCTGGACTACACGATGGAGGAAACGAACACGTTCGCGTTCAACGCGCTCAACCGGCGGTTGAAGGTCATCGGCATCGACCTGGCGGGCGTGGCGGCGCCGGCGTAGGCGAGGGGCGCCCGCTACGCTGCGGGCAGATGATCAGCACCAACCAGTTTTGAAATGTGCGTAGAACGTATTGAACGCGCCAGCGGGTGGTTCAGTCTGCCTCTTGGCGTCTCAGATAGGCGGCGAAGTGTGGCACGGTGTAATCGACCATCCCGTGTTCAGGTGCGTAGATCAGTCCCTTGCGAATGAGCGCGTTGCGTCGCACCGAGATTGAGCGTTGGTCGCTCTTGCCGAGCGCGGAAGTGACGTCCGCGATCCCGTAGGGAGGACCCTGGCACCCTGCCATCGCGTGCAGGAAGGCCCGCTCCGCTTTGGTTGCTCGGCCCTCGTAGCGCACCTTGAAAAAGCCGTCGTCGAGGCGAGCTTGAGCGATACGACCCCCAGCTAGCGCGTCCGCCTTCGTGATCCTCCCGTCTGATGCTATGTCCCAGGCGTACTTGCCGTACTGCTGGAGAAAGTAGGGATAGCCGGCTGTCTGGTCAAAGACGTACTGGAGCGCTTCGGGCTCCCAGACGACATCGAGCTTGCTCGCGGGGTCGGCGAGCGCGTGCAGCGCATCTATCTTCGCCAGCTGATCGATGCGAGGGTATTCGAACAGTCGCTCGGCATAGCTCTTGGCGTTCCCGACCAATGCAGGCAGGCTGGGGAGTCCTGCGGCTACGCACGTAACCGGCAGTGCCTTCTGGTTGAGACGATGCAAGCCGACTACAAAGGGTCCGAACTCCTTGGCGGGCACGAACTGGACCTCGTCGAGGAGAAATGCGACACCACTGTCCTTTGACTGGGCTGCCTGGCCTAGTGCGAGCAGGAGGTCGACAAAGTCTTCGCCGAGAGCCTCACGCGAGGGCTCCGGGCCGGGCGTGTAGGTCAACTCGAAGCCACTTGGGTCCTTGAGCGTGAATGATCCGAGCCTGCTAAAGGCCTGTCGGACGTGCTCAGCAACCTTTCTCGTTGGTTGCAGCTCGCCAAGGATCCTCTTAGAGCTGCGGGCGATTGCCACTGGGAATGATGTTTCCTCGTCCAGCTCACGTCCCGCGGCGATCCAGCCTCGCTCGACCGAGATGTCCTCGAGCGCGTTCAGAAGCACCGTCTTGCCCACCCCGCGTAGGCCGGTGATGATCATGCTCTGACCAGCCGTGCCGTGCTTGAGGCGATCTAGCAGGACTTCATAGGCCTGGATCTCGCTGTCTCGGCCGGCGATCAAAGGGGGGCGAGTGCCGGCGCCCGGCGCGTATGGGTTGATTCTTGCGTCCAATTCCGCGAGAGTCTACTAGATTCTAAGATAATTGCTTAGAGTTAGTTAGAGACGGCAAGATAGGCTTAGATACCCATAGAATCTCTTAGGCAGAACTCCATGTCAACGTAGATGCCTACCGTGCTCTTCGACCCCACCCGGCATAGCCCTCTACACGTCGACCACTACGCACGGGCGCGATCCTCGATCCCGGCAGGTGATCCCTCGTCGCCCGCCCGCGCCGGGCCAGCTATCTTGATCGGGTTCAGAGGGCCGCGTGTGATGGTTGACTACAAGAAACATATATGGATATAAGCACCAACCAATTCAAAAACGTGCGTAGAACGTATCGATCTACGCGAGAAACGTGAGCGCAGTCGTGCGTGGAGGTCCGTCGTGTGGGCAGTCCGCTTCAAAGAGCTCGCCGCCCACGATCGGTCCCTCCTCGGAAGAGTCTAGATAGCCAAAGGCATCGCATCGTTCGCACCCAAACAGTGCTTCATCGCCGTCGCGAAGGATGACGTTCGGCTCGTGTCGTCGCGTCTGTGCTTCGGGCATGACGCGAGAGAGCGCGCGCATATAGCGCGTCGACTCGGCGAGTCGCGCCTCCGTAGCGCCAGACTCGTGTAGGAGCGCCCAGACAATCCCATCTGTCATCCCTGTACGGACCTTGATCCTGTCAGCACGCGCTTGGCGCTTAATATCGGCGCGCCAATCCGCGGGGTCATTCACGTCATCGATGCGCTTGATGACCTGGCCTGAGGCGAGAAGCGTTCCATAGGCGTCGCGTCGAGTGACGCGAGCGACCAAGAGCTGCATTCGCTGTCGGATTTCGCGTTCATCATTCATTGAGTCCAACCTATCGTAGGGTTTGGACATCAGACACGCCAGTCCACGCTGCTTCAGGTCTGGGGATCTCGCTTGGTCCCGCCTTGACGCCAGAGCTGGCCCACGGGAGAGTAACCCCGGCGAGCTACACTCTGGAGTGCGATGCCGAGTAAGCACCCGCGAATCGCTGTGACGGCGGACTCTGAGCTGGGGGAGGCGCTGGAGCGCGTGCGCGCGGCGACGGGCACGCGGGAGGCCGATGCGTCGCTCGTGCGGAGGCTTGCTGTTGAGGGGGCTGAGGTCGAGTTGCAGGCGGGGCGCCGACGTCGTGAGGCGATCGAGGCGCTGTTCGCCGTGATGGACCGGGACGGGTTCGATCTCGATCTGGCTGATATCGATCGGCTCAACTCACCTCCGAGCAGCGTGTGAGCGTCGAGCTGTGGGACGGACGGGGCGCGGTGCTCGCCGACACCTCTGCATGGATGCTCGCGCGCCGGCGCGCCGGGTTCCACGCGCGCGGGAACTGCTTTTCGCCGCTGCCGAGCGTGGCGAGCTCGCCTGGTGCTGGCCCGTGCGCTACGAGCTGACCTTTGATGCCCCAAACCCGGAGCGAATCGCCGCAGTCGATCGGACGCTAGTGGGTTTGCGGGAGATCGCGGTCGATCGCGCCGTGCAGCGAGATGTGCTCTCGGCGATGCGGGAGTTGGCGGACGAAGGCTCTCATGGAGCCCACCGCCTACCTCTGACAGACCTCACCGTCGCCGTCGCGGCACAAGCGTCGGGGCTGGACGTACTGCACTACGATCATCACTTCGAGCGTCTCGGCGAGCTGCTGGGCGTACGCATGCTCTGGATAGACGATCCCTCCGCGTGATGAGCTCCGGCTCCGTCCGAACCAACACTCAAACCTGTAAGCGTTCAGTGGGTTGGGGGATATAACTCTGCTTCGGCGAATGTTGGGGTGTGGAGCGCGCGGAGGCGGAGGCGGTCTATGACGCGGGGTGTGAGGCTGTAGTCGAGGTTCTGCTGGCGATGGATCGTCGTATTCAGCAGCTCGAAGCGCGGGTGGGAAAGCTGGAGCGTGAGCTCGCGAGGAGCTCGCGTAACTCGTCGTTGCCGCCGAGCTCGGA
>Ga0210390_10001496_pt1 | contig 22255 bp, 17 predicted proteins | sample IncBWH11OmetaG_FD_161050 | JGI IMG/M metagenome (GOLD analysis project Ga0210390, IMG submission 161050) | Forest soil microbial communities from Barre Woods Harvard Forest LTER site, Petersham, Massachusetts, United States - Inc-BW-H-11-O ... | reverse complement strand
TCGCATCGAGAACTGCGGAAAGCCCGTCATCGCCTGCGTCAACGGATTCGCCCTCGGCGGCGGCTGCGAACTCGCCCTCGCGTGCACCTTCCGCATTGCCAGCGAGGCGGCAAAATTCGGCCAGCCCGAAGTCAAGCTCGGCCTCATCCCTGGCTACGGAGGCAGCCAGCGCCTCCCGCGCCTCGTTGGCAAGGGCGCCGCGCTCAAACTGCTCCTCACCGGCGACATCATCCCCGCCGCCGAAGCCCTCCGCATCGGACTCGTCGAAGAAGTCGTCCCACCCGCCGACCTGCTGCCGCGCGCCGAGCAGATCGCCAAAACCATTGCCGCCCAGGCCCCGTTGGCCATCGAAAAATGCCTCGAAGCCGTCCACGCCGGATACGACCTGCCCCTGCGCCAGGCTCTCGCCCACGAAGCCGCCCTCTTCGGCCTCTGTTGCGGTACCGCCGACAAGACCGAGGGCACGCGTGCTTTTCTGGAAAAGCGTGTTCCAGTCTGGAAAGGGAACTGAGCCGCCAATGGGATTTACCTCTAACCATCGTTAATCCTTGATATGCTGAGGCTGCCCGGCGCTCTCCGCACCTGCACCATGAACCGTTTCCGTCTGCTTGCCATCACGCTCGCGTTCGCCGGCGCGCTCAGCGCCTGCTCGTCCGGAGGCCACCCGTCCTCGGAGGTCGTCAAGCCCGCGCCCGACCAGGCTAAAGCCGCCGCCCAGGAGCGCGACACCGACCGGCAGCAGCTGGATCAGATTCCCCCGCCCGCGAAGAGCCGCTACATGGCCATCCACACCCGCGAAAGCTGGGGGAATCCCTTCCTGATTGTCGGAAAAAAGACCGTTACCCTCCGGATCATGAAGCCCGAGCCGCCCCACAGCGACCTTGTGCCCGGCACCCTCATGCAGCCCGCCGGAGCCCGCAAGCAGGAACTCACTCTTCGTCTCTCCGAACTCCCCGAAGCGCTCGCTGCTCTGCCTGAGGAAGCGTGGCCCTATGGGCGCGTCATCGCCGTCGAAGAAGACCCGGTTGCCGTCCGCGCCGACCGCATTCCGGTGCGCCGCAATGTCGAAACCACTATCCAGGTCCTCAACGACCTCGGCGTCGTCGTCTACGAGTGGCCCGGCACCGGCCTGCTTCGTTAGCGCCAGCGCTGATAAGATAGGCTCCACCGGACACTATGGCCTCTTACCCGCACGCTGTCGCAATCGCAGTATTCTGCGTCTGTTTTCTGCTGGTCACGGTTGCCGGATTCTTCGCCGCGCGCTGGAAGCGCGCTGACCTCGACAGCCTCGAAGAATGGGGACTAGCTGGACGCCGTTTCGGCACTCTGATCACCTGGTTCCTCATCGGCGGCGATTTTTACACGGCTTACACGGTGATCGCCGTACCCGCCGCGCTCTATGGCACCGGAGCACCCGGCTTTTTCGCCATCCCCTATTGCATCATGTTGTACCCCTACATGATGCTCGTGCTGCCGCGTCTCTGGAATGTATGTCAGCGTCACGGTTACGTAACCCTCGCCGACTTCGCTCGAGGCCGTCACGGCACCCGCGCTCTCTCGATGGCTCTAGCCTTTACCGGCATCCTTGCCACCATGCCCTACATTGCCCTGCAACTGGTCGGTCTGCGCGAGGTCATCGCCGCGCTCGGCATCCATGGTGAAGTGCCGCTGATTGTTGCCTTCATCATCCTGGCCGCTTACACCTACACCAGCGGCCTGCGCGCCCCCGCCGCCATCGCCATCGTCAAGGACGTGATGCTCTACATCATGGTCCTCGCCGCCATCATCCTGCTTCCCGCTAAACTCGGCGGCTACTCACACATCTTCTCCGCTGCCGGAACCGCGCTCGCGGCGCACAAGCCCCCGGCATCGCTCATCCTCAAGCCGCCGCAATATCTCAGCTACGCCACCCTGGCCTTCGGATCGGCCATCGCCATCATCCTCTACCCCCACACTGCCACCGGAGTCCTCAGCGCCGGCAGCGGACGCATCATTCGTCGCAACGCCGCGCTCATGCCGGCCTATAACTTCCTGCTCGCGCTCATCGCGCTGCTGGGATACGTGGCCATCGCCGCCGGCATCCATACGTCGAATACATCGAGCGCCGTCCCCCTGCTCTTCGTGACGATGTTTCCCAGCTGGTTCGCCGGTTTCTGCCTCGCCGCCATCGGCATCGGAGCCCTGGTTCCCGCAGCCATCATGTCGATCGCCGCCTCCAATCTCTTCACCCGCAATCTCTACGGCGAACTGCGCCGCACCCCCATGACCCACGCCCAGGAATCGAACCATGCCAAAATAGTTTCCCTGTTCATCAAGGTCGGCGCGCTCGTCTTTGTCCTTTTCGTGCAGACGCAATACGCCATCGAGCTGCAGCTTCTCGGCGGCATCTGGATCGCTCAGCTCTTTCCCGCCGTCGTCCTCGGCGTCTACACCCGCTGGTTTCACGGCCGCGCATTGCTCTGGGGATGGGCCGCCGGCATGGCCACCGGCACTGGTCTCGCCCTGGCGCGCGACCTCAAAAGCTCCGTCTTCCCCTTTCAATTCGGAAGCCACGTCTACGTCGTCTACGCCGCCATCCCCGCCCTGTTGGCCAATCTTCTCGTCTCCGTCGCTGTCACCTGGCTGCTCGACGCGATGGGCCGTGAACGCCCCATTGACCAAACCCAGCCCAGCGACTATCTTTCGCTCGAAGCCTGAGCCATGCCGTCGCCCTTTCCCATACTCGACAACGCCCGCCCACACGAAACCTTCAGTGCCGCCCGCGAACTCGAGGCCAAACTGCAATCCGTCATCCGCGGAGACGTCCGCTTCGACTCCGGCAGCCGCGCCATCTACGCAACCGACGCCTCCAACTACCGCCAGGTTCCCGTCGGCGTCGTTCTCCCGCGCGACATTGCCGATGTCCAGGGCACCTTCGCCGCCTGCCGCGAACTGGGAGCGCCGATTCTCGCTCGCGGAGCAGGTACCAGCCTCTCCGGACAATGCTGCAACGTCGCTGTCGTGCTCGATTTCTCCCACTACATGCGCTCCATCCTTTCGCTCGACCCGCAGACGCGCCTCGCTGTTGTCGAGCCTGGTATCGTCCTCGACCGCGTGCGTGAGGCCGCCGAGCTTCATCAACTCACTTTCGCGCCCGATCCCGCCACGCACTCCCGCTGCACCCTCGGCGGCATGATCGGCAACAACTCCTGCGGAACGCACGCCCTTATGGGCGGCAAAACCGTCGACAATGTCCGAGCGCTCGATATCCTCCTCTACGACGGCACGCGCATGACCGTCGGCGCCACCAGCGACGAAGAATTCCAGCGCATTCTCGCTGCCGGAGGCCGTTCCGCCCAGATTTACGCGGGCCTTGCGCGTATTCGTGACAAATACCAGCACTTAATTCGCGAGCGCTTTCCGCGCATCCCCCGCCGCGTCTCCGGATACAACCTCGACGAACTGCTGCCGGAATACGGCTTCCACGTTGCCCGGTCCCTGGTCGGCAGCGAAGGCACCTGTGTCACCGTCCTCGGCGCGACACTCGATCTCAAGCACAGCCCTCCCTGCCGCCGTCTTGTCGTCGTCGGATTCGCCGACGCCTTCATCGCCGCAGATCACGTCCCCTTCATCCTTGAATACCACCCCATCGGCCTCGAAGGCATTGACGCCATGCTCATCGGCTTCATGCTCCGAAAAGGCCTGGCCGTCGACGACATCACGCTGCTCCCATCCGGCAGTTCCTTCCTTCTCGTCGAGTTCGGCGCGTCCAGCGAACAAGAAGTTCTCGCCCAGGCCAACCGCTTCCTCGAAGACATCCAGACCCAACCCTCGCGTCCCTCCGTCCGCCTGTACTCGACTGCGGACGCCGCCCGCATCTGGCATGTTCGCGAATCCGCCCTTGGAGCAACCGTCTTCGTGCCCGGAGAGCCGCACGGCTGGGAGGGATGGGAAGATGCCGCTGTGCCGCCCGAAAAACTCGGCTCCTATCTGCGCCAGCTTTTCGCGCTTATGGGCAAATACGGCTACCGCAGCCCTATGTACGGACATTTTGGCCAGGGCTGCGTCCACCTGCGCATCAACTTCGACCTCGAGAGCGCCACTGGCATCCGCAACTTCCGCGAGTTCATCGACCGCGCCACGGACATCGTCATCGCCCACGGTGGGTCCATATCCGGAGAGCACGGCGACGGCAAGGCTCGCTCAGCCCTATTGCCAAAGATGTTTGGCCCCGAGTTGATCCAGGCCTTTCTCGAATTCAAGGCCCTTTGGGACCCGAACAACCGGATGAATCCCGGCCACGTGGTCGATCCAGTCGCCGTCTACGATCCGGTCGAAAAGTTACGCCTCGGTGACGGTTACAAATCCCACCGTCAGGAGACCTTCTTCCAGTTTCCCGACGACCAGGGCTCGCTCTCCGAGGCTACGCTGCGCTGCGTCGGCGTCGGAGCCTGCCGCAAACAGGGCCCCGGAACCATGTGCCCAAGCTACATGGCCACGCAGGACGAGAAGCACTCAACGCGCGGCCGCGCTCACCTTCTCTGGGAGATGCTGGAAGGCGATATTCTTAATCGCGACTGGCAGAACGAGGACGTTCACGAAGCACTCGACCTGTGCCTGTCCTGCAAGGCCTGCAAAACCGAGTGCCCCGTCAATGTCGATGTTGCCACCTACAAGGCTGAATTCCTCGCCCACTACTATCAGGGCCATCGTCGTCCCCTGCGTCAATACGCCTTCGGCTTCATGGACAAATGGGCGCACCTGGCGTCCCTGGTTCCCGGAATCACCCCGAATCTTGCCAATCTTCCACTCCGCGTGCCCGGCCTGAGCCACGCAGTCCGGGCCCTTCTCGGCATCGCGCCCCAGCGCACACTGCCCTGCTTTTCCCCTCGCAGCTTTCAAAGCAGCTACAGGCCCCAACCATCCTCACAGGACCGGACCACAGTTCTCCTCTGGCCCGACACCTGGAACAACTACTTCCACCCGCAAACCCTCACCGCTGCCCATGATGTCCTCGCGAACGCCGGATTTCATGTTCAGATCCCCCGAGGCCACCTCTGCTGCGGCCGCCCGCTCTACGATTTCGGATTTCTCACGGAAGCCCGTGCCTATCTCGAACGCACCATGGATCGTCTCGCCCCCGAAATCGACCCCGGCCTGCCCATCGTCTTTCTCGAACCCTCCTGCGCCAGTGTCTTTCGCGACGAACTCCGCAATTTCTTCCCAGACCATCCCCGAGCCCGGAGCCTGCGCGAGCAATCCTTCCTGCTCAGCGATTTCCTCCTCCTCCACGCGCCAAATTACCGACCCCCCTCGCTGGCCGGCCGCTCTGTCGTTCTACACGGCCACTGCCACCAGAAATCGCTGACGAAGATGAAATCCGAGATCCAGCTACTTGAGCGTACCGGCGCCCAGGTCACCCTCCTGGACTCCGGATGCTGCGGCATGGCCGGGCCCTTTGGCTTTGAAAAAGAGAAGTTCGCCATCTCCCAAACTCTGGCCGAACGCGTTCTGCTCCCCGCCGTCCGAGCAGCCGCGCCGGGTAACATCCTCATCAGTGACGGATTCAGCTGCCGCGAGCAAATCTCCCAGAACTCGCCGCGTCGAGCCCTGCACCTCGCCGAGCTCCTGCGTGGCGAATTAGAGAACTGAGACCAGTTCGAAACGCCTCCAGACCACGCATTTTTTTCCTCCCTGAACGGGAGAAAGCGTTAACTGGGTGTTTTTTACATGGGCGGTTTTCTTCGCAGAATTGTTTCAACCTGAGAAAAGCCTTATATTTGAACCATTTAACGCGATGCCGACGGGTCGCAGAGGTTTGGCAAACCGAATGCAATATAGAAATCTGTCCAGGATGCTGCGCAGCCTTCCTAAGTGTGTTCTCCAGACCATACCAAGGAATGCAAAATGACTGACAAGATTTATATGAAGAGAACTTTTACACCGTCGGCGATTTCGGCGCTGCTCGTTGCAGCCAGCTTGGGGTATCCGGCAGTTGCGCAAACTAGTCCATCCACCCCCGCTCAGGTGCAAACTGGGGCGGTTGCCAACGGCCAGTCCAATCCTTCAAGCACAGCCCCGGCACCACAACCCAACCCGAACGACAACAGCACCTACGCCACAGGCCAGCCCCTTCCGGTCAAGTCGAATGAGGGCTTCTGGGGTCATATGAACCCCTTCGCCCGCAAGAAGTGGGTGAATCGGCAGCTCGACCCTGTCAAGGATCGCCTCAACGAGCTCGACCAGCTCCAGGCCAAGAACGCCAACGACATTAAGGACGTAGACTCGCGCGCTCAGGCCGGTATCCATCAGGCTCAGTCCACTGCGGACCAGGCCAGCCAGACCGCCACCTCCGCCAACAATACGGCGACCCAGGCGCAAGTGACCGCACACCAGGCGAGCACGCAAACCACCCAGACCGCCACCACCGTTTCGGGTCTAGACCAATATCAGAAAGTGAATGATATTGAGATTCGCTTCCGTCCCGGACAGACGGTGTTGAATGACCGCGCCAAGATCGCGCTCGATCAGGTTGCCGCCCAGATGCGCGGCCGCAAAGGCTACATCGTTGAGATCGAGGGTTACTCCCACGCTCGCGGTCAGGCGGGTATCCAGAATTCACAGCACATGGCCGATGCCGTCGTTCGGTATCTGGCTGAAGCCCAGATTCCCGTCTATCGCATTCACCAGGTCGCGATGGGCAACGCCAAAATCGACGATTCCGACACCACTACGCACGGCAGTGTAGTGCGCGTTAGTTTGATGCAAAACAGTTTAGCGGCCTTGAACTCGTCGCCCTCGGGCGCCGGTTCGCCGATTGGTGCGACGCAGTAGTCTTCCGCGCAACCCTCCCCTCAGGGTACTGCGTCGCAACCAGCGGTTCCACAAAAACAATAACCAGCAAGGTCCGCAACCAAGCTCTCACACAACGAGAGAACCAAGGCAGATTGGCCCCTCACCTGAGGGGCCGTTTTTTTTGCTTTGCCCCCGAATGGTTCGCCCCGCATAATCGACGTGTCCAGCAATGCCGTGTTTCCGCAAGAAGATGGAGAGCCTCGCCGATGAAGAATCGCCTGTTGCTTGTCTGCCTTTTGCCGATTGTTTTTCTGCCTCCCAGTCTTCTCTCGCAGAGCTTTACCCTGGAGCAGGTGATGAGCGCTCCTTTCCAGTCAAAACTTACCGCGTCGCCCGCAGGAAACAGCTTCGTATGGATCGCCAACCAGCAGGGGCGGAGAAACCTGTGGCTCGCCGACACGGCCGCAGGCGCCGGAGCACGAGAACTCACCCACTACGACAGCGATGACGGCATTGAGATCGGCGACATTGCGTGGACGCCCGATGGAGAGCAGATCGTCTACGTCCGCGGCGGCGATTTCGAGTTCCCTGAGAAGCCCGCGCCCAATCCCGCATTGCTGCCACAAGGCGTCGAGCAAGAGATCTGGGTCGTCTCCGTTCATGGCGGTGAGTTGCGCAAGATTGCCTCCGGACAGGATCCGGTCGTCTCCGCCGATGGCAGCAATCTGGCGTATCTGCTTAAAGATCAAATCTGGACCATCGACTTCAAGAATCCCGACGCGAAGCCAGCGCAGCTTCTCCATACGCGCGGCAACCCGACCTCGCTCACCTGGTCGCCGGATGGCAAGTCGCTGGCCTTCGTGAGCCATCGCAGCGATCACAGCTTCATCGGCGTCTATTCCTTCTCGGCAAAGACCCTTCGCTATCTTGACCCCGGCACAGAGAAAGACATCGAACCGGCATGGTCGCCCGACAGCCTAAACGTGGCCTTCATTCGTGTCCCTCCGGATACCACCGGCATCGACTTCAAGCCGCGCCGCAATGCCCAGCCCTGGTCGATCCGCACCGTGGATCTGGCAAGTGGTAATGGCCGCGAAATATGGCGCGCCCACGACGGCCCGGGCAGTGTATTTCACGAGGCGGACACTGACAATCAGCTTCTGTGGGCAGATGGCAACCGCATCGTCTTCCCCTGGGAGGGCGACGAATGGCTCCATCTCTATTGCGTCAGCGCGGCAGGCGGTTCGGCCAAGCCATTGACTCCCGGCGACTTTGAGATACAAAACGTAGCGCTCGCCCCTGACCGAAAAACGCTCTTCTACACCTCGAATCAGGGCGACATCGATCGCCGTCACCTGTGGCAGGTAAGCGTTGCCGGTGGTGAAGCAAAGGAACTCACCCGCGGCAAAGGCATCGAGGTCGCACCTGTCGTGACGAAAAACGGAACCGTCGCCCTGCTGCACTCCGACGCGCGCATTCCCATCCGTCCCGCAATCGTCGCCGCAAACGGAGAACTACGCGATCTCGCGCCCGAGCTCATCCCGTCCGAATTTCCCGCGGCGAAGCTGATCATGCCGCAGAAAGTCATCTTCAATGCCGCAGACGGATTGCAGATTCACGGGCAGCTCTTTCTGCCGCCATTGGCACATGATGGACAGAGACATCCGGCTGTCGTCTTCTTTCACGGCGGATCGCGCCGCCAGATGCTCCTCGGCTGGCACTACATGGAGTACTACTCCAACGCCTACGCCATGAACCAATATCTCGCCAGCCTCGGTTACATCGTGCTATCCGTGAATTACCGCAGCGGCATCGGCTATGGCATGAACTTCCGCGAGGCGCTCAATTACGGAGCGGCCGGTGCAAGCGAATTCAATGACGTGCTCGGGGCCGGCCTCTATCTGCGCACCCGTGCCGATGTGGACGGTGCGCACATTGGCGTTTGGGGCGGCAGCTATGGAGGCTACCTTACCGCGCTCGCACTGGCGCGTGCCTCCGACCTGTTTGCCGCAGGCGTAGACCTGCATGGCGTCCACGACTGGAATCTTGAGCTGAATATCTGGCAGCCTGCCTACGATCCTAACGCCGATCCCCAGGCTGCGCGGCTCGCGTGGGAGTCGTCGCCGCTGGCATCGGTGAAGGGCTGGCATTCTCCGGTGCTGCTCATGCAGGGCGACGACGACCGTAATGTACAGTTCTCACAAACCGTGCATCTGGGCGCAGCGCTGCGCGCGCAGGGCACTCCCTTTGAAGAGCATGTCTTTCCCGACGAAATTCACGACTTCCTGCTCCACCGTACCTGGCTCTCTGCGTATCAATATGGAGCGGAATTCTTCAACCGCTATTTGAAGCTCGAAAAACCCGGCAAATAAGCCGACTCCCCTCACTCCGTTCGCTACGCCTGCCTCGGAGAGCTCGTCTGCCTGAGGGCAATTGAGGATCTACAACGGCCTGATGGCTCTGCCTGAATCGTTTGGTCAACTGAGGCAGTTGCGGCAGCTGCACGCGATGAACAACCGGCTGGCTTCCTTGCCGTCTCGCTGAGTGGCTTGCACAAATTGCGCGAGCTTCGTCTGCAGGACAACCAGGTCGAGAGCCTGCCGGAATCAATCGGCGAGCTGGCTTCACTGAGAATCCTTGTCCAGATTTGAGAAACAACAAGCTTCTATCGATTCCGGAATCACTCGGCGGTCTGTCGAGCCTTACGCACGTGGATCTTCGAGCGAATCGTCTGATGGGCATACCAGATTCGCTTCAGTTTCTTCCAAACTTGGAGAAGCTCGATCTTGGCTGGAACTCACTTAGAAATTTGCCGGCCTGGCCAGACGGTCTTGAGGAGCACGGCCCCGCAGTGCTCCTGTAGAACGAAGCTAATTCGCTGCGGCGATGGCTGCGACGATCTTGTCGATCGCCTGGCGCGCGGCCTCGCCTGTGGGGTTGTGGTTGTTGCATAGGATGGAAAATGCCACCGTCTTTCCGCTGGCTGCGATGAGATATCCGCTGAGCGAGTTCACTTCGGAGAGCGTTCCCGTCTTGGCGAAGACCTTTCCCTTAAGCGCTGGTTCGGCAAAACGGCCCGCCAAGGAACCGTCTACGCCGCCAACGGGGAGGCTTGCGCGCCAGGCTGCTCCCCAGCTTTGGCGGCTGGCATAGGTCAGCAGCCGGGCGATGGCGCGCGGCGTAATCAGGTCCTGCGACGATAGTCCCGAGCCGTCGTAAAAGATGAAGTCGCCAGCGTCGACGCCCGCACCAATCAGAAACTGGCGAACTACGCGGACTCCCTGGGCAATCGATCCATCGCCAGCTTCGAGGCGACCCAGCACGCGGAGAAGGAGTTCGGCGTGGAGGTTCTGGCTGACCTTGTTAATGACGACGATGTCCTGCTCGAAGGGCGGCGAGACATGGGTTGCCAAGATTCGCATGCCGCTCACGGGCGGTTGAATTGTGCTAAGGGTAAGCGGATGCAGGACAAGCGGCTGGTCCACCTCGGCGCGGAAATCTTGCGTGTCAGTTGAGGAACGGTGATGCGCGCGGGCGGTGCCCTTTACCTCAATGCCGTGTGCGAGGAGCATCTGGTGAAGGGCGATGGCGGCGTATTCGGCGGGGTCCTCGATGGCCAAGGCGACATGCAGGCCGCTCTGATTCGTTGTTCCATAGACGCGAACGTTCTTAGAGCCCGGTTGGCGGTCGATGCCGGGGCTTGCCGGTTGCGTGCCGGGCAGCGTGGTCAGCGAACTCTGAAGGGTGTAGTAGGGAGTATCGGGATTCCAGGGCGAAGGCTGTCCGTTGGGCGGCAGATTGAGGTAGACGACGTTGTCATTCACAGTGAGCGCGGAGACGGGAGCGCCGTAGCTCCACTCCAGATCGTCCCATCCCCAGCCCGATCCGTAGCGCTCCCAGAGAAACCATGTGTCGTCGCCGACGATGTCTCCGTCGATCGACTTTACGCCGCTGGCCTCGATCTGGTCGGCGATGCTTTGCAGCGCCATCAGCGGCGGATTGGGGCGCTGGGTCTTCTCCTGGAAAGGGTAGCTGCGGCCGGACATGGTGGGGTCGCCGGCTCCCAGGATGGACAGGTCGCCATGCAGGCGTCCGGCGCGGTCGATCTCGCTTCGCGTAACGGCGGCTGTGGTCCAGGTGGTGTTCGGCGGCAACAGGGCAAGCGCGGCAGCGGTGGTCAGCAGCTTTGCGTTCGACGCGGGCTCGAAGAACTGGCCCTCGTTGAGCGTATAGATGGGTGAGCCTTCGAGAGTGACGAGGGAGACTCCCCAGTGCGCTCGCGAAACGGCAGGCTCGGAGATGATGGCGCTGATCGTGGCAGCAAGCCCCGATGACTTTCCTTTGCGCGCGGCCGGCTGCCGATGCTGCTGGGCCACGAGGGGCGTGGATGCGAGCAGAAGAATGCTCAGGAGCCAGGCGCGCTGAGAGTGGGTTTTCATCCTTGGGCGGAGTGTAGCATTGAAGGCGCTATGGCCTTTGCACGTCGCGATGAATTCGTATGGCAGCTCCGGACGCGCAGCCTGGAGCTGGGCAAGCGCACGCTGTTGATGGGCGTGCTGAATGTGACGCCGGATTCGTTTTCGGACGGCAATCTATTTCTTGATCTGGAAGCGGCGACGGCGCGGGCACTGCGCATGCTGGACGACGGCGCAGACATCGTGGACATCGGCGGCGAGTCTACAAGACCGGGCAGATATGTGCCGGTGACCGCCGAGGAAGAGCAGCGCCGGGTGCTTCCGGTGATCGAAGCGGTGTTGAAGGGGCGGCCGGGCTCGGTGCTGTCGATCGATACCTATAAGGCTTCTACGGCTGCGCTGGCGGTGGAGGCCGGCGCGGAGATCGTCAACGACATTAGCGCGCTGAGCTGGGACACGGAGATGGCGTCGACCTGCGCCCGGTTCGGCTGTGGTCTAGTGATGATGCATACGCGGGGAAAATCAGCCGAGTGGCGCAATCTGCCCCGGCTCGCTCCGCATGAGGCTCTTCCACTAGTGAAGCACGAGCTTGCCCTGAGTATGCGGACGGCTCTGGAGGCGAGGATTGATCGAAGCCGGATTGTGCTGGATCCGGGCTATGGCTTCGGGAAGTCCTTCGACGAGAACTATCCTCTGCTGGCGCATCAGGACGAACTCGAGAGCCTGGGTCAGCCGATTCTGGCGGGTGTTTCGCGGAAGTCTTTTCTGGCCAGGAAGCTCGCCGAATTCCACGGTGGGGCCGATGCTCCTATGGCGGCACGCAGTAATGCCACGATTGCCGCGACGGTGGCGGCGATTCTGGCCGGAGCCCATATCGTGCGGGTTCACGAGGTGCGCCCGGCGATAGAAGCGGCTCGCATCGCGGACGCGATCCTGACTGCCGTATGATGTCGGCACTATGAGAAAGACGTTTTTGCCTGCTTTCGTTGTCGTCGCCATGCTGGCTGGCGGCGCGGCTCTGCTTTCAGCCGAACCGACGCATTCCCGCGCAGCGAGCGCCGTTTATCCGATCGAGGAAGGCTACGTGGATGCGCACGGCGTGCTGATCTACTACACGACGGTGGGACGCGGCGAACCCCTGGTAATCCTGCACGGTGGACCGGGTGCCTCGCACGACTACTTCCTGCCTTACCTTTTGCCGCTCGCCCGGACGAACAAGCTGATCTTCATCGACGAACGCGGATCGGGGCGGTCGGAAAAGCTTGAAGACGTGAAACAGTACACGGTCGAAAATATGGCGGCAGATGTCGAGGCCGTGCGCGTGGCGTTGGGACTTGGGAAGATCAGCCTGCTGGGCCATTCTTACGGCGGCGTGCTGGCCGAGGCGTATGCGCTGAAGTATCAGGAGCACCTGTCACACCTGGTGCTGGCCAGTACGTTCGCGAGCACCAAAGAGATGAACCAGGTGCTGTTACGAATCAAGAACCAGATGCCAAGGGATAAGCTGGCTCTGACAAATGCCATCGAGAGAGCCGGTCTCTACGGCAAAGGGCAGGCATGGGAGCGTGGCCGCTATCCGTCGGAATACGCCACTTTGGCCTGGGGTGACGGATATTTTCCGCGACTCTACGGAGCACGGCCCGACCCGAACTACGATCCGCAGGCGCAGAACACATCGACGGCGTGGGACCTGTATCGCGAGATGTGGGGATCGCACGGCGAGTTTGTCATCGATGGCAATCTGACCAGCGTGGAGTACCTGGACCAACTTCCGACGATCAAGGTCCCGACGCTGATTCTGGTGGGCGATCACGACGAGTGTGACCCGTCTTTGTCCAAAGAGATGAATGCGAAGATTGCCGGATCGAGGTTGGTTATCCTGCCAAACAGCGGACACATGGCTTTCGTGGATGAGCCGATCCTTTGGAACAGGAACGTGGAGGTGTTCCTGAACGGGAAGTAGGATCAGATTTAGGCTTTCGCTGGCTTTGCGGTGCCCAGAAATGCGTGTTTCGCCGCCTTGCCTGACGCCTTCCAGCGTTTCACAATTTCGTACACGATGACGGTGGCCCAGGTGACGGCGATCCAGACGAAGACCTCTTCGATGGGGAGCCCCGCCCAGGCGGTGATTCGCAGGCCGAGCATCGCGTCGTCCTGGAAGTTCCACCATCCGTAGGGGAGGGCCAGCGTCACCTCCCAGAGCAGGCTGATGAGCAGGATCATAAACATGGTGATGCTGAGGGCTCTCCAGTTGATGACGGGACGGGTGCTGGGAAAGAGCATCGCCGAAGGTAAGAGTGCTCCGAGTACCAGAAATGTGAAGTAGCCCGGGAAGCCGGAGGCATCGAAGGCGATATATCTGCGATACAGAACAGCCCCGACAATTAGAACTATCGCCAGGGTGAGCGATGCCGGATGAAGCCGCAGGAGCCGGTTAAAGCTGCTTCGGTCCGCCGCGGTCTGGGGCACGCTGTAAGCAGAAAGCCAGTATTCGTCGAACCAGATGTAAAGTAGGAGAACTGCGACGAAGCCGGTGAAGTAGAAAACATATTCCTCGACCGGCACCCAGTTTCCCAGGGCGGGAGCCTTGATTCCGAGCGTCGCGCCGGGGTTCGGGAAGCGGAAGAACCGGTTGGCAAAGAGAAAATCCAGGAGCGCGCCGAGCGGAAAGAGGAGCCCGATGGTCCACCAGAACGCCTTCCGAGAGACCTTCAGCTCTTCCTGCGGGACGAACCAGAAGGCGATGACGGCGATCGGGACGATGAACAGCAGAAGGCTAACGGAGTATCCGTAAGGCGACGGGTCGGGCGAGATCCCGATGGCCGGTGAAGATACGCAGACCGTATGCAGCGTGAAATACGCCGGCACGGCGATCATGCCCAGCATCGCCGCGACGAGCCAGGAACTCAGGCGGGGCGATGGAGGGCGCGATGACGATGAGGTAGGGCGGCGAGGCATGGCCGCTACTCTCTGGCTCTCGGACAATGTCAGATGGTACGCCCAAAGTGAAAGGAGCGCGATTGCTCGCGCTCCTGTGCTTCTAAATTCGCCTGAACTTAAGCTGCGGCGGAGTTGCCAAGGGCGGCTTTCGCCTGCCCTACGAGAGCCAAGAAACCCGGGGCGTCGTTTACGGCGATGTCGGCCAGCATCTTACGATCGAGCTCGATTCCGGCGGTCTTGAGACCGTGGATGAGCTGCGAATAGCTGATGTTGTTGATCTTGGCCGCGGCATTGATGCGCACGATCCAGAGCGAGCGGTATTGGCGCTTCTTCTGTTTGCGTCCGCTGTAGGCGAACTTCAGTCCGCGCTCGACGGCTTCCTGCGCTGCCTGGTAGAGCTTCGACTTAGTAAGGAAATAACCGCTTGCGCGCTTGAGGATCTTCTTGCGGCGGTCGTTACGTTTTGTTCCACGTTTTACGCGGGGCATTGTTTGGTTCTCCTTTTAGTGCTTCGTTGTGCGGCTGGAGGCAGGATGCGTTATGCACAGTAACCTCTTCACTCGCTTGCTTCCTGATCGCTCGGCTTTGAAGCCGGGGGCCTTATGGCCCTTGCACTCTAGAGTGCAGATCAGGCGTAGGGAATCATGCGCGCAACCTTCGCGTGGTCGGCGTCCGAAACCAGCGTGCTGTGTGCCAGCTTGCGCTTGGTCTTGGTCTCCTTCGACGTAAGGATGTGGCGCATCTTCGACTGGCCACGCATGATTTTGCCAGTGCCAGTCTTCTTAAAGCGCTTGGCTGCGCCTTTGTGTGTCTTTAGTTTGGGCATGGGTTTCCTGCTTGAAACTGCGTCTTTACAGCATTTTTAAGTATACGGGAATGAGTGGCTCTTGGCCAGCGTGAAGACTCAGGCATAAAAACATGGCTCGCTCGCGGCCGCGCCGTGCTATCCTCGGCTCGCCAATGACAGACTCAACCACAAGTGCCGATCCCACAGAAGTTACACTCGTGCGGCTCGAGGACCAGGCCCGCTGGTACAGCCGCAGGAGCAAGCGGGCGTGGTTCCTTTACAAGGGCATCAAAATCGTTGAAATCGTGGCGGCAGCGCTGATTCCATTTTTTACGGGGCTGAAGTTCCCGCATTTCGAGTTAGTCGTCGGCGGCCTCGGAGTGATGATCACCATACTTGAAGGCATCCTGCAACTGAACCAGTATCAGCAGATCTGGACGATGTATCGGGCGACCTCGGAGGCGCTTACGCACGAAAAGTATCTCTTCTTGGCGATTGCCGGGCCATATGCTGCCGCGGGAGTAAATCCTTCCGTGCTGCTGGCCGAGCGTATCGAGATTATCATGTCGCAAGAAAACACTAAGTGGGTTTCTGTTCAGGAGCAGAGCGGCAAATCCAAGGACACTAAGGCCCTCTAGGGCTGGCGCGCGAAGATGTATTTGAAGTCGTTGCTGTGCGGCTTGGAGTTTGCATCGGGCCAGAAGGTGTTTCTTACCTGCACGCTGAGGTTTTCACCGAGCGGTTGCAGCGGCGGGGTGACGGTTCTCTTTTGACTGATTTCCTGGGGTGTGTTTTGCAGCGTCCCCACGCCGGTTGCCTGATCGCCGTTGAGAATCGTGCGTGAGCTCCAACTACACTGGCCCTGCGTTCCGGATAGACCGATTGCGAAAATGCTTTAGCCGGAGTCGCTGATTTTCGGCAATGCCTTACATCCAGATAGGGCGAGTCGCAATCGGGTAGGAGGCGGGATTACTCCCGCCGTCCTCCCACACCACATTTCTTGACTTCGCTGAGTCGGAAGTAGGCCATCCAGCCCCTCAGGACCGGATTAAGTCTCTCCCTGACTGGCTGCATGCTCTGCCCGCCGCCGCGACGAAACGCGAGACGGATTTTCTCTGCCAGGCGCTGGCGACTCTGCGATGCGATCTTGAGCTTCGCTTTCTTGTGCCACGTCATGCTGTAGCCCAGCAACTTCCCCTCCCACGGTCGTGCCACTGCGCTCTTGGCCGCATTGACCTTCAACTTGAGTCTTTGCTCCAGAAACGCCGTGATGGACTGCCTGACCCTCTGTCCTGTCCTATCGCTTTGGACGTAGATGTTGCGTCGAGTCGCCCGGGGGAATTGCACCCCCAGGCGCTCACAGATTCCGGACTTGAACGTCTCCGCTCATCCGGCTCTTATCGTCCGGTCGCCGCCCGACGCAACAATGGCCAATGAGCAAATAGCCGTGCAACCTGCCAATTTGTTCGCCCTCCTGACGGATCAGACTCGGCTCTCGCCTTGCCTGCGAGGACTTTTACTTCCAGGCTTCCACCAGAGCAGTCACCTGTTCCTGGCGCTGGATATAACTACCCTGGCAACTGGACATTCTCCACGGGTCGGACTCTCACCGACTGGATTTGCAGCTAGCTTCGCTGCACGAGGACTTACACCTCCAAGTGAGTGCGCCCTGCCGGGCGCACAAAAGAAAAGAGGCCGCCGGATGGCAGCCTCTTGCGATCGAACCGAACGACTTAGTCGTTTACCGTGTCCACAAACGCCTTCAGCTTGCGCGAACGCGAGGGATGACGCAGCTTGCGCAGCGCCTTCGCCTCGATCTGGCGGATGCGCTCACGGGTGACCTGGAAGCTCTGGCCCACTTCTTCGAGTGTGTGCTCGGAGCCGTCTTCAAGACCGAAGCGCATCTTGATCACGCGTTCTTCGCGCGGAGTGAGCGTGCGCAGAACCTGAGAGGTGTACTCCTTCAGGTTGACGCTGATCACGGCATCGGAGGGTGAGACGGCCTGGCGGTCTTCGATGAAGTCGCCCAGGTGCGAATCTTCCTCTTCGCCAATCGGCGTTTCGAGCGAGATGGGCTCCTGTGCGATCTTGAGGACCTTGCGAACCTTCGCGACCGGGATATCCATCCGCCGGGCGATCTCCTCCGAGGTAGGCTCACGGCCGAGCTCCTGGACTAACTGCCTTGACGTACGGATGAGCTTGTTGATGGTCTCGATCATGTGCACCGGGATGCGAATCGTCCTTGCCTGGTCGGCAATGGCACGGGTGATCGCCTGACGAATCCACCAGGTGGCATAGGTCGAGAATTTGTACCCGCGGCGGTACTCGAATTTGTCCACCGCCTTCATCAGGCCGATATTACCTTCCTGAATGAGGTCGAGGAACTGCAGGCCGCGGTTGGTGTACTTCTTGGCGATGGAGACGACAAGGCGAAGATTGGCTTCGATCAGCTCGCGCTTCGCGTGCTCGGCGTCCATGTCGCCCTGGATCATCTCGCGCTGCGTGCGCTTGAGGTCAGCGATCGAGACGCCGGCATCCTGCTCGAGCTTTTCCAGATCGATCTTGCAGTTCTTCTGCTGGCGGCGGTACTCCTTGCGGAGCTCCTCGCTCTTCGACTGGTCGTACTTCTGGTCGAGGGTGCGAATCTGCCGTTCGAGCGTGCGCATCACGTCGACCGTCTTGTTGACCTTGTCGAGAAGACGCTTGCGCTCCTGGTTGGTGTACTTCAGTTCGCGAACAATGCGCGATACATAGACTTTTTCGCGAGCGATCGCCCAACGAGTCTTACGATAATCCCTGGCCCTGGTCTTGGGATTGATGGCAGCGAGCTTTTCCTCGTGGACCGCTGCCTTCTTCTGGTGCTTGACCAACACGTCAATACGCCCGACGGTCTGACGAACGCGAGCCTGCAGGATCTCTTCTGTGATCTCCTCTTCGTCGAAGATGACCACTTCCTTGATGTTGCGCACGCCGCGCTTGAGGTCTTCACCCAGGCCAACAATTTCGCGGATCACGATGGAGGAGCGCGAAATCGCCTTCATCACGCGCATCTGGCCGCGCTCGATGCGCTTGGCGATCTCTACTTCGCCTTCACGTGTCAACAGCGGTACTGTGCCCATCTCGCGCAGATACATGCGGACGGGGTCGTTGGTTTTCTCGAGGGTGCCCGGGGTCAGGTCGAGCTCTACGTCCTCGCCCTCTTCGCCCTCACTCTCAAAAGCATCGCCGCCAATCTTCGGGCCGCCTTCGAGAATGTCGATTCCCTGGGTACCAATGGTGGTGATAAGATCGTCGAGATCGTCGGGCGACTGCATGTCCCCAGGGAGCAGGTCGTTGACCTCACCATAGGTCAGGTATCCCTTCTCCTTGCCCGTATCGATCAGTTTCTGGATGTCATCTTCGTACTTGTCTTCAATCGCCAAGCGCGTCACGTCTCCCGCGTCAAATGTGTTCGGATCTGTCTGCCTGGGTAGGACGAAATGCGGTCGAGGCCATTGAGGCGTTATCCCGAAGCGAAGCTATGTCGCAGGGCGGTAGGCGCACGTCCACCAAAGACTTACAGAATATCATGCCGAGACGCTTGAGCTGACAGAATTTGCCGCGCCACGAGCCGAATGAGATTGTTTCTGCTCAGATCCTCAATGTGTTAGATGTACCGCAGGGCTGATTTGTTTCAGAATGCGTTAGATGTACCGCAGGGCTGATTTGTTTCAGATTCCAGAGCCGTGGAGCTTCGGGACCGATTCCGCTATCTCGTTGAGATCATAAAGGCCAGGAATCCGACGACTCCGAAGACAGCGACGATAAACGTAAGCAGCAAACCACCAATAACCAGGTTGGCCCTCCGCTCCTGCTCGGGGCGGGGCCGGGTGATGCCGAACGTGGCAATGAAGGTCTCGGTCAACCAGGCCAGGAGTTTCATGGGATTCTGTTGTTTACGATACGCTTAGCCGCTCCGGAGCAGCCAAATCTCTATGTGGCTTATCCTGAGATCGAGCGGTTCAATTTGCCGGCCCCGGCTCCGACTCTTTGAGGAGGTCCGCCAGATAAGCCTGCCATACGGCGGGTAAGGTGTGAGTGCCGTGACCGCGCGTCTGCTCCGTGATGGGCAGCAGCACAAATTTGCCGTGCGGGACTTTCTTGATGGCCTCCGGCATGATGTTCAGCTCCGGCGGATTGATAAAGTCGTCGGCGGAGTTGATGGCCATGACAGGCACGGTAATGATGGAAAGCTTTGCCGAAGGGTCATAGTTGCGCGACGAATTGAACTGGTAGAGAAAATCATTGGCGTCTGTATGAGCAAACTGCGCGCGGATGAAGTTGTCGAGGTAAGCATCGGCCTGATCGCGGGTGGGGTAGTGCTCCTGCATCTGTAGAGGGCTCGATCCCATGATGAGGAGCATGTCGAGCGATGTCCTCAGGCCGGGAGGCTGCGCGGTGTATTCACCGTTGTTCCAGGCCGGGTCGTTACGGATGGCATCCATCGCCATCTTGCGCATCATGCGATTGCGTCCGGCGAGTTGGACCGGCAGGCAGGCCAGCGGCATCAGGGCATCGCTGAAGCCGGGATAGGTTTCTCCCCAGACCCAGGCGTGCATGCAGCCCATTGACGTGCCGAGGATGAGGCGCAGATGGTCGACGTGGAGTCCTTCGGTGAGCAAGAGATGCTGGGCCGCGACCATGTCGTCGTAGTCATAGCTCGGAAAATGCGCGTGCATGCCGTCGCTGGGCTTGGAGGACCCTCCGTGGCCAACGCCATCGGGCAGAATGATGTAGTACTTTGCGGCATCGAGCAACTGTCCCGGCCCGAACAGCACGCCCGCAAACTGCGGTCCAAGGAATTGCGCCCCAGTGCCACCCGTGCCGTGCAGAATGAGCACCGCATTCGATACACGACCGCTGGCATCGCTCTTCGGCTCGCCGAGCGTGCGATAGTGAAGGCGCAGCTCCGGGAACGTTTCTCCTGATGCGAATTTGAAGTTGTGAGCGATGTAGTCGCCCTGCTGAATGGGCAGCAAAGGTGCGGTCTGCTGGGCTTGGGATAAGGAGAACGCGAAGATACCCAGAAGGGCGGCTGCAGTGGACTTCAGGATGGACATGTGAGCTTCCTCAGTCGAGTGCGCGGAGTCTCCGCGCAATATCGTGGATTTGACGGGTCAAGGTTAGCACTTCGTCGGTTCGTCCATAGCGTTCGGCCTCCTGCAGTTCTGCACGCAGGATGCGCTGCTGCTGTTCGAGGAAATTTCTCCGGATCGTCGCGACTGCTTCTTCCACGTTTTCCGGTTGCGGCTCTGCCCCATGGACTGAAACGAATACTCCGGCGAGCAACTGGCGGTGTTCGGGATCGGAGAGCGACTGCAGCGGGTCGGAGTTTTCCTCCCGTGTCCGCAACTGGGTGAGAATGTCGTGCACGTCGGCCCGCATCTTCGCGAAGTCGGGTTCACATTCGCGGTAGGCGGCTTCGGCAACGCGGTAGATGTCGCTTTTCTGCGGAGACGAAAATGCCTGGAGCAGGATCTGTTCGGCGCGGGTAAGGGATGAAGCCTGGGCAGTCATTGAATCCCGGCGCTTCGATGCGGCTTCCTTCAGTTCCTGGCGAACGAGGGCGGAGTCGATGCCGAGCTTCTGCGCGGCGTCGGCGGCGAATTCGTCGCGCGCAATGCGGCTGGGCATGCGCCGGATATGCGGCAGGAGGAAGTTAAGGGCCTTGATCCTGGCTTCGGGTGTACGGGGCGGAAAAAGCTGACGAGCGCGGTCGATGAGATAGTCCTGATGGCGACGCGCGGCCCGCAGGGCGGCTGTGTACTCCTTCACACCGCGCTCGCGAAGGTAGCGGTCGGGATCGAGGCCACCTTCAAGAGTGACGACCTTGACCTCGAATCCCTCTTCGGTAAGTAGGGCGATGGACTTCTCGGCGGCATTGGCTCCGGCGGTGTCGGGATCGAAGTTGACGATGACGCGCGTGGTGTAGCGGCTAAGCAGGCGAACCTGCGCCTCGGTGAAGGCCGTTCCGCTTGTCGCAAGAACGTTCGTGAACCCGGCGAGGTATGCAGAGATGCAATCCATCTGGCCTTCGACGAGGATTGCGAAGGCACCCTCGCGAATGGGTTGGCGGGCCTTGTCGAGATTGAAGAGGACGTTCCCCTTGGTGTAAAGCGAGGTCTCGGGCGAGTTCATGTACTTCGGGCCAGCCTTGTCGCCGCTTTCGAGAGCACGCGCTGTGAAGGCGATGATACGGCTCGATTCATTCGCGATGGGAAAGGTGATGCGTTTGCGGAAGCGGGAATAGAGCGGTCCGGGCTTGCCGTCTTCCTGCTCCTTGAAAGAGAAGAGGCCAGAGGCGCGCAGGGTTTCGGGGTCGGCCAGGGATTGCAGCCGGTCACGCAAGGCGTGGAAGGACTCCGGTGCATAACCGATGCGGAATTTCGCGATGCCTTCGTCGTTGAGTCCGCGGCCGGTGAGGTATTCGCGGGCAAGTGCTCCTTCCGGCGAGCGAAGCTGCTGTTCGAACCATGCCGTGGCGATCTCGTGCAGCTCGATCAGCTTGGTGCGCTGGCGGCTCTCGGCGGCTTCTTCGGGAGATGCGAATTCGCGTTTGGGCAGCGGAATGCCGCACTTGATGGCGACGGTCTTCACCGCTTCGGGGAAGGTGACGTTCTCGATCTTCTGGATAAAGGTGAAAACGTCTCCTGTTTCGTGGCACCCGAAGCAGTAGTAGAACTGGCGCCCCACATTGACCGAGAACGACGGGCTCTTCTCGGAGTGGAAGGGACAGAGTCCGGTGTAGTTCTGCGCTCCAGCCTTTTTGAGGCGGACGTACTCGCCGATGATCTTGAGGATGTCCGCCTGCTGCTTTACGGATTGGGCGAAGTTGTCGGCCATGGGTGCAAATCTGAGTTTAGCTGGCCAGCGTCCGGCCCGGATTCAATCAGGCTCCATTTTCCATTCGTCACTTTTTCTGAGTCCATTAGATGTATATGCATCCAAATAGCATGACGAAGCCATTCATCCCAGCCCTTCCCTGCATGTGCGCCAGCCTTCGCCGCGCATCACGGTTGCTCAGCCAGCTCTACGAAGATGCGCTGAGGCCGCTGGGAATGCGGGCCACACAGTTCACGATCCTGCAATCGCTTGCTCTGGCGGGAGAGGTGACCCAGGGGCAGTTAGGTCAGATGCTCGGGATGGATAGCACAACTCTCACCCGGACTTTGAGCATCATGAGCCGCGAAGGCTGGATTGCGAAGCAGCACGGTGAGGATCGCAGGGAATGGAGAATGCGGCTCTCAAAAAAGGGCGAGACCCAATTCAAAATCGCGCTGCCCAACTGGCAGAAGGCGCA
>Ga0210390_10001491_pt1 | contig 22287 bp, 16 predicted proteins | sample IncBWH11OmetaG_FD_161050 | JGI IMG/M metagenome (GOLD analysis project Ga0210390, IMG submission 161050) | Forest soil microbial communities from Barre Woods Harvard Forest LTER site, Petersham, Massachusetts, United States - Inc-BW-H-11-O ... | reverse complement strand
CCTCGTCTGCAGGCTGCGCCGGAAAGGATGCGGAACGACCCGTGTCGCCGTCGCGCTTCACACGCTTCAAATCGGCGCGCATGTCCGAAGCATTCTGGTAGCGCAGGTCGCGGTCTTTCTCCAGCGCCTTGTTGATGATGTCTTCGAGCTTCGCAGGAATTTCCGGGTTCAGCCGCACCGGAGCCGCAGGCGCGCGATTCAGGATCGCGTCGGTGATGACGCCCGAAGTCTCACCGCGAAATGGAACAGATCCAGTAGCCATTTCATACAGCACGACGCCAAAGGAAAATAGATCGCTGCGCGCGTCGAGCTCCTTGCCGCGCACTTGCTCCGGCGACATGTACGCGACCGTCCCCACCGCAACGCCGGGACTGGTAAGGTCTTCCGGGTTTACTCCAGCGGTCATCTGCCCCGCAAGGACCGCATCCTGCGTAACACTGTGGACGACTGCGCGGCGAATCTGCTTGGCCAGCCCGAAATCCAGAATTTTGGCGTTGCCGCGCTCGGTGACGAAAATATTCGCGGGCTTGATGTCGCGATGCAAGATGCCCTTGCCGTGCGCGGCATCCAGAGCGTCGGCGATGCCGATGGCCAGACCGAGAAGCACATCTACGTCGAGCGGCTGTCCGGCGATGCGATGCTTCAGCGTGACGCCGTCCAGATATTCCATGGCGATGAATGCTTCGCCGCTGTGATCGTCAATTTCGTAGATGGTGCAGATGTTCGGGTGATTCAGTGCGGAAGCGGCCTTGGCTTCGCGTTGGAAGCGGCTGAGGGTTTGCGGATCTTTCGCGACGTCGTCCGGCAGAAACTTCAGCGCCACAAAGCGGCCGAGCTTGATATCTTCAGCTTTGTAAACCACGCCCATGCCGCCACCGCCAAGTTTTTCGACGATGCGGTAATGCGAGACGACGCGACCGATGAGAGGCGGAACATCCGGCATGAGTGTCGCTCATATTAGGATGCGCGCAACGCCAAGTCAACGAAGAGCGATTGGTTGCTTGCTGAGTGGCGTGGTGGAACAGCGTCACTGCGGCGTGCGCGCCTCATCGCGCAGCAGCACCACGTCGGATTCGACGTGAGAACGCAGCACGCCGATGGTCTTGCCATCCGGTGAGAACCGGAATGACGAAATGGCGTCGGACTTGAAGTTGGTAATCTGGTGGCCGCGAGAGCCATCCAGCGGTTGGAGCCACAGATTGTCCATGCCATTTTCGCGGATGGGATATACGACGGCTCTCCCGTCCGGAGTGAATTGCGGTGCATCTGCGACGCGTGGATCGGGATCGAGCATGCGCGTCAGTGGCTGAGGCCCCGCATCCAGAGGCACCAAAGCGATCTGGTGTACGATGCCGTGGACGATCTGAGCTTCACCGCCCGTGGTGAGGAACCCCAGCACCTTGCCGTCGGGCGCGATGGTCAATCCATAGTGGTAGAAGCCGCCGGGTACAGCCGTTCCCGGCACAATTTCGGGCGTTCCGCCGTCCATCGATACTCGCTTGATTTGAATATCTTGCACGTCGTCATAGAGCACCCACTTTCCGTCCGGTGAGCACGCCGGCTGAATGTCCTGCAGCCCATCCGTGAGCTGCTTGGGGTTCGAGCCGTCGGCGTTTACCCGCCAAATGTTCGCCTTGTTACCGGCGGAATGGCTAGCCCAATTGAAGACAATATAGCGGCCATTCTGACAGGTCGTCGGCTGAAGAATTTGAGCAGCAGGGTCACTCTGAAGTGTTGTCTTGTTTGCGCCGTCGGCTGATATCCGCAGCAAGGCCTCGACGTTATCGAAGTACAGGGTACCGTCACCCGCCCAATCAAAGAAAAACGCCTGCTGGACCTGCGCAGGCGCTGGACTCGGAGCATCCCCGGAGAAACCGGCGGCCGGCAAAACGTAGAACGTTTGTGTGAGCCTTTGCTGGACCGTGGCAAGTGTTCTGCCGTCCGCCGAAAGAGTAAGCGTCTGGTAGTTGTTGGTGTCCCTTGTAATGGGGCGTAGCTGGCCAGCGGGTTCAGACACAAACGCAACTTGATTGCGCGCGGAAAATGAAGCGTTCTGTTGGTAAGTGGCGATCAGACCGCGTGAGTCTGGCAGCCAGGCCAAGTCGTTCACCTGCAGGCTGTTGAACCGGGAAAGGGTTTTCACTTTGCCAGAAGGCACGTCCTGTATTTGAATCACTCCCAATGCGCCGTCGGTGCCAAGCATGGCAGAGGCGATCTGCTTGCCGTCTGGCGACCAGGCGACGGCGCTCGGTAGCCCGTCTACGGGCCCAACCGCAAACTTCAACTCGTTCGTGCCATCCGCACTTGCCGTAAGCAGTTCAAACTTTCCGGCGTCGGGATACATCCCTCGTATGAATGCAAAGCGCTGGCCATCGGGCGCAAAACTGACCCGGGTGTCAACATCTTGCACGATCACCTGCGGCGTGCCCCCCAGTACCGGCGCACGGAGGAGATTGTGACTCTCACCGACCTTGTCAACTGCACGGAGGAAGTAGATGTAGTCACCGTTCGGAGAAAAAGCAAGGTTCTCGTAAATAGCATCGGCCGGCGCAATCACCTGCGTATCGCTGTTCGTGGGCACGTGGCGCAGCCACAGGCTCTGCTTGCCATTGTCGTCTATCACGCTCAGGAGATATTTCGCGTCGGGCGAAATGGCCGCCGCAATCGTCTTTCCGTTGTTTGTAACTTGCGTGATGCTGAAATTTTCGAACGGGCGATGCGCCTTGCTGCCGAGAAACGAGTAGAGTCCATAGCCCGCTGCCGCGACCAGCACCAGAACGATGATGGCAACAGCCGCGAGTCCGATCTTGTGCTGCTTGGCCGCTTCGACCACCGCGGAGCTTTCCGACGCGCGTGAAGCGGATGATTCATTCGGCAGCGCGTCTGACCCTGCAGGTGCAGTGTGTCTCGACTGCCCTACCGTGGTCCGCCCCGAATCCGTGTCGCGCTTCAACCGCTGCAAGTCTGCGCGCAGGTCTGACGCGTGCTGGTAGCGCAGCCCCTGGTCCTTTTCCAGCGCCTTGTGGATGATCCGCTCGAGCTCAGCTGGCAATTCCGGATTGAGCCGTGTCGGCGGCGCCGGCACTTTGTGCAGGATGGCGTCGAAAATGGCGGCTGAGGTTGCGCCCGCGAACGGCAGCGCTCCGGTGGCCATTTCGTAAAGCACGGCGCCGAAGGAAAAGAGGTCAGTGCGCGCGTCCAGTTCTTCTCCCATTGCCTGTTCCGGGGACATGTACAGCACGGTTCCCATGGCGGAGCCGGGGCTGCTGAGCGCCTCCTCGGCAGTGATTGTGGGAAGGGCGGACGCCGTCGCGCCTGGGAGCACTCGTCGCGGCGAAAGAATCTTGGCCAGGCCGAAATCGAGCACTTTGGTTTGTCCGCCGCGCGTGCAAAAAATATTCGCGGGCTTGATGTCGCGGTGAACGATGCCTTTTGCGTGAGCGGCATCAAGAGCACTCGACGCCTGGATGCCAACGTCGAGCAATTCATCGAGGGGCAGAGGCCCGGCGGTAATCCGATGCTTCAGCGTTTGACCGTCCAGAAATTCCATGGCGATGAAGGCTTCGCCGCCTTGATCGTCAATTTCATAGATCGTGCAAATGTTGGGATGGTTCAGCGCGGAGGCGGCCTTGGCTTCACGCTGGAAGCGGCTGAGCGCTTGCGGATCTTTGGCTACGTCGTCAGGGAGAAATTTCAGGGCCACGAAGCGGCCGAGCTTCACATCCTCAGCTTTGTAAACCACACCCATGCCGCCACCACCGAGTTTTTCGACGATACGGTAGTGCGAGACGACGCGACCGACGAGAGGCGGGACATCCGGCATGAGTGCCGCTCATATTAGGATGTGCGCAACGACAAGTCAACGAAGGGTATGCGCGCAAGTTTCCGGCGCGAACGACCTTCGAAAAATCCGCTCGTGATTGTGCAGGCGCGCCTTTTCATTTATCGTGTAGGGCGACGAAAATTCCAAGTCAACGGTCGGTCACACGTCAGAAATTCATATGTCCAACACATACGGCATTTCCCGCAAGGTCGAAAGACAGATCCGGGCGAGAGACAAAACTTGTGTCTATTGCGATGTTGCGATGAAACCTTGGCCCTGTAAGAGAGATGCGTTGGAAGCAACGATCGAACACTTCAATAATCAAGGACCGTTCCGCAAAAAACACAACCTCGCTATTTGCTGTCGTGGTTGTAACTCAAGCAAAGGAACTAAGACGCTTTTGACTTGGTTCAAGTCGGCCTACTGTAAGAAAAAGGACATCCGCGAAGAAACCGTTGCAGGATCGGTAAAGCGATATATCCGCCGTGCAGTACGGGCGTAGATCGCGCTTCAAAGGCTCGGAGATAGAAACCCCACCCTTCGAAACCCGAAGGGTGGGGCTCCCCCGCACTGTGAGTCGACGGCGCGATAATTTCGGCCGTCTGGCTTCTTACGATTTGTAGGGTGTGGGTTGCGGTGGATCAAAGGCGCGCAGTGGCTTGGTGGCTGAGAGTTTCTTGGGCTTTTTCAGGGCCTTGGGCTTTTTCGTCTTGGGCATGGCGTCCTCCCTGATTCGGAGGTCCGGCTCCGCATGAATCTGTGACACTTCGTTACGACTGGTACTAGGTATTCTTAAATTGGATTTTGGTGAAATTAAGGCTAAGCGATTCGGTTGGGGTTGGGTCGGCCAATTTGGTAAGCGGCTTTTGCTCTTCCAGCTTAGAACCCTTGCGGAGACGCTTTGCGGTCTTCTTCGATTTCTTCGCGGTGGCCATGATTTCCTCCGTTAATTTAACTGCCAGCCTGCTGAATGCATGATAGCTGCCAAAGCTTCGCCGGGATTGCAAGACTGAAATAATTGCAATTAGGGGAACTACGCCGCCTCTGTCGCGTTGAAATTTTAAGCGTGCGGTGAAAATTTCAACCGTCGCTATCGCCGCTGCTTCATGAAGTCGCGGATGTACTGGGCAATCGGATCCGCTGCAGTGTCCAGCGCGAAATGGGGGCCATCAACGATGTGCACTTCGGCCTTCGGAACATCGCGGCGATAGGACTCCGGCTCTGAAGGGTCGAAGGAAGCTTCATACTTGCCCCAGATCACCAGCAGGCGCGGCTGCTTTTCGCGCATCCATGCTTGCCACTTCGGATAATTCTCGACGTTGGTGCGGTAGTCGTAGAAGAGGTCGCTCTGAATATTGGCCTGCCCCGGCTGGTTGAGAAAATAATATTCATCGGTCCAGAGATCCGGGTCGTGGCGCTCCAGGTTGGGATCGTCGCCGACGTGGCGCGCGCGCGTCGTCGGCAGCGAGAGGAGATTGGTGCGCAGCGCTGCTTCGTTTGGCGCGCGATCGGCCCAATAAGCGCGCCGGGTCTTCCAGTTCGCGCCGAGCCCTTCGTTGTGCGCCACAGCGTCCTGCACGATCAGTGCCTCGACCCGCTCCGGGTGCGCCAGGATCATGCGAAATCCCACAGGCCCGCCATAATCCTGCATGTATAGTGTGTAACGCGTGAGGCCGAGCGCTTCAGTGAAGTGATTCATGACCTCGGCGATGTGATCGAAGGTGTACGCAAATTTCTTGGGGTCGGGCCAGTCGCTGTGCCCGAAGCCCGGGTAATCGGGCGCGACCATGTGATAGCGATCAGAGAGCCGCACGAAGAGTGGATCGAACATTCGCGACGAAGACGGCAATCCATGCAATAACAAAAGCGTTGACGCATCTTTCGGCCCGGCTTCGCGGTAGAAGATCGAAAGACCGTCAATTTGTATCGTGCGATAAGAGATTGGAATTTCCACGGGGCGTTCCTTTTCATGGCCTTGGGCTTGGGCTGGCGATGAAAATGCTCCGAGCATCACCGAGATCACGAACACCATGCGCGAGACGTGCAAGCATGAACCCACCAGTTTCATAGATAATCTCCTTTTTCACTCAAGTCATGTCGGCAGTCAACAGAATTAAAACCGCGGAACTGTTCGTCAGGTTGCTTGGCCGCACGCGCAAATAACGGCTTGATTGGAATTCCTCCATTTGGATTATGATAGGCCGCCCGGAAGGACCGTCCAGCCACCGGAAGCAAATCACAATTCAGGAGCCGCCATGGAGAAAGAACTCAGTCTCGAATTTCTGCGCACGGTCGAAAACGCGGCCATCGCTTCGGCGCGCACGATGGGTCAGGGCGACCGCTCGGGCTCGGACCAGGCCGCCGTCGAAGCGATGCGCTCGGAAATGGATCGCGTGGGCATGGATGGCACGATTGTCATCGGCGAAGGCGAACGCGACGAAGCGCCAATGCTATTCATTGGCGAAAAAGTAGGCGCGGCGGTGCGCGACAAGAGCCGCGAATACCCCAAAGTGGACATCGCCGTGGACCCGCTGGAAGGCACCAATCTTTGCGCGACCGGCGAGCCGGGCGCGATCGTCGTGCTCGCGGCCAGCGAACATGGCGGCCTGCTGCACGCGCCTGATCTCTACATGGAGAAAATTATTGTGGGGCCGCCAGCGAAGGGCGCGATTGATCTGGACGCCCCGGTGAAAGATAACCTGCGCGCCATCGCCCGCCGCTACGACCGCGACGTGGAGGATCTGGTGATCGTGGTGCTGGACCGTCCGCGCCACGAAAAGTTGATCGCGGACATACGCAAAGCCGGGGCGCGCATCCGCCTGATCTCCGACGGCGATCTTTCAGCCGGGATTTCAGCGGCAGTGCGCGGCACGTCAGTGCACGCGGTGATGGGCACGGGCGGCGCGCCTGAAGGAGTGCTGACCGCGGCTGCTTTGCGCTGCTTGAACGGACAGATCTTGGCGCGATTGGTGGTTTCGAAACCCGAGCATCTGGAACGTACCGCCGCAATGGGCATCAAAGACCCCAAGCGCGTTTACGAAACCGTGGACCTGGCGCCGGGAAAGAAAATTATCTTTGCGTGCACCGGAGTTACGGGAGGCGGCCTGCTGCACGGCGTGAATTTCTTCCGCGACGGAACGCGCACTCATTCCCTAATCATGACCCTCGAAGAAGCGGAAGTGCGCTTCATTGATTCCGTGCACCTCGACCGGCATCCCGGCGTGGAAGTACGCTTCAACTGAGGCGATAGTTCGGGCACACGCGAAACGAAACATTTTCACACTTCATTGCGTATCCATCAGCGTATAACAAGCAAGGGGTGAACTATGTCTAGCGCTTCCGGACGGCCACCAGCCACGATTCCTCCGCAGCGGCAGCGACGTAGCAACAACGCGGTGTGGTGGATTCTGGGGATTGTCGCTGGCGGCATCGTGGTAATGGTGCTGTTCGGCCTCGCACTCGCCGGCTTGTTCATCCGCAATCTGCGCGTCCACAATCAGGGCAACAACGTTGAGATTCAGACGCCGGTAGGCGCAATCAAGGTGAACAAGGACGCGCCGCGCGCATCGGGCCTACCCGTATATCCCGGCGCAAAACCCGGCGAAAATGACAACAACGCGAAGGTGGATCTTTCTAACGACGAAGGAGGAGTGGGAATCGCCGTCGAACACTTCGTCACTTCAGACAGCTTGGACCAGGTGGACAAGTGGTACGCGCACCGGCTGGGCTCAAGCTTCCGCCGCGAGGAAAACCACGATCACAAGCCTATTCACGGCGTGACGGTTGACTCGGATACCGACCTCGCATTCGTGGACGACCACGGAGACGGCGTGCGCGTAGTGGCACTCACTAAGAAAGACGACGGCGTCGACATCGTGCTGTTTCGCGCCGGCAAGAAAGAAGCGCAGTAATCCTCTCGCAGGTTCGCCGCGTACAGACTGTCCCACGCAGGCTGACCTGGCGAAGGCTCGCACGACGAAGTTCGCCCTCAGCATGTCGCAATAAATTTTTTCGTGGATTAGATCAAACGTAGAAAAACGCCGAGTCGGACGGCTCGGTGGTGTCGGCGTTCCTGCCCAAACGAACAGACTCGCGGCCGTTCGGGAACGGGCCTGGCAGCGTGCCGAAGCAAGCGTGCCAAGCCCTACCCAGAATTCGGCCTGTCCATCAGGCGTCGTGCGCTATCCCGTGCCGCGACGACTAGCGGTGTAGCGCCGTCGCAGTATGGGGCATCTGCTGTTGCCGGCGGGGCATGTGGTGAGGCAAGCGCTCGGCAACTTGCGGCGGCAGCACGCGCACCGTGTGATTGGTGCTGACGTGTTCGCTGATCGCCTGCAAGCGCTTCAGAATGCCCTGCCACTGCGTCCAATCGAGCTGCCGCAGGTATGGGCGAAGTCCCTGGATGAAGGGATCTTCCAGCACCGTCTCGCCGTTGGTCTCCGGCACAAAGAAGCGGTTCAGACCAACACCCAGCGCTTCGGCAATCTTTTCCAGAGTGCCGAGGCTTGGCGTCATCTGCCCACTCTCAATGCGGGACAAATAGGAGCGAGAAACGCGCGAACGTGCCTGTAGCTGGCTCTGCGTCATGCCGCGTGATTCGCGCAATTGCCTGATGCGCTGGCCGATGTTTTCCACAGTTTCGCGGTTCGGCCAGTTCTCAAACAATTGGCGATCGTCCCCCGGCAAATCTTGGGGCGACGGCGTCGGAATGACGAACGTCACCTTCGGGGGCAGCATGCGCAGACAACGACGGCAGTTGTCCGTGCGTGTCCGGTATTGCACTAAACCGCATACCTGACATCGAAGTACTTCGCGATCCAAATCCATGCTCGCTTCTAGGGCTTCTTTTTCCGCCACCGGTTCTCCTCACAGACTATTCCGGCGATGCGAAGGGGAGGAACGTCACAACAGGGGAAGGCAGAAACAGGCGCGGGAGCGATTCTCCACAGGGTGCCATTTCTTGTCAAGCCCTTTTTCGTCCTCTATCCGGAATGATTTTAACTTGCTCTCAGCGGATGCCACAATCAGAAGCCATTTTGTTGCCCCCTGGCTTCAAAAAGTGGTGCGACTTTTGTTCGCCCTCGCCGTTTCGCGTCCGCTGACGACTTGAACACAATGCCAATCAGCGTCATCCACTGACGATTTGTGCTTGCAATTCTGATGCCCAGAGTTCGCGTGATTTTTTGCGCTCGCTCCGCGGCTTTTCCGGTTCGTTGCTCGCATTTCGCGCCCGCAAAGTGTTTGTGTTCAATGAATGAAGAGAACAAACACCGAATCGGCTGCGGCTCCTACTTAGACGCTCGAGAAACTGTCTCAAAACTATACGTCTCATTCCTTCACGCGCGGTCCGATTGAGACAGTTCTGCCGTAAGTCCTATTGATGGACGTTGAGCGTTACCGCGCTTGGCCGGCGTCGGGGGGTCGCTCATTGGCGTTTGCTAATAAACTCGATTTCGCGTCAATCACACCACCTCTCTCGCTGCGTTTGGTGGCGCCGCGCCACAAATTCTCCCCTGATCGTTGCGTCTGCGCCCGCTGGATCGCCTGTGATGGCCCGCTACAGCCTCTGGCGGCGCGGTTCTGCTGTGCGGTAAACTTCAAACCGGGGCCTAAGAGGGGCCAAGAGGGGAATGATGCCGAATCGGGACGAATCCTGGAACCTGCTCTGCGAATACACGCAGGGTGAAAGCCTCCGGAAGCACGCCCTGGCAGTCGAAGCGTGCGTGCGAGCCTACGCCCGAAAATTGGGCGCGGACGAAGAGCTTTGGGGCGTCACAGCGTTACTCCACGATTTCGACTACGAGCGCTGGCCGAACGCCGCTCATCATCCCACTGAAGAGCATCCCTACGAAGGATCGAAAATTCTACGCGAACGCGGCTACCCCGAAGATATGATCCACGCCATCCTGGGCCACGCCGACTACTGCAACGTCGCGCGCACTTCCCCGCTGGACAAGACCCTGTTCGCCTGCGACGAGCTCGCCGGCTTCCTGACCGCCTGCGCGTTGATCAAACCGAGCAAAAGCATCCACGAGGTCGAAGCGGCTTCGGTGAAGAAGAAGCTGAAAGACAAAGCCTTCGCTCGCGGCGTGAATCGCGACGACGTTTACAAAGGCGCTGAAGAACTAGGGGTGCCGCTCGACGAGCACATCGCCTTCTGCATCGCCGCACTGCGCGGCATCGCGCCGGAGCTGGGCCTGAACGGCACAAGCGCCGCCGCAGCGCCGTAACTGCTATCGAAAGAAAATCTCCGTAGGGGCGGGTCTTAGCCCCGCCCCCTGCTCAATGGTGAGTCACGCGTCCGACTTCAGCTGGCGCGTTCGATTCGAAATGTATAACAGCCTGCCGTGGTACTGCGCACGTGAATGTAGTCCCCATCCCCACGCGCGAAGAGTTTTTCAACGCTCGCGTCCACGCTGCCATTCTCGACGAACTCCGTTGCGACCAGCCGGCGGCCTCGCGCGAAGGCATTCAACGTTCGCGGGCTGCTTCTCAGCTGCGCCGGAAATCCGCCGTTCTCCGGATAGCGTTCGCAAGCTTCCGCGTGAATGTACACCGGCCCGGGAAGGGGCAACGATTCGACGCCTGCGAACGCGTCGTAAGTGAATAGCGTGGCCTGCTCCGCGCCGGCGGCAATGATCTGCAAGCAGTGGCGGCACGGCGCCCCTTCCGCCGCGATTGCAGTGTGCGCGGGATGACCGTAGTGCGGATCCTTGTGCGTGCGGCGGACTGCATCCGCAATTTCCGTCGGTATGGCGACTACGCGTATTGGAATCATGTATTGCTCCTAGTAAAAACTGCGCGTGCTGCCTCGCTATTTCCAGACTCACTTTGCCGCAGTTCGGATTTCGCGGCTATCCGCTTCTCGCGGCCAAATTTTGGCGGTGCGCCAACTTGAATCCCAGCCCTCTTCTGGGTCATCTTTCGCTGGTGCAATACTGCAGCTATGCCAGAGTCGCTACCACAAGATGAGTCAAGGTTGGCAGATCCGCACCGCCCCCGCAGGGTATTGTCAGGATGGCGCAAATGGCTGCTGATCATTTTATTCCCCATTCCATTTTCACCGTGGTGGCTAACAATTATTTTCGTAGCGTTGTTCATCGTGTTGATCTTCGTTTTGTCCGAGTCGAACTAATTTGCGGCCAAATTCCGGAAAATATTCTCGCGCCAATTTCTGTGCTAGAATCCGCCCTCGATGGAACGTGCGGGAAATTTTCTGGGCGGAACGCTGCGCCAGTTGAAGCGTCCGGAGGCTGCGGTCGCGTGGCTGTCGGGGGTGTGGCCCAGCGTGGTGGGAAAAACACTCGCGCGGCATACGCGCCCGGTGCGCTGCCACAAGGGCTGCCTGGAAGTAGCGGCCGATGGCAAGGCCTGGCAGAAACAGCTGGAAGAAATGAAAAGCGAATTTTGCGCGCAGGTGAATAAGGCCTGGGGCAGCACGCTGGTGCGTGACGTCAAATTCGTCGCTGCGAAACCCGGCCCGCGCCACATCTCACACGAGCTAGATAACGAGCACACTCCTTTCATCCGCCGCCGCAAAGCCTGACGCTTTTCGACCTGATCTTTCTCCGCGCACGCCGGCACTTGCGCGGAAATTCTTCTGTACTAAGATGGATGCTATGAAATCCCGGTTACTGAAAGCTCATCGCGCCTGTGGAGTGCGCGGTCCGTGGTACGCCAATGAAAATTAGCCGCGAGGAGGTGCTGCGCGTCGCACAACTGGCGCATCTGGACCTGGCGCCCGAGGAAGTCGAGACCTACCGCGGCCAGCTGGATGAAATTCTGTCGTACGTCGGCAAGCTGCAAGAGCTGGACGTCTCCGGCGTCGACCCGATGACGCAGCTGCGGCCCCGGAACGCCGGCGGCGAAAGCAGTACGAGCGGCGCGGCAGCAGATGCCGATCCGGAGCTGCGCGACGACGTAGTAGTCCCCTGCGATGTAGCCAACACAGTTTTGGCTGAGGCTCCGGATGCCGCCAAGCCGTTCTTCCGCGTGCCGAAGGTAATAGAGCGATGAGCGCCGCGACGCCATGGACCATCGCCACCGTCCGCGATGCTCTGCTCGCCAAGAAAATCTCCGCTCGTGAGCTGGCCAAAGACTTCTTCGCCCACATCGAACGGCGCAACCCGGAATTGAACGCCTTCCTCGCGCTCTGCCCACAGCGCGCCTTTGCCCAAGCAGACAGCGTGGATGCAGCCGTCGCCAAAGGACAGCCCTTACCGCCTTTGGCCGGGGTTCCCGTGGCTGTAAAGGACGTGATTAGCACGCAAGGCGTCCGGACTACCTGCGGCTCGAAGATACTCGAGACCTATACGCCACCGTATGATGCCACCGCTATCGAGCGCCTCGAAAAAGCCGGCGCAGTTATCCTGGGTAAGACAAACTGCGACGAATTTGCCATGGGAAGCTCGAACGAGAACTCAGCATACGGTCCAGTACGGAACCCAGTAGCCTTGGATCGAGTGCCCGGGGGCTCTAGCGGCGGCTCCGCTGCAGTCGTGGCTGCAGGCTTATCCGTTATATCTCTCGGTACAGATACCGGCGGCTCTATCCGACAGCCCGGCGCGTATTGCGGGATTCCGGCAATGATGCCAACATACGGACGCGTATCCAGATACGGGTTGATCGCCTTCGCCTCGTCGCTCGACCGTATTGGCCCGTTCGCTACTACGATAACCGACGCGGCCACCGTAATGTCTGTGATCGCCGGACATGACTCGAACGACTCGACTTCCGCCGATGAAGCTGTGCCGGACTACCTGGCTCAGATGGCGAAGACGATCGCAGGTCTGCGAATAGGCGTGCCGGAGGACTATTTCGGCAAGGGGCTCGACTTTGAAGTGAAGGCCAAGGTAGAAGCCGGCATAGCATTGTTGGAAAAACTTGGCTGCACGCGCGTACCGCTGAAGATGCCCCATACGGACTACGCGATTGCCACCTACTATGTTGTCGCCACGGCCGAGGCGAGCTCCAATCTCGCGCGCTATGACGGCGTCCGCTTCGGCCTGCGTGTCCAGGGCAACACGTTGATGGACATGTACCGTAAGACCCGGGAGCGCGGCTTTGGACCGGAGGTGAAGCGGCGAATCATGCTCGGAACATATGCGCTTTCGTCGGGTTACTACGATGCCTACTACTTGCGCGCCCAAAAAGTCCGCTCCCTGATCGCCCGCGATTTCTCGGACGCATTCGAAAAGGTTGATGCGATTCTTACGCCCACGGCACCTACTCCTGCGTTCAAGCTGGGCGAGAAAACTGCTGACCCCCTCGAGATGTATCTCGCTGATATATATACAGTTACAGGGTCACTCGCGGGCATACCAGGGATTTCAGTACCCTGCGGCAAGACCTCAGCAGGTCTACCCATCGGCATGCAAATCTTCGCCAGCCATTTCGGCGAAGCCCGCATCCTGCAACTGGCCCGCGCGTTCGAAAAAGCCGGTGGTTTCGCGATTTAAGGAGACCAGCTTCTGAAGGACCTGGCACCGATCTTCCGGCACCTGGAAACCTCCCGCGCCAAATTCCTGTCCGCAGCCCAAGAGGTCAGCGATCTCCACTGGCGCGAATCGCCTGCGCCGGATTGCTGGTCAGCTGCCGAAGTGACCGCGCACGTGGGAATGGTGGAAGAAACCACAATTTTCGGGATGAAAAGGCTGTTGCGTTCGGCGACCAATCCGGTGCCGCTGCCCAAGCGTTTCCACCTGCCGCTGGCAATCGCCACTTGGCGTGGGCGCAATGTGCGCGCTCCAATACCATTGGATGCGAAGCGCGTGCGCGACAAGCAGGAATCTTTCGCGGGATTAGTCACGACGCGCGCAGCTACCGTGGCATTCATTGAATCGACGCGCGGCACCGATATCCGTGTTTATCGTTACCAGCATCCCTTCCTGGGCAGCCTGAACATGTACGATTGGTTCCGCACGATCGGTTACCACGAATTGCGCCACGCGAAACAAATCCGTGAACTTGTAGCAACATTCCGTCATTAGACTTTCATTTCCTCTTTGTGGCAAGAATGTGCAATTGAGGGCTTCGGAGCAAATTCGCCTGTTCCGGTGTCAAATCGTAGAGAGTACAAGAGTTCGGCTCGTGGTCTCTAGTAGGGAGTTCTAGGTATCTAGAACGGAAGGACTATTGCAGAGAACATGAGCGACATTTAATTTGGTCTCAGCATCCAAGGCAGCAGGAGGTCGGCGATGGTGCGAATTAAGTCCAGCCAGAAAATCTTCACCGAAGATGAAGTCGTCTCCCTTACGGGGATCTGCACCGACCATCTGCGCAAGCTCGCTCAAAACAAGCACCTCGGAACGATCGCGCGCGCCGCGGAAGCCGCCGGCGTTGAAGCCGAAAAGTGGCTCTTTTCACATTCCGATTTGATGATCCTCACGGTCCTGCAGCCGCGCTGCGACCATTAACTTGACTATTTCGCGCCGCTAAGTTCAGCCCCAAAAACCGCCCATCTCAAGGCTTTCCTGTATGCCGGAAAGCCATTTTTTTGACCGCGCGCCGTGTTGTGCCTTGTGACTGCTCAGGCTATCCTTACTCCGCTCAACCCCGCGTCCAAGATTTGCATCCTAGATTTGTATGGGGTGCCGCGCCAGAACGACTCCCAGCGAATCGCTCGGGCATGACCTGTTGATGGGAACGCAACGACAATTCGGACGATGCTCGCGGCGACGGCCGACGCTGCCGGTGGTTCTGGCATTCGCCCTAGTTTTCCTGTGCCCTGCGCTTCGCGCGCAACGTCCAGCAAGCCCGCCGCGAGCGACTGCCAGTTCGCAAACGGCCTCCGCCCCGGCGCAAGACGCCGCCGAACCGGGGCTGCCGACCGGCAAAAAACTGATGCTCAAAGACGGCAGCTTTCAACTGGTGCGCGAGTACGAAGTGGATGGCGACCGCGTGCGTTACTTCAGCATTGACCAGAGGGATTGGGAGGAGATTCCCGCGACGCTGGTGGATTGGGACGCCACCAAGAAGATCGCGGCAGATGAGCAAGCGCGCAAAGCCGCGTTGATCGCTAAGGTACACGCGGCGGAAGTCGCGCGGCGCGCCGACGCCATGGACATTGACGCCAGCATTGAAATCGCCCCCAAAGTATTTCTGCCGGCAGGCGACGGGCTCTTTGAGTTCGACGGCAAGGCCATTTACCCGCTGACACAAGCGGAAGCGGACATGAAGTTCAGCAAAACCCAAATGCTGAAGCAGGTGCTGATCCCCGTGCCGATCGTGCCCACGCGGCACGTGATTTCCCTGCGCGGCACGCGCGCGAAATTCCGGCTGAAAAGCTCACAGACCGAATTCTACATGCGCACCGCCGACGGACGCGAGCCGCAGCTGGACCTGATCCGCGCTAAGGTGCACGGCGACAAGCGCGACCTGGAAAATCTGGACGAACTTTTCAAGGAACAGGCCGCCACAGGGAAGATATCGATTCCCATTCAGCGATGGGAGATCGCGCACGGCGTGTACCGCTTCACTCTAGGAGCAGCGCTCGAGCCCGGCGAATATGCGATGGCGGAAGTGGTGCAGGGCGGAGCGACCAGCCTGTATTTCTGGGATTTTGGCGTGGACGGAGATTCCGCGCCGCCCGCGAGCAGCAAGCCGAAATAGCAGAATTGGCGGAAGCGCAGCCCTACTTCGTTGCGACGATCTGCGGCTGCAGCAGCTCGGTGAGCAGAGTGGCGAGCGCCGCGATGTGAAACGGCTTTTGCAATACGGAAGCGCCCTTTTCCGTAAAATGAGCCAGTGTGGCGGAATCCAGCAGCGCTCCGCTCATGAAAACAAATTTGGGAGCCGGAGTTCCGGGGCGCGGCTGAATCCGCTTGAAAAATTCCTCGCCATTCATGCCCGGCAGATTGAAATCGCAGAGCACAAAATCGTAACTGTGCGCGGCCAAGTGCGGCAGTGCCTCTTCCGAACTGGATGCGCCTTCGACGGTCATGCCCCGCGCGGAGAGTCCTTCCTGCACGATTTCGCGGATGCTTTCCTCGTCATCCACCACGTACACCGAATGTCCGCGCAATGCTCCCGAGCCCGCGGGAGCGGCGACCGCCGGCCGCACCGCGAGCGGCGGCGCGCTGATTTCTTCGATGAACGCCGGCAGCCATACGCGAAATTCCGCGCCCTTGCCTGGAGCGGACTGAACCTCGATGCTGCCGCCGTGCTCCTTGATAATGGCCGTGCAAATCGCCAGGCCCAGGCCAGTGCCGCCACCGGGACGCTTGGTAGTAAAAAAGGGATCGAAGATTTTGCCGATATTTTCAGGAGTAATGCCGGGACCATCGTCCGCAAATACGAAGCCGATCTTGCCGTCGGCGCGTTCGATGGAGACTCGCAGGGCGCCGCGTTCGCGCTGGCTGGTGATGGCCTGCTCGGCGTTCACCATCAAATTCACGAAGACCTGGTGCAATAGCTTGGGATCGGCTTCCAAAACCAGGCGGCCCGGCGGCGGCGCGAGCTCAATCGAGATGTTTTTCTGTGAGAGCGAAGCGCGCTGCTGGTCAATCGCCGCTTGCAGAGCTTCCTCCGGCCGCATTTTCTTGCGCGCCAGCGCTGAAGGCCGCGCGTACGCCAAGAGGTTTTGCACGATCACGGCGGCGCGGCGCGCCTGCTTCAATATAATTTCCGTCTGGCGGCGCGTGGCGTCGTCGGGCGCGCGTTCGCGCAATAAATCGCTGACACCCAGAATCGCGGTGAGCGGATTATTCAGCTCATGCGCGACGCCAGACATCATCTCGCCCATCGCCGCGAGTTTTTCTTTCTGCAGATTTTGCTTATCGGTGGCTTTGGCGTCGGTGACGTCGCGCGCCGAGGCCACCACGCCGTTGATATTTCCAGCCGCGTCGTACAGCGGGCTGGCGCTGGCGCGCATCGAGCGCCAGGAACCATCGGCGTGCTTGGTGCGATATTCGAATTGCGCGTTGGCGGCGCTGCCGCTGGTGAGCTTCGCAAACGCGTCGCGCAGCTGCGGCAGTTCGTCGCGATGAATTTGTTCGCTCAGCAGCTTGCCCACCAGCTCCTGCGCCGGATGCCCCAGAATATCCTCGACGCGCGGGCTGACGAAAGTGAAACGGCCCTCGAAATCCATCACCGCGATTACGTCCGGAAAACTGGCCACCAGCCGCCGCACGAATTCCTGTTCCTGGTGCAGGCGCGCTTCGATTTCGATGCGCTCGGTGATGTCCACCAGCGTGCCCTGCATGCGAATGGTGCGGCCGAAGGTGTCGCGAATCGCAAATCCGGACGCGAGGCAATGGATGAGTGATCCGTCTTTACGGCGGTAAATTACGTCCACGTCCTGCACCGCGCCTTGATAGATCACCTGGTGCACTAGCGCGTCGCGTTGCGCGGGGTCGGCGTATATTTCGCGAAAATTGAGCTTCTTGAGTTCTTCTTTGCTTTCATATCCCAGCATGCGCAAGAGCGCGGGATTGGCATCGAGCAGAGTGCCTTCGGGTGTGGTGAAGAAAATTCCTTCGCGCAGCGATTCGAAGAGTTCGGTGAAGCGAATTTCGGACTCGTGCTGCGAGGTCACGTCACGTACCCATCCGCTGATGGAGGTGACCTGATCCTCGTCGGTCAGCGCCTGCAGCCAGCAATCATAAAAGCGGCGACGCGGATCTTTTTTCAGCTGAATTGAAATTCGCCCGGCCCAATGGCCTTTTTGCAGGAAGGCGTCGCGGCCGCGGAGCGCTTCCGCCATCGTGGGCATGGCGATAAATTCATCGAGCCGATGGCCGATGAGATCCTGAAATGAAACGCCAAGTATTTCCACGAAGCGGCGATTGGCGACGCGGATTTCGCCTTCCAGTGAAATGGTAAACACCGCATGGTCCAGGCTGTCAATCAGCTCGCGGTAATTCAGTTGCGAGCGCGAAATCACTTCGATGAGCTTTTTGAATTGCGCTTCGGTGGAAGCGGCCAGGCCGCCTTCTAGCGGCGCCTGCCCGGACGCAGACTTCGGCGCCGCTTCTGGCGCGTGTGTGGACGCGCGTTTTGCTGCCGGTGGCGGCGACTGGTCTGAAATTCGTTTGGGCATGCGGACATCCGTGCGCCTTCTCCGCGGAGAAAGCCACACTGCTCGATCTTCCCATCAATTTTACTGAGTGAAGACGCTGGGGAGGAAAAGAAAGAGGCGGTATATGCCAAGTTGCTTAACAGGCCGAAAGGACAGGCGAAGCGCTGATATCTTTGCCTCACAAAACGCACGCGCAGTGCAAAAAAAGGGCGCCACGAAAAATCGCAGCGCCCCTGGGTCGAAGTGTAGATGTTGAATTGTAAATTGCGTTTAGCTTTCGGCTACAGCGTCCGTATCCTTGCGCAGGAAATCCAGCGCTGCCGCTTCTTCCGGCGTAAGCTCCGGCTCCATGTTTTCCGGCTCTTCCTTGGGGATCTCGGTGAGGAGCTGAATATTGCGGTAACGCTCCAAACCAGTGCCCGCGGGAATCAACCGGCCCATGATCACGTTTTCCTTCAAGCCGCGCAGGTAATCCACCTTCCCGGAGATCGCCGCTTCGGTAAGCACGCGGGTAGTCTCCTGGAAGCTGGCCGCGGAGATGAACGAATCCGTGGACAGCGACGCCTTGGTGATGCCGAGGAGCAACGGACGCCCAGTCGCAGGCCGCCCGCCATCGCGGATCACGCGATCGTTCTCCTCGCGAAAGCGGAACTTGTCCACCTGCTCCTCGAGGAGGAACGTCGTATCGCCCACGTCCTCCACCTTCACCCAGCGCATCATCTGGCGCACGATGCACTCGATGTGCTTGTCGTTGATGTTCACACCCTGCAACCGGTAAACCTCTTGAATCGAGTTCACCAGGTATGCCTGGGTGTACTTTTCACCGAGGACGGCGAGAATGTCGTGCGGGTTCAGCGGACCGTCAATCAACGGTTCGCCGGCCGCAACGTGTTCGCCTTCCTGCACGTTGATGTGCACGCCGCGCGAGATCGAGTATTCCTTGATGGTCTGCGCGACGCCCTTGCCATCTTCGCTTTCAACGTAAATCTTCCGCTGCCCCTTGACGATTTCGCCGTATTTCACCACGCCGTCAATTTCGCTGATGACCGCGGGATCCTTCGGCTTGCGGGTTTCGAAGAGTTCCACGACGCGCGGCAGACCACCCGTGATGTCCTTCGTCTTGGTCGTCTCGCGCGGGATCTTCGCCAGCACGTCGCCGGGTTGCACCTCGTCGCCATCCACCACCATCAAGTGAGCGCGTGAAGGCATCAGGTATTTCTTGGTGCGGCCCTGCGCTCCGCGGATCAAGATCGTCGGCTGGTGTTTTTCATCACCCGGCGGCAGCGTAACAACCAGCTGCGACAACCCGGTGACTTCGTCCACCTGCTCTTCAATCGTGATGCCGGCCTGCAGGTCCTTGAACTGCACTGCGCCTGCGGTTTCCGTGAGAATTGAGAACGTGTAGGGATCCCACTCGACCATCGTCTGGCCCAGCGTGACGGGCTGCCCATCCTCAACCTTCAAGCGCGCGCCATAAACCACATGGTGACGCTCTTTTTCACGGCCCTTTTCGTCTACGACCGCAATCAAACCGGAGCGATTCATCGCCACGATTTGCTTGCCGCGGCCTTCGACTACTTTCAGGTCAATGAACTTCACGAAGCCGTTGTTGCGCGCTTCCACCTTAGATTGTTCGGTGACGCGGGTAGCCGTGCCGCCGATGTGGAACGTGCGCATGGTCAACTGCGTGCCCGGCTCGCCGATAGACTGCGCCGCGATCACGCCGATAGCCTCGCCCATTTCCACGAAGCGTCCGGTAGCCAGGTTGCGGCCGTAGCAACGTCCGCAAACTCCGCGCCGTGATTCGCAGGTCAACACCGAGCGAATTTTCACGCGCTCAATGCCGGCTGCTTGAATCGAGTTCGCCAGTTCTTCGGTGATTTCCTGGTTGATCTCGACGATCACGTTGCCTTCATAGTCCTTGATCTTCTCGAGTGATACGCGGCCAACCACGCGGTCGCGCAATGGCTCGACTTCGACGCCGGCTTCCAAAATCGGCTCCACGTAAATGCCGTCTGCCGTGCCACAGTCGAACTCATTGATGATCACGTCTTGCGCCACGTCCACCAGCCGCCGCGTCAGGTAGCCCGAATCGGCCGTTTTCAGCGCCGTATCGGCCAGACCCTTACGCGCGCCGTGCGTCGAAATGAAGTACTGCAGCACGGTCAATCCTTCGCGGAAGTTGGAAGTGATCGGCGTCTCGATGACTTCACCCGAAGGCTTGGCCATCAATCCGCGCATGCCCGAAAGCTGCCGGATCTGCTGTTTCGATCCGCGCGCCCCAGAGTCGGCCATCACGTACACCGGGTTGATCACGCCCTGTTTGTCCTGCTCTTCCAGGGCCTTGAACATTTCGTCCGCCACTTTTTCCGTGACGTCCGACCAGATGGCGATGACCTTGTTGTAGCGTTCGCCGTTGGTGATCGCTCCATCCAGATACTGCTGCTGGACTTTCACCACCTCGTGCTCCGCCGTGTCCACCAGCTTGAACTTCACGCTGGGGATGACCATATCGCTGATGCCAATGGAAACTCCGGACTTCGTCGCATACAGGAAGCCGAGTTCCTTCAGCTTATCCAGCGCCACGACCGTCTTTTCCAGGCCGAAGCGCAGGTAGCAATATTGCACCAGCGCCTGCACGCCCTTCTTCTTCAGCAAGCCGTTGATGAACGGCATGTCCGTGGGCAGGTGATCGTTGAAGATCACGCGGCCAACTGTGGTGTGTAGGAACTGCTTATTTAGATTTACCGGCTCGGTGTGCGAGACGTCCTGATCGTCGTACGCGTTGGTCAGGTCAATCAGTTCACCGGTGTAACGCATGCGAATCGGCGTCAGCAATTCCACTTCGTTCGCTTCCAGAGCCATCACCACTTCTTCCGGTGAGCCGAAGGCGCGGCCTTCGCCCTTGGCCTGCGGCTTGGACTTGGTCATGTAATAGATGCCCAGAACCATGTCCTGCGTGGGCACCGCCAGCGGATAGCCATTGGCAGGCGAAAGAATGTTGTGCGAGCTGAGCATCAACACCGACGCCTCGACTTGCGCTTCCGGTGACAGCGGAATGTGCACCGCCATCTGGTCGCCGTCGAAGTCCGCGTTGAACGCAGTGCAAACCAGCGGGTGAATGCGGATGGCCTTACCTTCCACCAATACTGGCTCGAACGCCTGAATACCCAACCGATGCAGTGTAGGAGCGCGGTTCAGCAGCACGGGATGTTCGCGAATCACATCTTCGAGAATGTCCCACACCACCGGTTCCTGCGCTTCCACCAATTCCTTGGCCTGCTTGATGGTGGTGCAATGTCCCGCGGCTTCCAGCTTGTGATAGATGAACGGCTTGAAGAGCTCCAGCGCCATTTTCTTTGGCAGACCGCACTGATGCAGCTTCAGTTCGGGGCCAACGACGATCACCGAGCGTCCGGAATAGTCTACGCGCTTGCCCAGCAAGTTCTGGCGGAAACGGCCTTGCTTGCCCTTCAGTGTGTCGGACAGCGACTTCAGCGGGCGATTGTTCGTGCCGCGCAGCACACGTCCACGGCGGCCGTTGTCGAACAGCGCGTCCACCGCTTCCTGCAGCATGCGCTTCTCGTTGCGCACGATCACATCGGGCGCGTGCAATTCCATCAGCTTCTTCAACCGGTTGTTACGGTTGATCACGCGGCGATACAGATCGTTCAAGTCCGAAGTGGCGAAACGTCCGCCATCCAGAGGCACCAGCGGGCGCAGCTCGGGCGGCAATACCGGAATCACGTCCAGAATCATCCACTCCGGCTTGTTGCCGCTCTTGCGGAACGCTTCCAGCACCTTCAGCCGCTTGGCGAACTTGATCCGCTTCTGCAGGCTGGGGTCAATCTTCATCTTCTCGCGCAATTCTTCCGAGAGCTTGTCCACTTCCACGCGGCGCAGCAATTCCTTGATCGCTTCCGCGCCCATCCCGTACGTGAACTTTCCGGGATATTCCTTCTGCAACTCGCGCAGCTTGTCTTCGGGAATGATGTCCTTCTGCTTCAATCCCAGCACTTCGCCCGGATCGATGCAGACGAACGTCTCGAAGTACAGAATGTGCTCCAGGTCGCGCATCGTGATGTCCAGCAGGTAGCCGATGCGGCTGGGCAGACCCTTGAAGAACCATACGTGCGAGCAGGGCGAGGCCAGCTCAATGTGCCCCAGGCGCTCGCGGCGCACTTTGCTCAGCGTAACTTCCACGCCGCACTTGTCGCAGATCACTCCGCGATGCTTCATGCGCTTGTATTTTCCGCACAAACATTCCCAGTCTGTGACGGGGCCGAAAATCTTGGCGCAGAACAATCCGTCGCGTTCCGGTTTGAAGGTGCGGTAATTGATGGTCTCCGGCTTGGTCACTTCACCATGCGACCAGGAACGGATTTTTTCAGGACTCGCCAGGCTGATGCGAATGGAATCAAAATCCGCTATCTGGCTGGCGCGATCA
>Ga0210390_10001489_pt1 | contig 22296 bp, 21 predicted proteins | sample IncBWH11OmetaG_FD_161050 | JGI IMG/M metagenome (GOLD analysis project Ga0210390, IMG submission 161050) | Forest soil microbial communities from Barre Woods Harvard Forest LTER site, Petersham, Massachusetts, United States - Inc-BW-H-11-O ... | reverse complement strand
CTTCGACATCTCGGTGAATAATTTCGGGATCCAGGAATACATGCGACATGCGAAGGAGACCGACGAAGTTTTCCCGCATGCATATTCATTCAAGAGTGGCTACATGCATCCGGGAGACGCGCCGGGATTGGGTGTCGACTACGATGAGAAGCTGGCGGCGAAATTTCCGTATGAGCGGGCGTATCTGCCGGTGAACCGCAAGCTCGACGGAACCATGTTCAACTGGTGATGCCCAATTGGTGAGGCCCAATTGGTGATGTTCAACTGGTGAGTTCAACTGGTAGAGGCGAGGGACTATGGGTTACAAGCCGCTGGATCTCGGAGGCAAGGTTGCGGTGGTGGTCGGGGGCAGTTCGGGAATCGGCAAGACGCTCGCACTCGGCCTGGCGCAGGCTGGGGCGGACGTGGTGGCGAGCGCGCGGCGCATCGAACTTGTGAAAGAACTGGCGGACGAGATCGAATCTCTGGGTCGCCGCTCGTTGCGTGTGACTTGCGATGTGGCGGACCGGGAATCGCTGGAGAAGCTGCTGAAAGCGTGTGTCGACGCATTTGGGAAGGTCGACATCATGGTTAACGCAGCGGGGATTACGAAACGCGCGCCCACGCTGGATTTTTCCGAACAGGACTGGAACCGAATCATCGACACGAATTTGACAGGAACGCTGCGGGTCTGTCAGGTGTTCGGGCGGCACATGATCGAACGCAAGTACGGGCGCATCATCAACATCGCGTCGATGGGAACTTTTCTGGCGCTGTTCGAAGTGGCCGCCTATTCGGCGAGCAAGGCGGGGCTGGCGTCGCTGACAAAGTCACTGGCAATCGAGTGGGCGCAGCACGGAATTTGTGTTAATGCGATTGCGCCGGGATATTTCCGCACGCCACTCAGCGAGAAACTTTTGGTTGGGACGGGCCGAGGAAACGAAGTGTTGATGCGGACTCCCATGAAACGATTTGGCGAACTCGATGAACTGGTCGGAGCGGCGGTTTTCCTGGCTTCGGACGCGGCCAGCTTTGTGACGGGCGTAGTTCTGCCCGTCGACGGCGGCGTGCTGGCCAGCGGCGTAAATCAGTAACCGATTGCACGAACTCGACGTTAGTGAGCTTTCTTCTCGTGAAGCGCCGCTCGCGCCGAGTTGACGGCATGCACCAACTCCTGGGCAGCGGATGAAACTTTCTCCAGGTTCCCCTCCCGCAACGCTTTCGCGTCGATTAAATCGGCGCCAACTCCAAGAGCAAAAGCTCCGGCGGCGATGAACTCGGCGGCGTTCGCTACGTTTACGCCTCCTGTCGGAATCAGCGCGGCGTGCGGGAACGGGGCTTTGAGCGACTTCAGATATTTGGGACCGCCAACGTTTCCACAGGGAAAAATTTTGATTAAGCGCGCGCCTTGCTCATGAGCATTCATCAGTTCGGTTGGAGTGAGCGCGCCGGGGATCGCCAATTTGTCGGAGACTCGCGCGACCGACAGCACCGGCACCGACAAGCCCGGACTTACCAGGAACTCGGCTCCGGCGCGAATGCACGACTCGGCTTGTTCGGCGCTGACGACCGTGCCCGCTCCGATCAGGACTTTGTCGCCGTGCTGCTGAGCCACCTCGCGGATCACGGATACGGCGTTGGGAACGGTCATGGTGATTTCGACTATGGGGATGCCGCCAGCACGGATCGCTTGCACGGCGCGGGTTGCTTCTTCGACCGTGGCTGCGCGGACTACGGGAATGATGCCGACTTCTTCGATCCTACGGATAACGTCATCGATAGACATGGTCATATTGTTCTCATGCTGCCTTCACACACGCGAGTGGTGCCAACGACGATCTTAGCGTTCGATCCGCGCGGTTCGCGATTTCATGGCTTGCAGCACTTCTGCGAGCGTCGCCATGGTGGTGTCGCCGGGCGTGGTCATGGCCAGCGCGCCGTGCGCGGCGCCGCACTCCACCGACCACTGCGGATCTTTGCCCGAAAGAAATCCGTAGATTAATCCGGAAGCGAAGGAATCGCCGCCACCGACGCGATCATATATCTCCAGATTTTCACGCATGGGAGCATGGAAAAAGCTGCCATCGCTGTAGCACAGTGCTCCCCAATCGTTCAGCGTGGCGGTTTTTGCGTTACGCAGAGTCGTCGCGATCACGGCAAGCGTCGGATATTCCTTCACCACGGCTTCGATCATTCTCTTGAACCCAGAGGTGTCAAGATTGGAATGCTGCTCGTCGAGGCCGGGGACGGCGAAGCCCAGCGCGGCGGTGAAGTCCTCTTCATTGCCCAACATCACGTCGACCATCGGGGCGAGACGTCGATTCACTTCTTGCGCTTTCGCTTTTCCGCCGATCGACTTCCAGAGCGAGGAGCGATAATTCAAATCGTAAGAAATCACGGCGCCGGCGCGCTTCGCGGCTTCCATGGCTTCCTGAGCGACGAACGGCGTGGTGTCTGAGAGCGCGCAGAAAATTCCTCCGGTGTGGAACCAGCGGGCTCCATCTTTTGAAAAAATCTGTTCCCAGTCGATTTCGCCGGGTTTCAGTTGAGAAACGGCGGTGTGCCCGCGGTCAGAACAACCGAGCGCCGGGCGAATGCCGAAGCCGCGTTCAGTGAAGTTCAATCCATTGCGGACGGTGCGGCCGACTCCGTCATACGGTGGCCAGCGAACGAATTTCTGGCTGACGCCGCCTTGCAGCATGAGGTCTTCGACGAGACGGCCCACGGGATTGTCGGCAAGCGCGGTGACGATCGCAGTATCCATTCCGAAGCAGCGTTTCAGGCCGCGGGCCACGTTGTATTCCCCACCGCCCTCCCATACGCGGAAATGGCGGGTTGTGGAAATGCGCTCGTCTCCTGGATCGAGGCGCAGCATGACTTCACCCAGGCTGACCAGGTCCCAGGCGCAGTCGCGTTTTGGTTTGATATTCATTTTCGCCATGATTATGCGGCTAACTCGTTAAACCCAAATATGATACAGGGTGCAGGCTATGCCGCAGGCGGAACTCGAGCTTCTGACTCAAGAAAATAAAACGGACGGGTTGTAAAAACTTATCCCTCGGGCCGTCTTAAGTAGTGAAAGAGCAATGGGAGGCGTACCCTGCAAAGCGCGCTGGCAGAGGAATTGACGATCGTCGTACCGAGCGAATTCGAGCGGGTTTTCCGGGCACATCATCGCCTGGTTTTCCGCACGGCGTACCGGATCACGGGAAACGCTGCGGACGCCGAGGACGTGTCGCAGACGGTATTTCTGCGGCTGTTCCGGCGGCGCGCGGGCGCGGATGCGCTGGAGAATGAAGAGAGTTACCTGCGCCGCGCGGCCGTCAACGCCGCTCTGGATGTGATGCGCTCGCGGCAGACGGATCGCACGGTGGAGCTGCCGGATCTGCCGGCTGAGCCCGCGCAGAATGATCCGCGCGAACTTCAACTGGCGCTGGGGCAGGCCTTGCGGCGGGCGCTGGCTCAGCTCAAGCCGCGTCCAGCAGAGATTTTTGCATTGCGATTTCTTGAAGGCTTCAGTAATCCGCAGATTGCGCGGATGTTGGGGATTTCACAGGTGCTGGTCGCGGTGATTGTTCACCGCACGCGACAGCAGCTTCGCAAAGAGTTGGGAGCGTATCGATTTTCGCGTACTTAATTCGACATCTAGATTTTGATACTCAGGAGAAAAGGCCATGAAAAGTAAGGATTTCGATCATTTGCTGTCGGGAATTCGAAATGAACAGGTGGATGACCAAGTGGTCGAGCAGGCCGGCGACCGCGTCTGGAAATCAATTGCCGACGCGCCGGCGGCGGAACTCGGCGCGCACACGCTGCGGACCTGTGACGATTTTCAGGCACTGATCCCGGGATATCTGAATAAACAGCTGGCGCCGGCGCGGGCCATGTTGTTTGAGGATCACACGCACGCCTGCGTAGCCTGCCGGCATGCGCTGGAGCGGGCGCGCGACGGCGAGTTGCAGCCAACGTTCCGGCTCGAATCCAATCGACCTACATCCGTTCGCAGCTCAAGGCCATGGAACTGGGGCATGGCTGTGGGGGTGGCCGCGGCCGTCGCCGCTCTGGTGGTCGCGTTCAACCTCGGAATGCTTCCCGGGCAGCACGTTGTGCGAGCTGCGGTCCAGACTGTCGACGGCTCGCTCTATGCGGGATCGGGTGCCGAGATGCGGTTGATTCCTGCAGGCTACGAGATCAGGAATGGAGACGAGATCCGCACCGCGAAAGGATCGACGTCGGTGGTTCGGTTGGTCGACGGTTCATTGGTCGAGATGAGCGAGCGCTCGGATCTCTCGGTAACGCGGGCATGGAAGGGCACGACGATTCATCTGGATGGCGGTAAGGTCATTGTGCAGGCGGCGAAGCAGCGTACAGGCCGGCTGTATGTCGCGACGGACGATGGTTTGGTCTCAGTGAAGGGGACTATTTTTTCAGTCAACCATGGGCTCAAGGGCTCGCGCGTCGCGGTGATTGAAGGCGTGGTGCGGGTTGACTACGGCGAGAACTCAACTGATCTGAACGCCGGGGACGAAGCGACTTCCAGCCCAAGCGTGGCGAAAGTCCCGATCCAGAATGAAATTGCGTGGAGCAAGAATTCCGCGAAATATCTAGCGCTGCTCGGGGACTTCGCGGTGCTGCAGAAACAGTTTGCGGCGATCCCGGGGCCGGGATTGCGCTACAGCTCTGAGCTTTTGCCGTACGTCTCCGAGAGCACTGTAGTCTATGCTGCGATTCCGAATCTTGCGAACACTCTGGGAGAAGCCAGCCAGCTTTTCGAAGATCGACTGCAGCAGAGTCCGGCGCTGCGCGACTGGTGGAAACAGCAGCAGAAAGGAAATGGTCCGAAATTGCAAGACGTGTTGAATCAGGTGAAGACGTTCAGCGGCTATTTGGGAGATGAGATCGTATTTACGGTTGCCAAGAATGGAACCGGATACACCGCGCCGGTGATACTGGCGAAAGTGAAGGAGAGCGGCCTGGAGTCGTTCATCCAAAGCGCAGGCCGCAAGCTGAGTTCGAATCCCTCGCAGGCTGCGTTGCAGACAGTGCGAAATCCGTGGGCGGTGACTCCGGGTCCGGGACAGCCGCTGCTGGTTTATGTGAGTAATGATCTGATGGTTGCCAGTCCGGATCTGACGGAACTGCAACATGCGGTGACGCGGACGCAACTGGAGAACAATAATTCCTTTGCCGCGACGCCGTTTTACCAGCAGATTGCCCGGTCTTACGAGCAAGGCGCGGAATGGCTTTTCTGCGTCGACATGGAACAAATTGTCACGCAGCACGTACAAGCTGGTAGGAACTTGCCGGAGGGGATAGGGGACGTGCGCTATCTGACGATGGAACACCGGGAAGTCGGCGGCAAGACCGAGAGCCATGCCGACCTGACGTTCTCTTCCGAGCGACAAGGAGTGGCATCGTGGCTGGCCGCGCCTGCGTCGATGGGATCGCTCGATTTCGTTTCGCCCGATGCCAGCATGGTGACGTCGGCGGTCATCAAGAATCCGCGTAGCATCATGGAAGAAGTGTTCAAGATGATTGGGAGCGGGGACGCTCAATTCAGCCAGCACCTGGCTGACTTCGAAACCAAGTCAGGCGTGAATGTGCTGGACGACATAGCAGCCCCGCTGGGCGGCGAGGTTACGATGGCGTTCGACGGTCCGATGCTGCCCACGCCGCGCTGGAAGCTGATTTTCGAAGTGTACGATCCGGCAACCCTGCAGTCGACGATCGCGAAGCTGGTGGATAGTTTCAACCGCGAAAATACTGAAGGGCACGTCATGCAGTTGACGCAGCACCAGGTTGGGTCGCGGACTTACTTCGTAATCAGCAATCCGAATCATGCTAACTCTGAAGTTGATTACACGTTTGTCGACAATTATCTGATCGCCGCGCCTGATCTGGCGACGATTTCGCGGGCTATCCAGTCGCGGGAGGCGGGATACACGCTGGCGAAATCGGCGGGCTTTCAGGCGCTGCTGCCGAGCGATGGCTACACAGATTTTTCGGCAATCTTCTATCACAACATCGGGCCGGTGGTGGGTCCACTGGCTGCACAACTGAAGTCGAGCGGGGCGCTGACCCGGCAACAGCAACAGTCGGTCGACGCGCTCACGGCAAACTCCGCGCCGGGGTTGATTTACGCATACGGTCAGCCCGACCGGATTGAGGTTGCAAGCAACACCGGGTTCATGGGTTTTGATCTGGGCACGCTGTTGACGATGGGCGATAATGGGCCGTTCCTGCCGCAGATGTTTCTGGGCGGCGCACTGAACCACACCACTTCGGGGAATTCGGCAGCTCAAACGCAGTGAGTACGACGACACAATTCGGACCGGCAGCCGGCGTGAGCGAGACGACGCTGGCTGCTGCTTCGACGTTGCCGTTGCCGCTGATCGATCTACAGGGGCTCTCGGTTCGGTTTGGCGACCGCGACATCCTGTGCGGTCTTACCGCATCGCTGCGCGGAAATTCCATTGGACTACTCGGCCCGAATGGAGCGGGCAAATCCACACTGATCAATACTCTGCTTGGTTTCTACAAATCTACCGCGGGTTCGGCGCGCGTGTTCGGGTACAACGTCGGCACGGAAGTCGCGAAGATTCGCGGGCTAGTCGGCTACATGCCGGAAAACGACGCGTTCATTTCGAAGATGAGCGCAGTTTCATTTGTGCAGATGATGGGCGAACTTTCGGGTCTGCCCGCGGACATGGCACTCGAGCGGGCGCACGAGGCCCTGTTCTATGTTGGGCTAGCCGAGGCACGCTACCGGCAATTGGGAACGTATTCGCTGGGTATGAAGCAACTGGCGAAGCTGGCGCAGGCGATTGTGCACGGGCCGAAGTTGCTGATCCTCGATGAACCGACGAATGGGTTGGATCCATCGGCCCGGCAGCGCATGATTCGCATGATTCGCGACATTCGCGACGGCAAGGAAATGAGGATTGTTCTGTGCTCGCACCTGCTGCGTGACGTCGAGGATACTTGCGACGAAGTTCTGATTCTGAAGCAGGGCCGGATCGCGCATTATTCGAATCTGGACGAAGAGCGCCGCGCGAACAAACGATTCCTGGAAATCGAAACTTACGGAGCTAACGGCGATTTCACCGAGGCGATTGAAAAACTTGGCTGCGAATGCGCGGTCACGGCGAATCGCATGAAGATGATTCTGGCGGATGGAGTTGAGACGCGCGACATTTTCAAATTGGCTGCGGAACGGCAGGTTCGCATCCGGCGAATGAACTTCCGGCGCGACACGCTTGAAGATATTTTTCTGAAGGCTATGGAAAGTTGAGGAGCACAAGTGGCTGTTTACCGGCGTAGCTACAGGCCATATGCGGGGGCGCTGACTCCGGCGTGGTCGCGCTGGTTCATTCTTTTCCGCTATTCAAGACGCGACCTGTTCCGCTCGAAGTTCTTGACTGCGCTGTTTGTGGCCTGCTTCTTTTACCCGGTGGTGTGCCTACTGATGATTTACCTGGCTCACAGCGTGAGCTTTCTTCAGGAGATTGGACTGCCAGGTGGGTTCATCTCCATCGACAACAAATTTTTCTTTCATTTCATGAGCGTGCAGGGAGTGTTTGCATTTCTTCTGACCGCGTTCGCGGGGCCGGGATTGATTTCGCCGGATCTCGCCAATGGAGCGCTGCCGCTGTATTTTTGCCGTCCATTTTCGCGGGCGGAGTACGTGTTGGGCAAATCTTCTGTGCTGGCGATCCTGCTGTCGCAGATTACATGGGTGCCGGGATTAATTTTGTTCGTCATGCAAGCCGGGATGGCGGGCGCGAGTTGGACGTGGGCGAATCTGTGGATCGCGGGCAGCTTGTTTCTCTCTTCTGTGATCTGGATTGCAATTCTGTCTTTGCTGGCGATGGCGCTCTCAGCGTGGGTGAAGTGGAGAATTGTGGCGGGCGCATTGCTTCTCGGCGTGATGTTTTTCGGGGCCGGCTTCGGGCAGGCGATCAATGCGGTGCTGCGAACCTTTTCAGGAAATTTTCTCAACCTTGCTTATCTGATGGGAACGGTGTGGAATGCGCTGTTCCAGGTAGATGTGGACCATGCGATCCCGGTCGCCCAGGCATGGATCGCTCTGCTCGCGTACTGCGCCGTCTGCCTCGGGTTGCTCATCCGCAAGGTTCGCGCTTATGAGGTGATCCGGTGAGCGTTCCGGTGAACTCCCCAGGGAACTCCGCCGCGAATGACCGCATAGTCTTCGAAGATGTTTCGAAGTTCTATGGTGAGATTCTGGGCGTGAACCGGGTAAACCTGTCGATTCCGCCGGGCATTACCAGCCTGGTGGGGCCGAACGGTTCGGGCAAAACTACGCTCATGAATCTGATGACGGGCCTGGTGCGGCCCACGCGCGGCAGGGTCGAGGTGCTGGGCTACAAGGCCGATGATCCCGAGCACCTGTTCGCAATTCTTGGCTACTCGACGCAATTTGACGCGTTTCCGAAAGGCCTCACGGGATATCAGTTTCTCTATTCGTATTTGCGGCTCTCGGGACGTGACGCGCAAACCGCGGAGCAAATGGCATGGCGCACGATTGAGCGCGTGAACCTGGTCGACGCCGCCAAGCGAAATATTGCGGGCTACAGCAAGGGAATGCGACAGAGAATCCGGCTGGCGCAAGCGCTGGCTCACGATCCGAAAGTGCTGGTGCTCGACGAACCGCTGAACGGCTTGGATCCGCTTGCGCGGTCCGAAATGATTGCGCTGTTCCGTGCGGCCGCGGCGCAAGGATGTTATGTGATTATTTCCAGTCACATTCTGCACGAAGTCGACGTTATTTCCGATCAAGTCATTCTGCTAAGCAACGGGTATGTGGTGGCGGAGGGTCAGATCGCTACCGTGCGCGGCGAGATTCAGGAACATCCCACCCAGATTTTGATTCGGTGCACGCGTCCGCGCGAACTGGCGGCAAAAATGTTGGAAGATGCGCACACGATCGAAGTGACGATCCACAAAGACGAAAAAGGTGTGCTGCTGAAGACGCGGGATGCGGATGGATTCTATTTGGCGCTGAATCAGTTGGCTTTGAATGGGAATGGGAATGGAATCGACATCGAATCGATCGCGCCGGCGGACGACGATGTGCTTTCCGTGTACGAGTATCTGATCGGGAATGAAGAGGTCGTTCGATGACAATCGCGATCACGAGCGGGAAGGCGAGAATCTGGTGGGCGCAGATCAAGGCTGTGATCCGGCTGGAAATGAGGAAGACGTTTTTCGCCAAGCGCGGGCTTTGGATTTATCTGGTCGCCGCGCTGCCGGTTTTTCTTTTCATAGCGTTCGCAGTGGCGACTTCGGGTCGTCAGCATCAACGCGCAAGCGTCGCACGGCGGGGCGAGAAAATTCTGACCTATCAGGATCTGCTGGCGGTTAAGCCGGGCATGACGAGCGAAGAGGTAATTGCTATTTTGGGCAAGCCGCCGGTCAATTTTCATTGGGCGGAAAATCGACCGCTCGGACCAGGTGTAACTGCGAATGTGCTCCGCGAAAATTACCATTACTCTGACGGACAAAACGATCTGTTTGTGGGCCTGCTGGACGGCAAGGTCGACAGCGTCAACATTGACAACGGTAACAACCTCGGCCAGGACTCGATCATGTTCGCCGGCGTTTTTCAGTTCTTTTTTCTACGACTGGCGATCTTTTTCGGATGCCTTGGAATTTTCATGAATCTGTTTCGCGGTGAAATTCTTGACCGCAGTCTTCACTTTTATTTTCTGGCGCCCGTACGCCGCGAAGTTCTGATGGTGGGAAAGTTTCTGGCTGGATTGCTGGCCACTTGCACGATTTTTGTCGCCAGCGAACTGCTTCAGACTGCCGCGTTTCTTTGGCATTTCAGCCCGAGCGCGCGCGAGGTTTACCTCTACCACAATCATGGTCTTGAACATGCGGCGGTGTACGTCGGAGTGACTATCCTCGCCTGTGTGGGGTATGGAGCTTTCTTTCTGGTTGCGGGCATGCTGTTTCGCAACCCGATCCTGCCGGCGGCGGCAATCTTGATCTGGGAAGCGATCAATCCGTTCCTGCCGGGGATACTGAAGCAATTCAGTGTCATCTATTACCTGAAGTCGTTATGTCCGGTGGAGATTCCGAGTCCCCCCGGCACGCCGCCCCTTCTCGCGTTGCTGATTTCTAACACCGATCCGGTCTCGGCCCCAGTGGCCGTGGTGGGGATTGTGATCGTCGCTTTGATCGCGCTGTACGCGTCCAGCCTTCAGGTCCGGCGGATGGAAATTAACTACACTACTGAATAACTGAATAAATGACCGGATAAAAGGTGCGCACGCGAACGCACTGCCGCGCGCCGCGGCGACTCACACAAGACATGGCCAAGTTGTTCTGTTATCCCGCTCCGTTTTGGCGGCTGGCGTGGACGGCGGAGTGCGGGCGCGTGACGGCTGGGCCCTTCCTTGTGTAGAGTGTTGTGCGGAACTCCCGGCCCTGATCTGGACTATCTAAGAAAATTATCTGGAGGAAATCTTGAGGAAGAAACTGACTTTGTCTCTGTCGCTCGCGTGGGTGCTGGTTGTCGTGGCGTCGCTAATCATTGGCCCGACATTCGCCGTGGCGCAGACGCAACCCGTAGCCCCCCACAAAGCGCCGAACGCTGCCGCGAGCACGAGCGTTGATATTCCGATTCCAGACATTAAGTACACCAAGTTCGTGCTCGCCAACGGGCTGACCGTGCTGGTGCATGAAGATCACAAGGCGCCGATCGTTGCCGTGAACACCTGGTACCACGTGGGTTCCAAGAATGAGAAGCCGGGCAAGACGGGTTTTGCCCACCTGTTCGAGCACCTCATGTTCAGCGGCAGCGATGACTTCAATCACACCTATATCAATGCCATGGAAAAAGTCGGGGCCACGAATCTGAACGGCACGACGAACAACGATCGCACCAACTACTTCGAGAATGTCCCGACCTCGATGCTCGACTACGTGCTGTTCGCCGAAAGCGATCGAATGGGACATTTGCTGGGCGTGCTCGACCAGAAGAAACTCGATCTGCAGCGCGGCGTGGTGCAGAACGAAAAGCGCCAGGGCGAGAACCAGCCATATGGCGTGACTGAACAGCTGCTCACCGAGAATACTTATCCCGTCGGCCATCCTTATTCATGGACGGTGATTGGGTCCATGACAGACCTGGACGCAGCCTCGTTGAGCGACGTGCAGGAATGGTTCAAGACGTATTACGGCCCTAACAATGTGACGGTTGTGATTGCGGGCGACATTACGCCAGAAGTGGCGCGGGAAAAAGTTGAAAAATATTACGGCGAGATTCCTCCCGGGCCGCCCATCGCCAAGCAGGAAGTGTGGATTGCCAAGCGGAGCGGAACACACCGCGGGTGGGTGCAGGACCGCGTGCCACAGGCGCGTATCTATCGGGTATGGAACGTGCCCGAATTCGGTTCGCCGGAAGAAGCGCAACTGGACCTGGTGGAGGAGGTGCTCGGGCGGGGAAAAACGTCGCGGCTCTACAAGCGCCTGGTTTACAAGGATCAGATTGCGACCAGCGCGACCGCGAACAATGACACGAATGAGATTGGCGGGCAATTCGATTTCACTCTCACCGCCGTTCCTGGCGGAGACCTGACCAAAGTGGAGAAAGCCGCCGACGAAGAATTGCAGAACTTCCTGAAGAACGGTCCCACGCCGGCCGAGTTGCAGTTAGCTAAGACGCAGATTCTCGGAAGTTACGCGCGCATCGTCGAGCGCATCGGCGGCTTCGGCGGCAAGAGCGACCTGCTGGCGCGCTGCCAGAGTTTCAGGGGCAATCCCGATTGTTATAAGGATTATCTGAAATGGGTGAAGGCCGCCACGCCTGCCTCGGTGAAGAAGGCTGCCAACGAGTGGCTGAGCGACGGCGACTACGTGCTCGAAGTGCATCCGTATCCCACAACGTTTAAGACCGACGCGAAACTCGACCGCTCGAAAGAGCCCGCCCCGGGCGAACCTGTATCGCTCAACCTGCCCACGCTGCAGAAAGCTACGCTCAGCAACGGACTGAAAGTTGTGTTGGCCGAGCGCCACAATGCGCCGGTGGTGAACTTTACATTGATGGTTGACGGTGGATACTCCGCGGATTCGGCCGACGCGACCGGAACTGCCAGCTTCGAGCAACGCATGCTCGAAGAAGGTACGCCGACGCGCGATTCGCTGAAAATTGGCGAGGAACTGGAATCGCTGAGCGCCAACTTCAATGCTGGCGCGAATCTCGACTATTCGCTGGTCAGCCTGAATACGCTCAAGAGCACGCTGGATCCGTCGCTCGACATTTATGCCGACCTGATTCTGCATCCGGCGTTTCCGCAGAAGGAGTTTGCACGCCTGCAGAAGGAGCGACTTGCCGCTATCCAGCGCGAAAAGGTTACGCCCCAGGCCATGGCGCTGCGTGTGGTACCTACGCTACTGTATGGCGCTGGACACCCTTACGCCCTGCCTTTTACCGGAACCGGAACCGAAGCCAGCGTTAACAAGATGACTCGCGAGGACCTCGCCAAGTTCCACGAAACCTGGTTCAAGCCCAACAACGCCACGCTGCTGGTGGTGGGTGACACCAGCCTCACTGAACTCAAACCGAAGCTGGAAAAACTTCTGGCCGGGTGGAAGCCCGGGGACGTGCCGCAGAGAACCGTGCCGCACGTGGCAGAACCGGCAAAGGATGTGGTCTATCTGATCGATCGCCCGGGATCTGGGCAGAGCGTGATTTTTGGCGCGCAACTGGCGCCTCCGCAGAACGATCCGGACGCTCTCGCGCTGCAATTGGTGAACGATATTTTTGGCGGGAAGTTTAGCTCGCGCATCAACATGAACCTGCGCGAGGACAAGCATTGGTCCTACGGCGTGCGCTCCGTGTTGGCAGGGGCTAAGGGCCAGCGTCCTTATATAAGCGTCTCGGCAGTGCAGACCGACAAAACGAAAGAGTCCATGGTCGAACTGGTGAAGGAATATAACAACGTCGTGGGCTCGAAACCGATCACTGCGGAAGAACTCAAGGACGAACAGGCCAATGCTACGCTTGGACTGGCGGGAAGTTTTGAGACCGTACAGCAACTCAGCGGCGCTTACAGCAACATCCTGCAGTACGGCCTGCCGGAGGATTACTACAACACCTTCACGCAGAAAGCGCTGGCCCTGACGCCAGATAGCGCCAACGAGATCGCCAAGAAATATATTTTGCCGGACCACTTGATTTGGGTGGTCGTAGGAGATATGAGCAAGGTGGAAGCCGGGGTCCGCGAACTGAATTTGGGCGAAGTTCACAAGATTGACGCCGACGGCAACCCGGCGCATTGAAGCCGGGCCCGTCAGGCGGGGTCTCAAGAGTTTGAAATAGATATTAATGATGAGCCATAGCGCCGTCTGGCGTCGCAGCTACGGGTATGCGCATCCGTCACGTCTGCGGCGGTGCCTGCCCATTCTGCTGGTTTTTCTGGCGCTCGGTTTCAGCAGTCGAGGGCAAACGTCTAGTCCGGCTGCCGCTGCGAGCCCTACCCAGGACTACCTGGTTTATGTGGTTTGCGAATCTGCAGACAAGATTGTGCTCATTCGTTTTGGCCCAGGGGGTGCGCGGATTGAGAGCCAGACGCGTACCGGCCTGATGCCAACCGACATCAATGGTCCGCATGGAATTGCAGTTTCTCCTGACAAGCAATATTTTTACGTTTCTCAAGGGCATGGCCGGCCAGATGGTCTAGTGTGGAAGTACCACGCAGGCGACAACGCTGTAATCAAGTACACGAGTCTCGGCCTGTTCCCGGCCACCACCGACATTACTCCTGACGGCAACTTTATTTACGTGGCCAACGCCAATTTCCACGGCGACATGGTGCCGTCGTCGATTTCGGTCGTGGCCACCGATCAGATGATTGAAGTCAAACGGATTCCCACCTGCACCATGCCACACGGCTCGCGCCTCAACCACGCTGGAACGAAGCATTATTCGGTTTGCATGATGGACGATATGCTGGTTGAGATCGACACCAGCAAATTCGCCGTTTCACGCTATTTCATGTTGGCGCAGGGGAAAGAGATGGGCATGACCGGCGCTCCGGCCGCGCACAGCATGTCCAATCAAGGCATGGCCGATCATAAGCCATCCTGCACTCCGACTTGGGCCCAGCCGTCGAATGATGGTTCACTCATCTATGTGGCCTGCAATTCATCGAACGAAATCGTTGACGTCAATACCGACACGTGGACTCTTGCGCGGCGGTTCCCGGCCGGCACTGGGGTATACAACCTGGCCATGACCAAAGACGGACGCCTGATCGCGACCAATAAACGCGGGCAGTCGGTATCCGTCTTCGATCCGGTCAGCGGGCGTGAACTCGCCAGAATTCCAACGCAGAGAAAAATTGTGCACGGCGCAGTGGTCTCACCGGACGATCGCTACGCTTTTATCTCGGTCGAAGGAGTTGGCTCCGAACCTGGCACCGTCGAAGTGATCGACCTGAGCAGTTTGAAAACCGTGGCAACGGTCGATGTCGGACCACAGGCCGCGGGTATTGATTTCTGGAAGATGGAACCGAGCAGACCGTAGTCTGCGCACAAGATCTGTTTTCACGGCGGAGGGCAAATGTTTAAGCAGCGTGCGGTTGTACTTGCGGGTGCAGTCATGATTTTTTGCTCACGAGCTCTTGCGTGGTCGCAGAACGCGGCGCCGGCCGGGCAGGAAGCGTCCACGATTTCGGTGGCTCCCGCGAGCGTCGAAATCACTCCCAACCCGCTCGAGGTTCACGTCGGAGAGAAAATCAAATTCAGCGCCGCAGCCAAAGACGCAGCGGGCAACGCCATCGACGCGAAACCTTCTGTGTGGTTTGCCGCTCCTTTCGATCTGGCTGGAGCAGATGACTCGGGCGAGGTCACGTTTCATGCACCGGGAGTAGTGACGGTGGGCGCGGTGATCGCGGGGAAAACTGGCTATGCCACGGTGAACGTCGGCAATCCGAAAATTGCCAGTCTGGAGATTGCGAAGCCAGAGTACCCCATCGTCGTCGGAGGCGCAGAAAGACTAGAGGTCATCGCGCGCTCGGCCGATGGCAATCCTCGAACCGACGCCGCGCTCAAGTGGACTTCGGAGAAGTCGTCGATTGCGAGCGTGGATGCAGCCGGACTCGTCATCGGAATCGCTCCGGGCACCGCCATGATCAAGGTAACGTCGGAAGGAGCGAGCAACTCCGTCACGCTACAGGTGGTACGTGATGCGGTGCATAAACTCACGGTCAAGCCTGCATCGGCGGAAGCACGCACGGGCGACGTCGTCCACTTCACAGCGGCGGCTCTTGAAGGCAGCGGCGCGCAGCTCAAGGATTCGCCGGTGCGGTGGTCTTTAAGCAGTAGCGGCGCCGGCGCCATGGTTTATTCCGACGGAGCTTTTGTGGCGGAGAAGGCTGGCACCTACGTGGTGCTCGCGAGCAGCGGCCAGCACAGCGCGGCCGCCTCCGTGGTGGTGCGGCCTCGTAACGTGGAGCGGGAAGTGGACGTCGTGGCGCATGTGCCCATGCCCGATCTGCAGATGTCAGAAGAGTGGATCATCGGTCATCACGCCTACCTCTCCACGATCGCCGACAAGCTTTTTGTCTACGACATCGCCGACCCTGCCAGTCCCAAATTGCTCGACAGCCTGAAGGTAGATGCGCGCCTGATCAACGACATCAGCACCACCCCCGACGAAAAGATCGGAGTGTTCACGCGGGAGGGAGCTTCCAACCGCAAGAACGGAATCGTATTCCTCGACACTTCCGATGCTTCGCACCTGAAAGTTCTTTCTGAGTACACGGCAACGGTCAGCGGGGGCGTTCACAGCGCCTACATCGACGGACACTACGTTTACATCACCGACGACGCCACCGGATCGTTGCGCGTCATCGATTTTCAGGATCCGAAGCATCCCAAGGAAGTAGCGCGCTGGCAAACCGAGAACCCGACCGTAGTCAGCATCAACACCGAGCATGGATCGATGACCAGCGGCCGCTACCTGCACGACTTGCAGGTGAAGGATGGCCTCGCTTATCTCGCCTATTGGAGAGATGGATTGATCATCCTCGATGTGGGCAACGGGATGGCCGGAGGCAGCCCGGAGAACCCGAAGGTGGTCAGCCAATATCGCTTCAATCATTACGAGCTTTACGGCGACGGGTGGCTGGCGGGCACGCACAGCGTGTTTCGCTACAAGAATTATCTGTTTGTGGGTGACGAAGTATTTCCCGCCATTTTCGAACTGGAAGATCGCGACCGCATTCCGGTGCGCGCCATCTGCCATGTTATGGATGTGTCCGATATAAAACATCCACGCGAAGTGGCGCAATACGAAGTGCCGGAAGGCGGCTCCCACAATTTCTGGGCTGCAAACGATATGCTCTATGAAGGCTACTACAGCGGTGGAGCGCGCGTGCTCGACATCTCTGGCGAACTGCGCGGCGACCTCTATCGTCAAGGCCGCGAAATTGCTCGCTTCTGGACGGGCGACGGCAAGGGCTTCCGTCCGAATCTGCCATTCACATGGGGAGGGCAACCCTGTTCTGTCACGTGCGATAGCCCGCTGCTCAATAGTCTGATGTATTTCAACGATATTCATTCGGGACTGTGGATCACGAAACTGGGCGCACCCAAGTTCGAGGGCTCGGCCAGTTCGCCTGGAGTTCGCAAGGGCGAACGCACCATACATTAGCAAGTGGGACGAGAATCGGCCCGATTGCTCAAGCCGACTCCTTAATAGTCGACAATAGCTGACGTTTGAAGCGTGATTCTTAAGAGACGATCAGTTACTTCAGATCCGCGGTCGTGACTTGAATTCCTGCGTTTCTGTGAGCCTGTTCGTTGGGGTGTGCTGATCGTTTTCTTCGCGGCAAACGTTCTGCCATACCCGACCCGCTGAGTCACGATCGCTGCAGCGTTTAGCGCTTCGCGTAACCCAGTCGTCGATTACGGCCAGCCCGCTTTGCGCAATGAAAAGGCGCCTAATACGGCGGCCGCTTCGAACGCTTGAGCATGGTAAACTGAAAGTCCGCACGCCGGAGAGGTGGCAGAGTGGCCGAATGCGGCGGTTTGCTAATCTCCTAATCCACTGAAAACAAATAGCTTAAGGCACGCGAGCACACGCGGACAAATCAATGTTTTCGCGGGTTTACGCGAAGGTACGCAAGCTTACATGGGATGGGTGTGGGATAACCCAACCAACTTAGTAGACTTATCTCACGCATCCCATTTTTGCCCTTCCGGGTCATCACGCCGCAATGCTTTTTTGATCGGGCCAAAAGCTTGCACCAGAGAGAAAGCCCGCCGCAATAAGCAGTAAAACAAAACCAAGCCCACGACAGATGCGGTCAGCTTCCTTCAGGATGGCACCAAAAAGCCACAGAAAGAGCAACGTCACCACCAGGTCGAATGCCTTCTTAACCGCTAGGCAGAACTGGTGCAAAGCGAAGTCAACAACCTTGCAGACCACCAGATGTTCAAGAATCATTCTCAGGATGTGCATAATCTGCCCCCTCAACCAACCTACGATACCATTGCCTGTTGTGGATGGAAGGTGAGAAATTGGAGATTCTGAAAGTTGAGGAAGTTGCGGCCTTGCTGAAGATGAGCCGTAGTCAGATTTACGAGTTGACCAAGGAGCGTACCCGCTCGGGTGACACTCGTAAGCATCCGTTGCCAGTGCTGCGTATCGGCTCATCTGTGAGGTTTCGCAGGGCAGACGTTGAAGACTGGATTGAGAAGTTGGCTGCACAACGAAAATGATTACTCCTGCACATGACAGAGAAGTTCTTTCACAGAGAACTGTTGTTCAAGTGAAAAAAGTCCTTGAGGCATTAAGTACGAGAAAGGACATGAGAGACCATTTGTACGAAAACGATCTGCCTGCTTGGTTCATTCGGCAGGCTAATCAACGCTACGCTTGGAATTGGCTGGAAGCTTTGATGGACTTGCGGAATGGACAATTTTTCTACCCACCTCACAGTCACGATGAAGTGGATACCATCGTTCCTGATGATGATGCTTTCTCGCGGTTACCCCCTAAGGACTTGGGTGAAGTGTTGATTCGCAAGTTGGCCGCTGTGGCTTTTGTCTCCCTGCACGAAATCCCCGCAGCTTCATTTGGGCTTACTGAGTCTTTGCCGAGGTCTCTTCAGTTAGACGGTTACGATGTTGACGAAATTAACGTGAGACTCGTACCGCTCGAAGGTCCGGTGAGTGCAAAACAAGAAGAGGGCCACTTAACGAGGTTGGTTATAGCCAGTGGCGTACCTGCAAGCGATGTGGTGCTGAAGCACATTGAAGATGCATCCGCGCTGTATATGGACGGAAAAGACCACGCTTCACTCAACGAGTCACGAAATCTCATTCAGTCGTTAGTTGATGGAATCAGTACAGAAACGAACACGCATGGAAAGCACTCAATCGGCCTACCCGGAAACACAAAAGATCGAATCGAGTACTTAACAAAGGTGGGTTTCCTTGTGCCTGATGAGGAAGCTGCTTTCAAGTCAAGTTGGGGAAGCCTTTCGGCGGGATCACACCCCGGTGTGCCGGAACGTGAACAAGCGAGAATCGGCTTGGTGCTTGCCCTTGAGCTTGGGCAACTTCTGTTGATTAAGTTTATCGACTGGAAAACGAATGCCTATCGTGGCTTTTCGTGATTGGCAGCAGGCCGCGCGGGACGCGCTCAGATGAGTTACGTGAGCATTCGTTGCCGTCGCTGCGGCTCGACAGGTCGTCCTGTGAGGTTCCGTAGGAGTGATGCTGAAGAGTGGATTGAAGAAGTTGGTTGCGCGTGGGAGATGAAGCGATTGGTTATTTCCGCTTGAAGGGTTCACGCTTAGTCTCAAGTTCCTTCTGTTGTTTGTGTTTTCCAAACACGAACACGCTAGCCAAGGCCACCACATCGACACCGACCAAAATACCTCCGGTAATCTGTCGGCCAATTGCGGCCAGGTACGTTCCCGCTCCAATCACGGCAACGCTGACGACCAATCCCATCCACTGTCCGCGTGATTCCGCTTTGACGTTGCCGTTGATGACGGCTTTTTCGAGCTCTTGTCTGTGATTCTGCTGCACTTCCGCCATCTTCATGAGGCGTTCAGCACCGTTAGGAATAACGTCGTTGTACTGGCCTAGAAGCTGTGGTGGTGGTAAAGGCCCAGAGAAACTGAAGCTTTGCGTCATTTGCACTTGCTGACGCGCAAGCCGTTTCTGGCTCTTTGGATTGGGTGTTACGTCCGTGGACCCGCTCTCGTCCATATTGATCAGTAGATCAGGCTGGCCGATCACAAGAGGCTCTTGCTGTTGCTGCTGAGCAGCCTGAGCTTCTAAGCGGGCGATCTGCCGTCGCTGCTTGCTGTTCACCTAAAGGCTCAACTGTCCTTGTCGGGCAGAGCCTTGATGAGAGCAGAGCGGACCGAATCACCGACAGAAATCCAGTCGGTGTAGATCGCTTTGCAGTCGGCTTCGGTCTCGTCGGCACTAACGTTATAAGCGTCGAACGTTCCACCGAAGTCGAAGAACCGCGCCAGCCCGCTAGCAGCAGAAGGGCGAGCGAACAGAAAATCAGCTCTGGCGTTCTTCATAAGCAATCCTGCTTCGGGGGAAGAGGGTTCTAACTCAACGTCGGAGTATATCAAGCTTTGGTCGGAACCGAGCGAAACTTTCGTGCTTGGCCTTTGGTAGGTTACCTGTTGGTTACCATAGCAGGAAATAGGCCCGTTTTAGGCTGCTTTTTCGTCTTCAAGCTCATCCTGCTGTTGCTCGATGACCGAACCAAGGGAATCCCCGACCACTCTCCAATCAGCAAACATGGCCTTCGCATCAGCCTCGTCTGGGGTGTCGCTGTGATTGTAAGCGTCGAACGTGCCACTGAAGTCGAAGAACCGTGCGAGTCCGCTAGCCGCAGAAGGACGGGCGAAGAGGAAATCAGCCTGTAAATTTTTCTTTTGTCCCATGTGCTTATATCTCTTCTCTCAGTGAGAGTCCGTTGACCGGAGGAAGGTTGCAAAAAGTTGGTTGCCGGATACGAAAAGAAGAGGAAGCTGCCCGTAGAGGATTATACGCAAATTTGGCCTGTTTTGCGAGACCTTCGGTACATGCAGGCGAAGAAATTGCAAAACTTCGTCGAAGCAACATAACTTGTTTTGTGTGTTGATTCATGCGGGCCTTGTTTTCAACCAATCCCACAACCCACCTATCAACATCGCTCTCGCGAAACGCACCGAGGTGCGAATCCTGACACAAGGGCTGGGGTTCCCGCTTTCCCGCGCCAACTCGTACACCTCGCGCTTGCTGATCCTCAACATTGCCCTTACTTCCTGAGCAGTTAAGATTTCATTCATGTTGCCAACCTCCTGTGTTTCGTCGTTAGAATTTTTCCAACCCGTTGGACATGTTCAAGTTGATTGGTAAATACTGCCATCAGAGGTGAAGCAAAATGGCTGCTGAACCGCGTTACAAGTTTGTTGCTGGCTTAGGCGATGAAAAGCACGCTGCGGAACTCAACGAACTCAACGATTACAAAGCAACGTTGATGATCTTTGACGACAGCGATCACGCATTAGGAAACAACAGAAAGATAGTTGTGTTGATGGAACGCGAATCTTGAAAGAGCGGGTAGGCCACGGATTCACCCCGGCTGGAATGAATTGATCGTGGCCTCGCCCGTTTCACTAGAGGCCGTTGGTGGTCGCCTGGTGTTGGGAGTGAGCAACACCACCGGCCAACGGCTTACCAGATGTCAGTTGAGAGGCCCGCTTATTTTGTCGTTCAACGCTCGCAGCACTTCCAGCACGCATTTTGCGCCGTACCGTTGGTTAAGCAACAGCACGTATGCACTGACGTTTTCTTGGAGTTGTTGAGCGTTAAGGCCCGAGGCTTCCTGCTTTTTTGTGAAGTCAACGACCTGTGCAAGAATTTCCTTCTTTGTTTCGTCGCCGCACTTCATGAAGACCTCTTCGTTAAGCGGAGTGAGTTGCTTGCGGTCAGGTTCACCTGACCACGACCAACCATTTTGTTGATTTTCCCGACAAGCTGTTGAATGTGGTCAGCCGAAACCAACCCGGCAATGTGGAAGTGATTTGTTGTTCCACTACCAACCCCATTACGAATTGCTTCCATCGCTCTTGGGTCATCCAATGGGAGAACGGCTTCTCGCTTGTATTCTTCACCCATCAGTGCCAACGTTGGTCCTGAAATCAAACCACCTTCGGCGAAGGCTTGCACACCAACCACGCTGCCACCTGACCTGTTGCTCTGCCCTGTGTTGCTATTCGTATTTGCACTCTGCTGAGTGTTGGTTGAACTCGAACCACCCGCACCGGCCAACTCATGACCTGCAACACCGGCCACGGCTGCAATTCCGGCCATCTCACCGGCTGCTGTGAAATAGCCTGCGGCTTGCCCCTGCAAGCCTGGTGTGACGGCTGCCGCTACACCTTCAGCGGTGTAGAAGATCGCCTTGACTGCGGCCTGTGATGCGATCTGAGCGAGTGACGCGGCAGTTGCTTTCTCAAGTGCCTGCACAACATTGCCCTGCCCGAGCACGATGGATGCGAAGGCAGATTGAATGTTGCGGCTGATGTCATCGAAAGCCTGCACACCACTTTGTTTAACCAAGTCCATGGCCTTTGCGCCGTCTTCTGCTTCTTTCTTGAACTCGGCCCACATGCCCTTAGACTTCACCTTGAACGTATCAACACTGTGACCGTAGTTGTCCAACGCCTTCTGAGCATCGGCGGTTGCTTTTTGGAGTGCTACCATGGTGGTCTTATCAACAATCCCACTCGCAGCAAAGGCCATCTCTGCATTTTTTGCTTTTTCAAGACTGTTCACCAAATCCACACCCATCGTGATGTTCATTTCGTGGGCTGCATTCTCGGCCTTCTGTAAAGCCGCTTCCAATGGGGTGAGTGCAATGGTGTTTCCAACAACAGAGTCTTTCACCATCTCTGCTGCGTGCGACTGAGCACCGCCCACCACCTGAAGCATCTTCACGAAGGCTGCGGTGATCTTGTCAGCATGTTGAATCTGCTGAGTCTCAATGGTGGTGTTCAACTCTTGTATTGCGGCCTTGTCCTTTTCTCCGTAGGTGTTCAACAGAGCCAACTTTTTCTGTTCGTACTCCTGATCCAACTCGTACTTCTCTTGATCGTTCTGAGCGTAAGACAGTGCGATTTTCTTTTGAAAATCGAGTGCCCGCATAGCGGCTTCATGCTCGGTGTCGGCTAGTTGCTTGATGAGGAGTTGTCTTTTTAGGTCCGCTTCGTTTGCTGCGTTGGTTGCTCGGATGTTCTCGGTTGCGGCCTTTTGGAAATCGGCCTG
>Ga0210390_10001488_pt1 | contig 22299 bp, 21 predicted proteins | sample IncBWH11OmetaG_FD_161050 | JGI IMG/M metagenome (GOLD analysis project Ga0210390, IMG submission 161050) | Forest soil microbial communities from Barre Woods Harvard Forest LTER site, Petersham, Massachusetts, United States - Inc-BW-H-11-O ... | reverse complement strand
AGAATAAGAATACTGGCGACCACGGCGAACGAGATTTCCAGCGTAAGAGGCGTAACCTGACGCAGCGAATGCACAACTTCCAGAAATTGCGCCGGAGTGCGCCGGCTATGTATTTCCAGGCCGAGCATACCTCCGGACACCGCGATGCCAACCTGAAAACCTACGCCGGTAAGAAATCCGACCAGCACCGTTTGCGAGAGAAAATCGGCCAGAAAGCCGAGCTTCAGCATCCGCGCGATCAGAAGTAGTATGCCTGTTAGTAGCGCGACCAATCCCGCCAGCGCTACATACCGTACGCTGCCCAGCGGCGCCATACCGGAAAGTCCGCCAGCGAGGATGGCGGCCGTTGCGGAATCGGCTGCGACCACGAGATACCGCGAAGAACCGAATGTAGCAAACGCGATTAGTGGGAGCAGAAGCGTGTATAACCCGGTGATAACCGGAGTGCCCGCAATTTTCGTGTAGCCGAGCGATTGCGGGATGTTCATTGCCGCCAGCGTGATTCCCGCCAGCACATTTTTTGGAAACTCTGACCAGCGGAACGGCCGTATTCCCTGGAATAGGGGAAAGCGGCTCAAGGCATTTGACGGGCCGGCCGGATTTTCAGACATGAAAAAGGTTCCCCCAGAACTCGCTGCGACGGACTACGCCCAGGCGTTTTGAAAGTGCTTTACTTGCGTTGGAAAAGCCGTGCCCGTCTGACGAGAGAGTAGCAACAGTCGGCAGCGGGCTCAATACTCGACCTGAACTTTTGTTGGCGGTGGTTCAGTGCGCGGCGGGTTCCGCCGCGGGGTGCAATCCATGTTGCGGAACTTCATGCGTGCCGCGGGTCAAAGGCTCGATGCGCATCCGGAAAAAATGATCCAAGGGCAAAAGGCCCTTGCCTACCGGATAGGCTTTCTCGATTGCCTTCATCACGTAGGCCTTGGCCAACGTCGCGGCTTCCACAAGTCCGCGGCCGGCAGCCATCTGCGCCGTCAATGCCGATGCGAACGTGCAGCCGGTGCCGTGTGTGTTTTCCAACTTCACCTTATCGCCGCCGAGCTGGTGCAAGTCTTTGCCGTCGAACACCACGTCCGTGGCCTTTTCCATGTGGCCGCCCTTTACGATCACGGCCTTCGCGCCCATTTCCCCGAGCTTGCGCGCCGCTGCTTCCATGTCCGCGACATCCTTGATCGTTATGCCGGTCAAAATTTCCGCTTCAGGCACGTTCGGCGTAATTACGCTTGCACGTTTCAGCAGCTCCGCCGCCACATATTTCACGCCCCCGGAATCCAGCAATTCCGAATCGCTGGAAGACTTCATCACCGGATCATGCACCACCAGGCTGAACTTGTGCGCGTCCAGGAACTCCGCCAGCACCACGGCGTTTCCGCGGTTGCCCAACATTCCGATTTTCACTGCCGCAATGTCGCAATCCTTTACGAGTACTTCCAGCTGTTCGCGCAGCTCCGCGCTCGGAGTGTTATGGACGGCTTCCACCGCTTGCGTGTTCTGCACCGTCAGCGACGTGATCGCCGCCACTCCGTAGCAACCGTGGGCCGCAAAAGTTTTCAGATCCGCCGCAACACCCGCGCCGCAGCTGGGATCGAAGCCCGCGATCGTCAGCAAAATAGGAGGCACGGCGATGCCCTGTTCGTGAAGATGGCTCATGTTGGTCTGTCTCTTGCCTCGTTCCGTGACGAAAATAGCCGGTCACGCTCGCCAGTGCGAAATCTTTTTGCGCTCGCACCGGAAAACGCCCGGCACTTGCGAATGTACGCGCACTCCAATCGAGCCGCAAGCAAATTCTGGTGAGGACGGTTACAGGGAAGCCCTGACTTCTTTGGTCTTGGAATTTTAGCCCTGCCGGATCAGAGATGCATTAGCGGAGATTTCGAATTATTTTCGTGATCTTCCGTGAACCGATCCGTCCTTGTCGTAACGTATCTCAACATTTCCGGATTGCATGATGCACGAATGAAAGGTGCAGGACATTCTTCATACAGCTTCTTCATTTTAGACATGGCGACATTCAGAACTTCTCCCATCATTGCACCGCTCAAGTTCCCTGAAGTAAAGACAAACTCTCGTATTCTGTAATGAACTATTTCGTCTCTCTCCAACTGGTTGTAGCGGATGCGCTTGTCGGAAGTGAGCAGCGCCCAGCCTTGCTTTCCGATTTCCGCAAGCCATTCGGTGTCTTCAACACCAGGTTTGAAGCATTCACCGTGACGTTTGTATTCGACATTCAGCTCATTGAGAGCCGAATGAATTGGTCGCCAATTGTGAAGGCGTTCGTCCAGGAACAAAACAAAGTTTTCAAGCGGCGACTGCCCTGGACTCCCACGGGATGGCCTCTTCGATTTCCTTGTTCGTCCGCCCATATTCCTTCGCTAAATCGCTTAGCGACTCTCGAGCATGAAACCTAGATGCAATAACCGCGGTGGGGATGGCAGTACCCGCTCTGACAGGGCGACTGAAAGAAATCGAAGGGCTAATTGCGATTATCTTAGGCTCGTCCCAGCTTCGCTTTTCAACAAATGAAAAAAACACGGGGCACCGCTGGAAGTTCGTTCGATGCGCTGAAGATAAGCATCTAGAACCTCTCTGAATTCGAACTGATTCGGGCGGCTCAAGTTAAGCAATTCCTTCTCATGTTGCCGTATGAAAACGTCGACGTTGTCAGTCTCTAGTTGTTGGTCTACCAGAGCATGGGGCGATGGATAGAGTGTCGCCAGCGCCCGAAGGGCCTTTCGAACTTTGGGCAGACGCAGGTTGTAGCGGGTTCTCATGGAACTCAACAGGTGCCACTCCATAACATTGATAATCGAAAGACGCAGAGGGTCAGTGCTCGCTAAAGGAACAATAGGTTCAACAGATTTACTGCCCTTGGTCCAATAGCGCAGGGTCGCGGAGGTAGTGGGTTGCGTCGACGAATCCATAAATAGGAGTCTCAAGGACTTTATCTGGAGTGGTACGCATTTGTACCTCCTGTCTCGAATTAGACGCCGCTCTTCGGCGCTTCGCGTTTGGAGGTAATTACGTTCTGCCGGCTTACGGGAAGAGGCCGCGGACCAGCGTCGCTTCGGCTACGCGTCCCACGCCCACTGTCATCGCGGCTGTGCGTGGCGGCACGTGGTATTTGCGCATGGCTTCGATCATGTCGTGGAACGAACGCACCATGATTTTCTGCAAGCGGACGTTCACTTCTTCGGAGTCCCACAGCAGGCCTTCCTGGTTCTGGACCCATTCGAAGTAGCTGACTGTGACGCCGCCGGCGTTGGTCAGAATGTCCGGCAGTACGGTAATTCCACGGCGCGCCAGGATTTCGTCCGCGTGCGGCGTGGTCGGCCCATTGGCCGCTTCCGCCACCACACGCGCCTTCACCGATTCTGCGTTCTGTAGCGTGATTACGTTCTCCAGGGCCGCAGGAATCAGGATGTCGCACTTCATGGCCAGCAAATCGTCATTCGAAATTCGCGAAGCGCCGGGCATACCTACAACGGTCCCGGACCGTTCCTTGTAACGGATTGCCTTGATCGGATCGATGCCTCGGGAGTTCGTGACACCGCCGCGCGTATCGCTTAGAGCGATGATCTTGGCTTTCTTGTCCGCGAGCAGCCGCGCCGCAGTTGCCCCGGCATTGCCGAAGCCTTGCACTGCCACGGTGGCGCCACGTAACGAGATTTTCTTCACCTTGCAAGCTTCTTCCACCACGTAAACCAAGCCTTGCGCCGTGGCTTCGGCTCTTCCCAATGAGCCACCGATGGAAATTGGTTTGCCGGTGACGACGCCCGGCACGGTGTGGCCCCTCATCATGGAATAGGTATCCATGATCCAGGCCATTGTCTGCGCGTCGGTGTAGACGTCCGGTGCGGGAATATCCTGGTCGGGACCGATCAGCGGCAGTATCTCGCTAGCATAGCGACGCGTCAGGCGCTCCAGTTCTGCCTTGGACATGCGCTTTGGATCGCAGATCACTCCGCCCTTGGCGCCGCCAAACGGCACATTCACCACCGCCGTCTTCCACGTCATCCAGGCCGCCAATGCCTTTACTTCGTCCAATGTGACATTGGGATGGAAGCGGATTCCACCTTTGCCCGGGCCGCGAGCAATGTTGTGCTGCACGCGAAAGCCGGTCAGCACCTTCACCTGGCCGTTGTCCATTTTCGTCGGCAGCGATACTTCCAAGATGCGCTTGGGCGTTCGCAGCACTTGCCGCAAGCCGGGATCGAGCTTCAGCACTTCCGCGGCGATATCAAACTGGATCTGTGCGATGCGGAACGGATTCAACTCCTCCCGCGGGGCGATTCGCGGCACTATCGGCGGTGCGTTTACGGTGCGGCTGGGGACTGGGGGTTTTGCGACCGTGGCCATTCGCTTCGGTCCTTTCCTTTGCGCTGAGTCTCTCTAACTCTGTGGAACCGAGCCTGACATCACTTCTTTCCGCAACAGCACGCCAGCTGTTATGCGCTGGCGGAAATTTTCTGCGTTCCGTCCAAGAATTTATCTCGGCATTCCGGGGAGCAGAAGTGCACGAGCTCTCCGCCCTGCTTGATCGACAGCGCGAGCCCCTCCGCCACGTGCATTCCGCAAACCGGATCGCGCACCAATTTCTGGTTCACCGCGTTGTTCGGGATGTCCATGTCTGGTTTCGGTTCCGCGTCGCCCACGGCCATGTTGCTAACGATCTTTCGCAGAATCGTGACACTCCAGGAAACGGTCAAAAGCCAGAACAAGTACTTCAGCATACGAGCAATAAATGTCATCCTTGCGTCTCACCCGCGGCAAACATCTGAACCGCCCGTTCGAGCGGCCAGAACCGCGTTGAGCCGAGTGTATGCAGGGCTTCTCAGGGAGTCAAACGAAAAGCTGTACTTTCAAGGGGTTGCGCGGCGTATCGGTTCTCGATTTGGAGCGTTAACGGCCTGAACCGTCGTCTTAACTGACACATTATAAATGGTTTAATAGAGCCAAGTACGCGAAGCACAAAAATCTTAGCATCCCGCCGGAATACGGTCGATTCCCATGTATGGGCGCAGCACTTCCGGGATCAGGATCGATCCGTCAGCTTGCTGATAATTCTCGACAATGGCGATCCAGGTGCGCCCCACCGCCAAGCCAGAGCCGTTTAATGTGTGCACAAATTCGCTTTTGCCACCGCCCTTTGGCTTGAAGCGAATGCCCGCACGCCGCGCCTGGAAGGCTTCGCAATTCGAACACGAGGAAATTTCGCGGAACTCGTCGCTCGAAGGCAGCCACACTTCCAGGTCGTAGGTCTTCGAAGACGCAAAGCCCATGTCGCCGGTGCAAAGCAGGACCGTCCGGTAATGCAGGCCGAGTCTTTGCAGTATCGTTTCCGCGTTGGCTACCAGGGCTTCGTGCTCCTCGTAGCTCTTGTCGGGATCCGTGAATTTAAAGAGTTCCACTTTTTGAAACTGGTGTTGGCGCAGGATTCCCCGCGTGTCCTTCCCCGCAGCGCCGGCCTCGGAACGGAAGCATGCGGTCCAGGCCGTGACGCGGATGGGAAGCTGGTCCTCGGCCAGTGTGGCGTCGCGGTAGAGGTTGTGTAGTTCCACCTCCGATGTCGGCGTCAGCCAGAAATCCGTGTCCTGGACCCGGAAAAGATCGGCGGCAAACTTCGGCAATTGCCCAGCGCCCGTCAAGGAGGCGGTGTTCACCAGGAAAGGTGGCAGGATCTCCGTGTAGCCGTGCTCGCGGGTGTGCACATCCAGAAAGAAATTCGCCAGAGCCCGCTCCAGCCGCGCACCCCAACCCTTATACACGGCGAAACGCGCGCCGGTCATTCGGGCTGCCGCTTCCAGATCGAGAATTCCCGCCTTTTCGCCCACTTCCCAGTGGGGTTTCGGCTGAAAATCAAATTTCGGCGCGCTGCCCCATCGATGCACTTCCTGGTTTCCCTCGGCGCCTTTGCCGTACGGCACGCTCTTGTGAGGGATGTTCGGAATGGTGAGCAGAAAATCGCGCTGCTTCGCGTCCAGCTCGCCGATGCGTTCGTCGACGAGCTTGATCCTTGCAGACACCTGCTTCATTTCCGCGAGGAGCGCGTCCGCGCTTTCCTTTGCTTTTTTCAGGCGCGCGATTTCGTCGCTGGCTTTGTTGCGCTGGGCCTTGCGCTCTTCATTTTCGCGGATCAGCTCGCGCCGTTCTTTGTCGAGTGCGCGGAAGCCGTCCAGATCCAGCGTGGTGTTGCGCTTTTTCGCCATTTCGGCGAATTCGTCGAGGTGATCACGAAAATAATTTAAATCGTGCATGGTTCTAAGAGCATACCGTAGCCAAGTGGGAACTGGCCAGCGATGCATGTCCTACAAATGCGCCGGGCTCACTTCCCGCGTCCGCCACTGATTCCCTTGGGTACAGGTACGGAAGTGCCAGTGCGGAGTACTCCCCCAATTGAACCTTCCAGCCTAGTGACGCAATCGAGGGTGTCCGGCAGAATCGTTTACGTGATCGGGAGTTCGGTTCGGTATCGGGAGTGGCGGAATGATCCTAACGATCTTGCTCCTGTGTGTTGTTCTTCTGCTGGCGAGCGCAGTGGAACAACCTGCCAACCCTGAAAAAGATTGATCTTCCGATAGTAGTCCCTCCATCCCCACGCCCGAGCGGCCGGAACCCCCACCGGCCGCTCAATTTTTTTGCGCACACCACTTGCGACCAAGCAGCCAGGCAAGCGGGAACGATGGGGAACTTAATTAGAATCAGGTGGGAAGTTAAAGCTGGGAGAAATAAAAAAGGGGGCCGGTGCAAGCCCCCTATATTGATCTGACCCCCCAATTAACCGGAATCTCAGTCGAGGTTGAGTTCCGGCCACCCCGGGAAGCCAAAGTCATGAATTGCTATCTATGAATGCACGCCATTTGCCAAGTGCGTGTACTAACAAGGCTGTCTGCCTATGTTAATGATTTAAATGTATTTAGCTTATCAAAAGGAGGAAGAGTCGAACAAAGGCTCGCAAGAATCTACAAAATCCCACAGACTCTTGCACGTTTCCTACAGTCTTTGGAACTCAGATCTCTGAAGTGCTAGCGAGAGTCGAATTTCTCATCATCCACAATATCGTTATTCTTGGTCAGGCGCCTATCGCGCTGTGCAATGCATCGGCGATCGACTTCGAAAAACGCTCGACGTCCGTCTGGTGCTCAGCCTCCACCATTACCCGCGCTAGTGGCTCCGTACCCGAATAGCGCAACACCACTCGTCCATTGTCGCCTAGGGTCGTCTGCGCATCTGCAAGCGCCTGTGCGACGGCCGGCAACGATTCCAGGGGCGGTTTGGACTTCACCTTTACGTTGACGATAACCTGCGGGTAATCCTTCAATCCCTCCACCAGCGGCTCCAGCGCACCTCTCATGGAAACCAGTGACGCGAGCTTCACCGCGGTGAGCAAGCCGTCTCCCGCTGGGCTGTCGTCCAGGAAAATGATGTGCCCCGATTGTTCGCCGCCCAGGTTGTTGTCTGATTTCAGCATTTCTTCCAGCACATAGCGATCACCGACGGCCGCGCGGGCCAGCGACATGCCGTCTTTCACCAGTGCCCGTTCCAGCCCCAGGTTGGACATGGACGTAGCCACCACCCGCTGTTGTTTCAAAGCCTTCTGGGATTTCAGGTAACGTGCTACAGCCAGGAGCACTCCGTCTCCATTCACGATTTTCCCGCCTTCGCTGACAAACAAGGCGCGATCCGCATCGCCGTCAAACGCAACTCCCAACTGCGCCTCCTCCAGCTTCACCCGCGCCTGTAGTCCCTCCAGGTGCAGCGAACCGCAGCCGGCATTGATGTTGCGACCATCCGGCGTGACGCCCATGGCAACAACGTCCGCACCCAGCGAACGGAACAACTCCGGGCCCAATTGATAGGCCGCGCCATTCGCGCAATCCAGAACCATGCGATAGCCGGAAAGCTTTGCGCCGTCTAATACATGGCTCTTCAGGAATTCCAGATACTCCATGTGCAGCGCGTGATTCGCCACGAGTGCCGGACGTTCCGCGGGCACGGGCTGGCTCCGCAGGCGGAAAATATCGGCCTCAATCTTTTCTTCTTCCGCATCGGGAAACTTCATGCCCGCGTGCGAGAAGAGTTTCACCCCGTTATCGTGATAAGGATTGTGCGAGGCGGAAATCACGACGCCGGCCTGGTAGGCGTTCTGCCGAACGAGACATGCGACTCCGGGTGTGGTGATCACGCCCGCAAATTCGACGGTGCCGCCGGCCTTCTGCAGGCCAGCCGCGAGCAGTGCGGCAATGTGCGGACCAGATTCGCGCGTGTCCATTCCGATCAGGACGTGCGCGGCGCCATGTTCCTTTTTCAGGAATTCGCCCAGCCCGCGACCCGTGGCATAAAGCGTGGCGTCGTCGAGAGGCGCAGTTCCGGGAACTCCACGGATTCCGTCTGTACCGAAAAGTTCTTTGGCCATAGTTTTCGAACAGGTCAGTGGAGCGAGCGACCCTTCGAGGCAGTCTAACACAGCATGCCGGAACCCTTTCGGGGGCTGATCTTTGTGCGGGTTTTGTTCCGGCTATCGTTCACGTGTGAGTATCTGTTTGTTAAACATACGTGACAGGCTGCGCGCCTTTCTCCTGGAGACCCTTGAATATGCTACCGTGTTCGGTAAGAGGGATGTCGCTTGTCCACTACGGAAACACCGCCAGCAGTTCTGCGCATTTCGGGTACGTCGACCAGCCTGCGCATTCTGGCGGGCGCGGTTGTTCTGCTGTTTTTCTATTATGCCGCCGGGGTGGTGATCACCTTGTTGCTGTCGGTTCTACTCGCTTATTTTCTCGATCCTGCGGTGGAACTTCTAGAACGTGTACGCATTCCCAGGACGATCGGCGCGTTAATTATGGTTTTGCTGTTGATCGCGGCAATTGGGGCGATGGGTTACGGCTTGTGGGTACGCAGTTCGGACTTTGCCGCCAATTGGCCGAAGTACCGCGACATTCTGCGCGAGGCGAGCGGCGCGGTGCAAGGCAAAATCAGCGGCATCGAAGGAAGCGTCAACGACTTGACCGGGCCGGCCGGGGGGAAGCCTGTCGCTGCGCCCAGCGATACCAGCGGTACCGTCCACAATTTATTTCTGCGTGGCATCGGTTCGCTTTACGCCCTGGTTCTGGAAGGTACGTTCGTGCCTTTCCTGGTGTTCTTTATGCTTGCAGGAAAGCGCGAAGCCTGGCATTCCACCTTGCAGCTTTTCCCCATTTCGCGCCGGACTCAGGTGAAGGAAACGCTGGACGATCTGCGCAACGTGCTTCGAGATTATCTGATCGGCATGTCCGTGGTTACGCTGGTGGTAATCGCATGCAGTAGCATTTTCTTTCTTTCCATGGGCTTTGACTATCCGGTTTTGGCTGGCATTGCCTCGGGCTTGTTCAATATGGTTCCGTACATTGGCGCGGTGCTCGCGTGGATTCCGGGCTTCTTCCTCGCGGTATTGAAGTGGAAAGCGGTCAGCCATTTCGGAGTCATCGCGCTTGTACTCACCGGCATTCACGTGGTGGCGCAGAACTTGATCGCGCCGCAACTTGTTGGCCGCCAGGTGCAGTTGAACGCTGTGGCTATCACCATTTCCTTGCTCTTCTGGGGCTGGGTGTGGGGAGGCATGGGCCTGATCCTGGGCATTCCTATCACCGCGGCTCTCCGGGTTATCTGTGATCACACAGAAGACTGGAAGCCCGTGGCACGCTGGCTCAGCGCCTGATCGTCGCACTTTCAACCGAAGGACAACATGCGCGTGAGGCTAATCCGTCCAATCGCCGCTCGACTGCTCGTGCTCCTGGCAGTCGCCTTTTTTCTAGCGTGCCATCCTTGCTGGGCGTGGGGCTGCAAGGGCCACCAGACCGTTGCGCTCATCGCGGAAAAGCAGCTAACGCCCGAAGCGCGGCAGTTTGTAGAAAAATTACTGACGGAAGACCCTGTCGATCCGCAACTCAAACGCTATTGTGGAAACGCCACACGCGATTTGATGGCGGACGCTTCCACCTGGCCAGACGATGTCCGCAACACACTGAAGAATGGCCCTTGGCATTACATCGACATTCCGCGCGGCGCTGCTCGCGCTTCATGGGCACAATTCTGCGGCAGCAACGGTTGTATCCTGCAGGCCATCAACGACCAGCTCGCTATTCTGAAAGACAAGACCGCCGATCCGGGCCTGCGCGCCGATGCTTTGCGCTACATCATCCATTTCGTCGGCGATCTGCATATGCCTCTACACGCCTCAACAAACAACGATGAAGGCGGCAACTGCGTTCCGGTGCGCTATTTTCGTCGCACTCCACAGATCAGCAATGCTTCCTACTCGCCCAATCTTCACGCGCTATGGGACACTGCGATCGTGGAACGCGATATGCAGGGCGCGGAACCTCCGGAATATGCGGGATTTCTGGCGCAATTGTTTTCCGCGGGGATCCCGAAGTGGCAAGCAGCAGGGATTCACATTGACGAGTGGGCCTGGGAAAGCCATGACCTCGCGGACACCGTGGTCTACCGCGATCTCACTCCCCAAGTTCCCGTGGAAGTTCCGGCAGCCGTTCACGCGTGTACGGATGCAAATAATATTGGCGAACGCATGATGCACCTGAATTTGATTGCGGGCGAGAAATACCAGGAAGCCGCCGCACCCATTGTGGAGAAACGCATTGCGCAAGCTGGCGTGCGCCTGGCAATGATCCTGAATGCGAGCGTTGAATAGAGAGATGGATAAAAAAGCCGCAGGGCTCGAAGACTCGCCCTGCGCTGCAGTTTTGTACCTGAAGTAAAATGCTGCCTCGAATCACCGAGGGCACCATGAACAACGAAGCAATCCTACTAGCGCTTATCGATGAAGCATACTCAAAGAAAGCCTGGCACGGCCCGAATCTTCGGCAAGCGCTCAAAGGCGTGTCTGCGAAACAAGCGGCGTGGCGACCCGCGCCTAATCGCCACAACATTTGGGAAGAAACGTTGCACGCTGCGTATTGGAAGTATGCGGTGCGCCGCCAGTTGGAAGGCGGCAAACGCGGTTCGTTCATTTTGAAGGGCAGCAATTTCTTTGCGCGGCCAGAAAAGGGAAAAGCCAGCGAAGCGCATTGGCACGTCGACCGGGCCATCCTGGAAAACGAACACCGCGCGCTGGTTCACGCCGTCGGCAAGATCCTGAAATCATCGGCCGCCAAAAAGCATCTCCGCGTGCTGTACGGCGTCGCCTTCCACGACGTCTATCACGCCGGCCAGATTCGCTTGCTGCTGCGCCTACAGGGGCGCTAGTCGAACTCAGCGCCCGCGTAACGCGGCCAACAGTGCTGGCAGATCAGGCGTGTCCTGAAACAGACGAATAGCGGCAATTCCAATAGCCCGCGCCGCCATGCAATCCCTGGCGTTTTGTGCAGTGATTCCGCCAATCGCAATCATGGGGATCGAAACGCTCCGGCAGATTTCTGCGAGTTGCCCAATTCCTCGCGGCGGCCCGAATGCCACCTTGGACGGCGATTCGTAGACGGGCCCGAAAATCGCATAATCGGCGCCATTTTTCTCCGCCGCCTGCACGGATTCGAGCGAATGCGCGGATACGCCAACGAAGAAATCGGCGCCGGGATTCTTTTCTTTTACGAATCGTTTCGCGGCTTCCACGGGGATGCTTTGCTCTCCCAAGTGCACGCCGCGGGCGCCAGCGGCCAACGCCACGTCCAGCCGGTCGTTCACCAAAATGCGGCAGGAGTGCGGAATTCGCCGCACTGCCTCTTGCACCAGCGCAAATAATTCTCTCGCCGGAAGATCCTTTTCGCGAATCTGGATCCAGTCGACACCCGCGCTTGCGGCGTTTTCCATTTTTTCCAGCAATAAGCGCACCTGTGCGTCAGCGGAGCCGGGTAGCGCCTTGCGGTCGGTCACATAGCACACTTTCATATTACGAATTGGAGGGGGGAGAGACACGGGCGGCCGCTGGTCGTGGGCCGAACAGTCCAAACGCCACGAAAATATCCAACACGCCGATGCCACTCACGATGCCGCGCAAGGAAGGATTCAAGATAACGGGCATCAGCCAGGGAAGGTGGCTCAAGAAATAGTTCTGTTCCCAGAAATTAGACCACGGCAGATACAACAAGAGCGCGCCCATTTCAAACAACAGCACAACCGTCAACGCACGCAGAATCCGGTTCATTATCCCTTGGATATTCCTTGGGTGACTGTGGGCAGGTGCTCAGCGCGCCGGCTTTTGGAGCGAGGCAATTCGTTCCGCCACATCGCGGTAATCAATATTGACGGCGTAGACCTGAGAGAAACTCTTGAGTGCCGCTTCCAGATCGCCTGCCGACTCCTGTGCCACTCCCAAATCATACCGCAACGCCAGTTTACTTTCCGAATCGAGCCCGGGCGTGGTGAGCGCGCGCTCGTACCAGATGGCAGCGATATCTGGCTGGCCTTTTTCCATGAACGCCAAGCCCAGCAGCGTGCTGCACTGCATGGCGTAGCGGAACGCCTTGCCGCGATCATTGGCTTTGGCGACCTTCTGAAATTCTCCGATGGCCTCTTCCAGCAATCCCATTTCGCGGAAGGCAACGCCCAGGTTGTAATGCGTTTCCAGGTCTTCGTCCTCCGCGCCCATTTCGCCAAGCTCCGCGCGAAACTCGTCAAACACTTCCTTCAAGGGGCCGGATTCGGTGACGGCTCCAACCGTTTCCTTCGACGGAGCCTCTGCGTGGACGGGCTCATTCGGCGTGGACATGGCCGGCGTCAGCTCGTCCAGACCCAATTCGTCGATCTCTTTAGCCAGATCGGTAAGGAACTGGTCCGAGGAAAACATATTGCGGGAAACCGGTTCGGGATGTTTCTCCTGCTCCGGTTCCGCGGGCTTTGGCGGCGCGGGTGGCGGAATCTGCGCCAACATTTCGTGCGCCGGAATTACTTCCTCCGGCTCCAGCACCAGTTCGAAGTCTTGGTCCAGCTCAAGTTCGGGTTGCGGAGCAGGCGCTTCCGGGACCGTCGCTTGCGGTTCTTCCAGCGCGGGCTCGTGCCCTTCAGCGGCAATTTCAGCGTGCTCTGGAATGGGCAGCGCTGTTAGTTCTTCTTCGGGCAACAATTCCTGGTGATGCTTCGCCATCTCGTCTTCGACCGGGGCTGCTTCTTCTGCCGGCATCGGATGCCCGGGTGGGACGCCGACGTAAGCTAGCAGAGAACTCCAATCGTCTGGTTCTTCCGCGGATGCAGCAGGCACTGCAAATTCGGATGGAGCCGTCTCTTGATGTGCGACCACAGGCGGTTCGGACGGCTCGGGTTCAGCCGGAACGTCTTCCGCCTTGACCTCCTCCACGACCAGTTCCGGGATCTCAAACTCCTCGACCGTGTCTGCCGCAGCCGCAGGGACCGGCGGCGCTGGCGGCGCGGACGCTTGTCGAACTATAGGAGCTGCTTCGAACTCCTTCGTTTCTTCCAGCAGGGAAGCCCATTCCGCCGAAAGGTCAACCTCTTCCGCCTCAGCTTCCACGGCAGGCTCGACGGGCGCTTCCACGGGAACTTCTTCCACGATCTGAGTTTCCGCGGCGGCTTGCGCTTCTTCCGTGTGCGCGACGGCTTCGGTGGCAGGCACAGCGAGTTCTGCTGGCTCTGCCGCGGCTTCCGGAACATGAACTTCCTCGACAGGCACGGTCTCCACCGGCTGCGGCATAGCTGCGGCTACGGCGGCCGCGATTTCGTTGTCGTTCAACCCAGCGGCACGCTGGAATCGCCGGCGCAATTCACCAAAACGTTCGCTGCTGCGCACATCTCCACGGCTCGCGTGGATGTGTTCCAATTGCGCGGCAAGCTCCGCCGTGCGGCGGTCGTCGCCGGCACCGAGCACGAAATCCAGCAATTTTTCGAGCGTCGGTGTGTGCGTGGGAGCGCGGCGCAGAATCGCTTCAAGCAGGCCGATAGCTTTCTGCGTCAATCCGTAGCTGGCGAACAGGTCCACATCGGTCAACGATTGCGCGATGAACTTCTGCGTGTCTTCGTCCAGTTCCGCTTCCGCGTTCGCGCTTTCCGACACTCCCGCCGCGAGTGGCTTTTTCTCCGGCTCCAGGTCCGGCCGGATTTTCGGTGCTTCCGGTTTCTGCAGTTCCGGCTGCAAATCTTCGGTGACCACGACGATGTCTGCCGGCGCCGCGGCTTCTTCCACCACCATTCCCAGTTTCTTCAGGACGTCGTTAAGCTTGCGCTTGGCTGGATCGCTTTCCGGCTCGCGGTCCACAAGCTGTTGGAAAACTTCCTTGGCACGGTCCAGCTTTCCGGAGGCGACCAGCGCATCGCCGAGCTGCGCCAGCGCATCTGGCATGCGGAAAGAATCGCTGGTTCGTCCGTACGTATCGACCAGCCATTCCATTGGCTCCAGCCGGCCCGGCAGCCGCGCGGACAGCTCCGTCAGAAGATGGGCCACCGCTTCATGCTCTCCCGCGTCAATCATGGGAATGCGGATGCGCGACAGCATGCTCATGGCCCGCTCGGCCTGGCCGGATTCCATCAAGACTTCCGTGACTTTTTGCGTGGCGCCAAAATTCTTTTCGTCAGAGGAGAAAATTTTCAGTGCGAGCGCCGTGGCATCGTCCCACTTGGCATTCTTCAGGTACAGGTCGAGCAGCAATTCGGCCGGTTCGCCGCCCTTTTCCAGATCCGGAACCTTTTCCAGAATTTCGGAGGCTTTGGCAACATTGCCAACCGTGGAAAACGCACGCGCCTTGATGATAAGGGCGTCGAGTTGTTTTGGATTGAGCTGCAGGGCTTTGTCTGCCAGCTTTTCGCATTCCGCGTGGTCTCCGCGCGCCAGCGCCCGCTGCGCCGCGGAAACGTAAGTATCCAGCGCTTCCCCGGATTGGCCCATGGCCTGATACAAATCCGCAAGCCGGATCTGGATTCGCAGATTGTCCGGTTCGGCGGACAGTAATTTTTTCAGCAGGGAAACCGCTTCAGGTTGCCGGTTGTTCTTCAGATGCAGTTCAGCGAGTTGCAGGAACAGCGGCCGCGCCTCGCTCATCACTCCCTGTTGCACGTACAGGTCGGCCAGTTTTTCCAGCGGCCGGATTTCTTCGGGCGCAAGTTTGGCAATCCGTTTGTAGACCGCGATCGCTTTGGTGAGGAAACCGTCGCTGACAAACAGTTGCGCGAGGCGTTCGAAATAATCGATGGCCTGGATGGTTTCGCCCTGGCGAATATACAGCTCGCCGATGGTCATCAATGTGACCTGGTCGCGCGGCTCATACTTCAATATCTGCTGATACTCAGCGATGGCCTGCGCCACCTTCCCCTGATTCAGCAGTTTCTGTGCGGCTTCGACAAACTTGCTTTTGTTATAGGCCATGCGCTTTGGACGACAGCTCTCCCAGCAAAGCCGTCGTGACTTTCTCCTGGACGCAGTGCAGGCGCTGAGACGTCTGCGACTCTACTTTTTCACGCTACGCTCCGTGCGTTGGGGCGTCAATGAAAGCGCTGGTGATTGTGAGCAGGCAGTTATCCCCGTGGCAGATACGCCACTTTGGGCGAATAAATGGCGAATGCTGGTTTCCGCCAGTGATCGGAAATTTGCCGCGACGTAGTTCTCGAACTAACTCTGGCGCTCGGTGCGCGGCCAGATTTCCAGCGGCAGCGCCACTTGGACAGCGCCGGCAGCCCAGCAGCCCGCAACGCGAACGGGGGTAAAGGAATGGCGGTGAAGCGGCGTGGGTCCGTGAGCCTTCAGGGCTTCGAGATGTTCTGGGGTGCTGTATCCCTTGTGCTGCGCGAGGCCGTATTGCGGGTAGACGGTGTCCCATTCTTCCATGCGCATATCCCGGTGAGTTTTTGCAAGGATCGAAGCGGCGGCAATCGAGACGCTTTTGGCGTCGCCTTTGATGAGGGATTTCTGCTCGATTAGAACATCCAGTTGCATGGCGTCAATCAAAAGGTAATCCGGCACGATGGACAGTTGCACCAGTGCCGCGGTCATCGCCTGGCGGCTGGCTTGATAAATGTTCCAGGCATCGATGCGTTGCGCATCAATTTCTGCAACCGCCCAGGCCACCGCGTGTTCCTGGATGCGCACCGCCAGCTCCGTGCGGCGGTCGGCGGTCAGTTTTTTCGAGTCGTCCAGGCCGACGATTCTTCGCTTGGGATTCAGTATCACGGCAGCGGCGACAACGGGACCGAACAGCGCGCCGCGCCCGGCTTCATCGAGACCCGCGATGCGAGTCCAACCGAGCTTGCGCGCCGCTCGCTCGAAACGGGAAGAGCAAAGTCGGCTCATAGAGAGTTGTATGCGACTGGATTTTAGCACGCCCAATTGATCTTTACCGTGTGGTTGCGGGCTAAGCGCCGTTTTGCAAAAAAAAAGGACAGGCATTTCTGCCTGCCCTTCGCTGGATTTCTTGGTGTTGTGTTTTACGCGCTGGCTGTGGCGGCTGGTGTTTCCGATTCTTCGCGGGCGGCGCGCTTGATGCGAGCGGCTTTGCCGCGCAGGTTGCGCAGGTAATACAGGCGAGCGCGGCGCACACTGCCCTTGCCGACGACGTCGATCGACGAGATCGAAGGTGAGTGTAACGGGAAAATGCGTTCCACGCCGGTGCCGAAGCTGACCCGCCGCACGGTGAACGTGGCGCTGCTGGCCCGGCCTTTCTTCGAAATTACCACACCCTCAAACGACTGGATGCGTTCCTTGACCTTTTCCCCTTCGCCTTCCAAAAGGCGCACATTCACCCGGACTGTATCGCCGGGCCGAAATTCGGGGAGATCTTTGCGCAATTGCGCTTCATGCAACTTACGAATTACCGGATTCATTTTCTGTGTTCCCTGCAGACCCACTCAGGCGGGGCCAGCACTTCTAAGGCAAACTCCAATTATACTCAAAGGCTGATTTCTTGCCTAGCCGTTTTCTCCAGAGAATTCGGGGCGATTCTGGCGGGTTTTCTCCAAAGCCTTCTTTCGGCGCCACTTGGCGACGTCAGCATGGTTGCCACCGATCAAAACTTCGGGCACCTTCCAGCCGCGATAGTCTGCGGGACGTGTGTAGTGGGGGAAATCAAGCAGGAGTCCGGGGCTGCCCGCCGGCTTGGCCGAATGGCCGTCCCGTTCGCTGAACGATTCGTTCTGGGTAGACGCTTCGTTGCCCAGTGCTCCCGGCAGCAGGCGAGTCACGGCATCGACAATAATGGCTGCGGGCAGTTCGCCGCCGCTCAATACGTAATCTCCCACGCAAATTTCTTCTGTGGCCAGATGCCGGGCGACGCGTTCATCCACACCTTCGTAACGCCCGCAAATCAGAATCAGCCGGTCCAGCTCGGCGTACCGGCGCGCGGTCTCTTGCGTAAACAGGCGCCCGGCCGCCGACATCAACAAAATTGCTGTGCCTGGCTCCGGCTGAATTTTTCCTTGCGCCTCGCCCATTCCGTGCCCCAGAAGCTTTTCCACGGCTTCGAACAGCGGCTCTGGCTTCAGCACCATGCCTTCACCGCCGCCAAAAGGGCGATCGTCCACCGTGCGGTGGCGATCCTTCGTAAACTCTCGCAAATCCTGCACGTGGATCTGCGCAATACCCGCTTCTTTCGCGCGGCGCACAATGCCGTGGTCCAAAGGGCCGGCGAAAAATTCCGGGAAAATGGTAATCAGGTCAAATCGCATTGTTTCGAGTGTAATGAAGATTCGGCTTCGCGGGTAGGCCGCTTATTCGCGCGGGCTTTCCCGCTCGTTGAGTTCCCCAAGGCCTTCCGGCAGGCGGACTTCAATCCTTCGAGCCGCCACATCGATGCGCGTGCAAATATCTTCAGCCAGCGGCACCAGCAATTCGCCCTTCGGGGTTTGCACCTGCAGAATCGGCGTACCCGCCAAGTTTTCTCCTGGGAAAAATACGTCGCTCACGGTGCCTAACGTTTGCGGCGCTTCGGCAGTGGCATCCAGCGGCACCGGAAATACCGCACAGCCGATCAAGTCCGTCACGAAATACTGACCCACCGGCAACGCGACACGTTCTTCAAAGGGCAGCATCACGTCCAGGCCGCGGAGCTTTTCCGCTTCAGAGATCGAGGAGCAACCGGCAAGATGAAACACGCCCATTCCGGGATGGTTCCGATCGATCCAAAAATGCTGCAACGCGGCGGGCCGAGGCTCGCCACCGCCGTTCGAGAGATAGATTTGTTTGGATGCGGAAAATCGCTCGGGAAAATCCGTCAACAGTTCCGCAAGGACTTCGCCCTTATTGCCGCGCGGCCTGAGGATGCGGGCCACCAGGATCCAACGTCGCTTTTGTTCGCCGGGATCGCTCAATCTTCCAGAATCTCAAGCGTAAATCGCTTGTGCAGTTTCATCCCGGCAGCGCCCAACAACGTACGAATGGCTTTCGCAGTGCGTCCCTGCCGCCCGATCACTTTACCTAGATCTTCCGGATGAACTCGCAATTCCAATACGGTCACTTGTGAACCTTCCACCGCTTTTACTTGCACTCCTTCGGGATGGTCCACCAGCGCTCGAGCAATGTCCTCAACTAGTTCCTTCATACGGGCCCCCGCGTGCGTTCAGCTTGTCAGATACACACGCGCCCCAACCCCATAGGGACGCGCTAATTCACTCCGCCACTGGGACCTGACCTGGAAGAATAAAGAGAACGGGAACGTGTGCTTAAGCGTCGGATTATTAAGCGATTTTTTGTTGCTTGATGAAGCTCCGAACGGTATCGCTCGGCTGTGCCCCTACGCCAAGCCAATACTTGATGCGCTCGGAATCTAGCTTGATTTCCGCGGGCTTCTTAAGCGGGTCGTACGTTCCAACCGCTTCGCGTACTCGCCCATCGCGGGCTCGCGTCCTTTCAATCACTACCACGCGGTAGTACGGTTTCTTTTTCTTGCCAATCCTTGCCAGACGAATCGTTAACACTAAGTACGTCCTCCTAGAGATTTACTATTCTATCGCGACTATGCGCTCTCCGGCAAACTATCCTATACGCGCTCAGGGCCGCCATCGCTGGCCGAAAACATGCCGCTTTTCGCAAATTGTTACTGTTTTTCCACGAGAGGAAGCTCGATGAAGCTTTCCTGGCCCGCAGCATGATATACGCGTTGCACCGCTTTTCGGTAATCTTCCGGTTTGGCCCAGAAAATATTAGGGACGAACGTTTGCGGGTTGCGATCGTACAACGGGAACCAGCTGGACTGAATTTGCACCATGATGCGGTGGCCCGGCAGAAACACGTGGTTGGCGTTGGGTAGGGCAAACCGATAAGGCAGGGGCTTGTCACTGGCGATGGGCTTGGCGGTCTCCAGACTTTCGCGATAGCGCCCGCGGAAAATATCCGCCGAAATCATCAGTTCATAGCCGCCCATCCAGCTTTCGGCGGCAACCTCATCCGGGTAGACGTCAATCAGCTTTACCACCCAATCGGAATCGGTGCCGCTAGTCGAAGCCACCAGATTGGCCACAGGCTGGCCACTGATTTTCACCGGCTCGGTGAGAACATCCGAAGTGAACGTCAGCACGTCGGTCCTTCCCGATGCCTCGCGCTGATCGTCCACCAACCACAATTCCCACGTCAAACGGCCAGTGTAACCCATCGGCTGGCTGGGCCGCGCGCGATAAGGCACGGGCTTGGCTGGATCGGAAATGTACTCGTCAAACGCCGTGCCAGTATCTTTTGGCGCCGTGAAACCTAGTTTCTGACTCTGTTCGAGGTACAGCGGTGTGGGCTTTACCGTGCAACCGCTCACGCAGCCCGCCGGCCATCCGGGCAATCTCCGCCACTTGTTTGTGCCGGTTTCATACGCCGTCACCGTGGCGACGTCCGCTTTCGGCGCTCCATCCTTCAGGTATTGCGCCAGGAACGGCCGCAAAATTTGCTGACGGAAATAGAGTCCGGTGTCGCTGCCAAAGTGCAGCGCGCCGAGCGTGCTGGCGTCTTCAGTCTGCTGCCCGTGAAACCATGGCCCAATAACCAGAAACACTTTGTCGTTTGCGGTGTCCTTAGGTTTGATCGCCTTATACACCGCGGTTGGACCGTAAATGTCTTCCTGGTCCCACAATCCGGCTACGAGCATGGTGGGAACTTTCAGCGACTGCGCGGCAAGGATCTGGTCCATTGCTTGTTGCTGCCAGAAAGAGTCGTAGCTCGGATGCTCCAGTATTTTCCGCCAAAAACCCATTTGCTCCATTCCGTGCTGCCGTCCTAATTCTCCGGCCGACCCCGCTCTCATATACAGGTCGTAATCGTCATAGGTATTCGTCCACCAGGAAACATCGTTCGACCGGGTTCCTTCCTGTTCGTAGATGTACGGCATGTTCTGCTGGCGAAACGCGCCATTGTGAAACCAATCGTCGCCCTTCCAGCCGTCCACCATCGGATTCATCGGCACAGCCACTTTGAGCGCAGGGTGCGGATTCACCAGCGCCATCAGCGGCAAAAAGCCGTCGTAGGAGATCCCAAGAATTCCGACCTTGCCGTTGCTTTCTGGCAAATTCTTGACAAGCCAATCGATGGTGTCGTACGTGTCGGTTGAATGATCGACGGGCGTGGGATTCAGCGGACCGTGTAGCGGCCGGGTCATCACATAATCGCCTTCAGAACCGTATTTCCCACGAACATCCTGGATTACGCGGATGTAGCCATCTTCGATGATTACGTCGGTCGCGTTGTCGTAGCCCTCAAGAGCCGGCCCAAGGTACGCGCTGGCTTCATGGCTGACCATTCCGGTGGCGCCATAAGGTGTGCGCGTCAGCAGGATGGGCGCGTTCTTTGTGCCTTTGAGCATCACGATCACGGTGTGAAGCTTCACGCCGTCGCGCATGGGAATCATCACGTCTCGCTTGTCGTAATCGAAACCGCGGGTGACCGGCACGATTTTGGCGGGAATTTCGCTGGGATAGGCTGGATACTTGGGCGGCGCTTCCTGCGCGTTGGACAATTTAGAAAGCGGCGCAAAGCTCAGGGCACAAACAAGGGCCAGCATAGCCCTGGAAATTTTCGTGAAATTCATGAGAGATCCTTGGAATGGCGCGCCGCTTCGCACCCTGGAAATCGCGTGCGGACGCGCAAGCGCCCGCGATTATATGCCGCGCCCCGTTTGGACGCCACTGTCTGTGGTTGCTGTAGAATCGTGATCCCATTTTGCGGGCGCGCCAACGCGGAGTACACTAAGTCGCTGCCCGAAATCCACATACGAGAAAATTCGAGCGTCCATCCTTGACCATGCCTCGGCCAAACGAAAAAACAAAAATCGTCGACCATTACGACAAGATCAGCCCCCTCTATCACTCGCTTTGGGGCGAACACCTGCACCATGGCTATTGGATTCGGGGCAACGAATCCAAAGAAACGGCGCAAGTGCAGATGGTCGAGCATATCGCCGAGCTGGCCAACATCAAGCCTGGCGCTCGCGTGCTGGATATTGGTTGCGGCTATGGTGGAAGCAGCCTGCACCTTGCAAAACACTATGGCGTTGACGCGACCGGGGTCACCATTTCTTCCGTGCAAGTGGACATGGCCAATAAGGCAGCGGCAGAACAGCAAGTGGACGCGAAATTCTTGCTGATGGACGCGGAAGCGTTGCGCTTCTCCGAACCATTCGATGTGCTCTGGTCCGTGGAATCCATTTCCCACTATGAAGACCTGGGGAAGTTTTTTGCCTCCGCGACAAAACTACTGAAGCCCGGGGGAACGTTCGCGTTGACGGACTGGTTCCGCAAAGAGAATCTTTCGCGGCTGGAGAAAAAGAAGTTCATCGAGCCCATTGAAATAGGAATGTTCGTGGAACTTCACGAAATGCAAGAGTATGGGGGCTATCTCGAAGCCTGCGGTTTACAAATCACCCATCGCCAGGTGCTCAACGAGAATTGCGCGAAAACGTGGGACATTGGCGTGGACATCATCAAAGACAAGGCGTTTTGGTCGCTGGCCGCACAATACGGCGCTGAGTTCGTCACCTATCTGAAAGCTTACAAAGCCGTGCGCGCCGGATTCGCGTCCGGTAATTTCGTTTACGGACTTTTCGTTGCGAAAATACCAGAAGTCAGTTCCTAATTTTCTTGTGTTTGGAAAAGCTTCTAGTTGAGCCGGTTCATTCCGTTGAAGGCCGCCGCTTTGTAGCATTCCGCCAGCGTCGGATAATTGAAAACGGTCTGAATGAAATAAGTGATCTTGCCCTTCAAAAGCAGTACAGCCTGGCCGATGTGCAGCAGTTCCGCGGCATCTTCCCCAAAAATATGCACGCCTAAGAGCTCCAGCGTCTCGCGATGGAACAATAGTTTCAGCCGTCCCTCGGTGTGCCCCGTAATTTGCCCGCGTGCGATTTCACGGTAATAGGCCACACCCACTTCGTAGGGCACGTCGTCTTCGGTCAA
>Ga0210390_10001486_pt1 | contig 22311 bp, 17 predicted proteins | sample IncBWH11OmetaG_FD_161050 | JGI IMG/M metagenome (GOLD analysis project Ga0210390, IMG submission 161050) | Forest soil microbial communities from Barre Woods Harvard Forest LTER site, Petersham, Massachusetts, United States - Inc-BW-H-11-O ... | reverse complement strand
ACCGACCACAATTCGGCGCAGCTGTAGCCGAAATGCGTGGCGATCACCGACAGAACCGTGCCGAGAGCTTGTTCGTTCGATTCGGGATCGGCGAGCAGCCGCGAGAGAGCATGCCCAAGCGCCAGTCGACGCTCGGCCCGCTTCCGGTCGGTGAGGTCGGCGAGCAGGATCACCGTCTCTTCGACGGTCTTTTCGGCCCCGCACAGCGGCGAGACGGACATCGCGACTTCGAGAGTCTGCCCGCTCTGCGTCTGCGCCTTGGTTTCGACATGGGCCGTCGCCTGGCCGGCCAAGGCTCCGCGCAAAGAAGCATCGAGGACTTCGCGTTCGGCCCCGCGGGCGATCGCCAGCGGGCGGCCGATGGATTCGGCGGCGGTGCGACCGAAGAGGCGTTCCGCCGCCGGGTTCCAACGGGTGACGTTACCTTCGCGGTCGACCGCGCAGATGGCGGCCGGTGAAAAGCGGACGAGCGCATCGTGGGCCCGCTTCGAGTCGGCCAGGACTTCGTGCTGCCGCAAAAAGCCGAGGGCCGGTCCGATTTCGACGGCCGCCTTTTCGAGCGTAAATGTGTCGACATCTCGAATTGCGCGGGCAAAGCAGGCGGCGACAATCGTGACCACGCGATCCTGAAAAATAATCGGATACAGCAAAACGCCTGTGATTCCTCGTCCGCGAATAATCTTTTCGAGCACATTCTCGGCCGGAACGTCGCCAGTGCTGACAAAGGCACTGGGAACTTTTTTGCTGCGTACCTGCCGCACTTCGTCGATCAAGAGTTCAAAGAACGGCAGCGACTGGCCTGCCTTTGGGTTCTGAGAGGCCGCCCCGAACACGGGGTCAGGCCGCCGCTCGTCGACCGTCCAAATGCCGACCTCGAGCGCCTCGAGCGATTTGGCCAGGACGTTGGCCCAGGCCTCAAAGATCGAGACGGGTGAAAAAGGCCGGGCGAATGGAGCCCAGATTTCCGCCCGCAACGAGGTGACGTAGGCCCGACGCTCCGTCCGTTGTTCTTCCTCTTTACGCTCTGAAACGTCAAAGGCGATGGCGTAGAGGCTGCGGTCCCCGTCGCGGCGGACTTGCCAGCAGAACCATTTGTGCGATCCGTCGCGGCAGCGGATAGGCGCATCCAGACTGCGCGGGGCGCCCGTTTCGGCCGACTCACTCAGCATCGCGGTAAACGCCGCGGCGTGATCAGTGTGGACGAAATGCGACACGAGCCGACCGAGCACGAGTTCGCTGGCGTGGCCTAAGAGATCGGTCCACGCCCGGTTCGCCAGCATAATGCGACCGTCAATCGACGTAACGGCGACAAGTGCAGGCGATCGCTCGAGCAGCCCGCCCCGTTGTTGCGGTGACTGCGCGGCGATTGCCTCAGGCGTCAAAGGTCGGTCGAGAGTCGTGCTCATCGAAGTTATTGAACGAGGTAAACGTCCATCGCGGGTGAAAGCAGCTGACTCGGATTCAACGTGCACTGCAGAATGTTCAGGCAGAGCATGGATCCAGTGACAAATTTCAGGTTATACGTGCCGGCGGCGGCAAAAATCATCTGTCCGTACTTGGAGTAAATGGAACCGCTGAGCGTCCCGCCCAGAATCAAAGTCTCGTCGGCGAGCACGATCGGTCGGCGATCGATGCGCCGCTGGTAGAAGAGGAGTCCGTTGAACGGGCTGGTCGAATCGTTGAGCCCGGAGTAGCTGCTGCCCAAGAGCGAAGCGATGACCACACTCGGGATCAGATTGGCGGCTCCCGCCGGCGGAGTCGCGTTGCCGTCGGAATTGTCCGGAGCACCCGAGGCGGGCGTATAATTGGTCGTGTTCGTGATATAGAAGGTGACGCCGTTGGCCGTCACATTTCCGGCGATCACATTGAAAGCGATTCCTGTGAGCGGGTTGACGCTGCGGATGATGTAGACGCCGGGGTTGAAGGTCACGCCGCCGCTCACGATCTCGATCCAATCGTAAACGCCCGGGTTGAACACCTTGGCGGGCAGGAGGGGCAGGCCGATCACGGTCACGCCGCCGTACTGCGTGGCGACAACGTTGTGGCTGTCGGCCGCCGTCGTGGGAGCGGGAATGCTGCTGTACGGATCGGGAACCGGCAGCGCATTGCAGCGGAGAGGACTGGGCTGCCCCGAAGAGTTGCTGCCGTAGTTATGCGGATTGTCGACGCCGCCGACAACCCGGATGTCCTGTGCGGCGACACTGGTGAGCGCGATCAATGGCGTGCACTCCGCGCCATAGGGGGGTGATGCGGCGGTGCCGGCGGCATTCCCGTTTTGGTCCACGCCGCCCCATTGATTGTTGTCGAGCACGGCGCCGTTCACCTTGAATTGGCCCAAGCCCAGCACCTGCAGGCCACCCAGAATGGGCGGCAGCGTCAGCGACAGTGGCGCGACGGGAGCCAGGTTGACGGTAATTCCAGGCGGGTTCGGATCGAGCAGCACGAGAGCGCCACCCGCCGTCGACGCTTGCGAACCGGCGACCGAAGAAGCCTCAATCGTCTGCACGGACGAACCAGCGAGCACTTGAATGAAATAAGTACTGGCCTTGCGAGTCACATTCACCTGGGCGTAGGCCGCGTTGCCCGCGTAGGGGCCGCTGGTCGGCGGGACGCTGAGCGCCACCGTCGCGTCTGTGAGCAAGTTGTCGTTCTGGACCGCAGTGGTCGCTGCAGCCGTCGCATCGGCAACCGAGCCACCTTGGTAAATCGTCATGGCGGCGGCCGTTGCGGCGGCGTCGGCGGCGCTCTGCAGATTGCGGTGCGAGGCGAACAGAATGCTCGTGTCGAGAACCAGGCCGGCGATGCCCACCAGCATCGGCAACGTGATCGCCAGAATGACCAGCACGCCTGCCGAACGGCGGTGGCCGAACGTGGGTACGGTTTGCAGACGGCGGCGTGGCGACTTCAACCGGTTCACTGTCTGGTTGTGTAGCAGAGATCGCATCGATTCGCCTCGTGAAAGTCTTACCGGTGTGTCGGACGGAGTGGACGCTCTCAGTGATCGACGGGCATCGTGCAGACCGCCTCGAGAGCGATCGGCTGATTGCCCAGAACGAAGGGAATCATGGGGCTGTATTGGTAGGTCAGCGTGGCCTGAACAGGATCGTCCGGCTGGTTGGTTCCGTTCGACCAATCCAGCTTGTAGTACACCTTCGCCAGCGTCATGGTCGGCAGATCCTGCAGGAAGCTCTGGCTGTATTGGGATCCGTCACCCGCATTTCCATTCACCGCGGTCGGACCCCACATCGTCTCTTGAGGCGACGATTTCGAGCCGTGGATCATGGCTTGGCGGCAAAGCTGCTGGGCGCCGTCGCACAACAGGTTGTAGTCGAGCACCATCAATCCCAGGTCGATCATCACGAATAGGATGACGAGGAAGACGCTCAAAACGACCGCAGCCTCGACGGCCGCGACGCCGCGACGCGAGGGACAACTAGCGAGTTGTGATGCTTGAAGCCGCTTCATCGATAGCGCCGCATGCCGACGGTGTGGCTAATCGTGAATTGAGTGGGCAAACCGGGCCACTTCGTGATCGTGCTGAACTGGTAGGTGGCCGTGACGGTTGCGAGGTTGAATCCGCCCGATTCCGCCGTCGTTTCAACGCTGACGGACAACAGGTTCGAGTTGAATGTCGGATTCCCCTGAACTGCATTCTGAACTTGCTGTGTGACTTGGGTTTGCCATGACGAATAGGTGTACGTGCTGTAGCCGTGAGTCGCGCCGTATTCTGCGCCCGCCCGTGCCGCGCACGACACCATGGTGTAGATCGAGATTGCGCGGCCCAGCTCGACGCATCCGAATGCCAAGAGCAACAACAGGGGCAGCGTCAGCGCAAGCTCGACGGCCGCCGCGCCGCGGCGCCTTTGTCGGCTCGGCCGCGTCATCGCACCGGTCTGCCGCGACCGGCCGTATGCGGCTGGTGAAAACGTCCGCATTTACTTGTTCTCGGCGACCTGTTTGTCGCTAGGCTTGCCGTCGGCAGCCTCCGCCGCGTGCGGCGACGAAAACGTGCGGGCGATCTGCACAGCCGCCGGCCCGACGAGGACGACGAAGATGGCGGGGAAGATGAGCAACAGCGTGGGGAACAGAATCTTGACGGCCGCCTTCTGGGCCATCTCTTCGGCCCGCTGCTCGCGCTGTTCGCGGATCATTTCCGCATGGGTGCGGAGGGCTTCGGAAATGCTCGTGCCGAAGCGTCGCGATTGCTCGACCAGCGTGCTTAAACTGGAGATGGGAGCCAGGTCGGAACGCTCGGCGAAGTTGCGGAGCGCCAGATCGGGTGACGCACCGAGCTCGATCTGTCGTTCGACGATTTCCATCTCGCCGGCCAACACAGGATGCGCGACGGCTAGCTCCTCAGTCACGCGCTGCAGGGCGCCGTTCATGCTCAGGCCGCCTTGGACGCAGGTCACCATCAAATCGAGAAAATCGGGCAGCGATTTCAAGAGGACCGCGTGCCTGCGGACTTTGCGCCGATGCAGCCAAAGGCTCGGCAATACGATCCCCATCGCGCTGGCGGCTCCTGCACAAAACAGGATCCGCCGCGGACGCCCCGCGCCGAGTGTGCCAAGAAACAAACCGATCAACAGTGGCGAGATAATCATGGCGAGCTTCGTCGTCATGAAGACGCTGGGAGCCCAGGGGACATAGATACCGGCGTGCATCAGTCGTGCCTCGAGCTGCGTCCGCTCTCTCTTATCGTTTGGCAGCAGTTGTGCGGCAATCTTCGCGACCTTCGATCGCATGGAAGCGGCAGCCGGCTGGTCTCCGCGGGATGAGCGCGTCTGCATCAACGGCGTGTCGCTCGAGAGCTCGACCAACCGATCGTCGACGCGGCGGTCCCGTGACCAGATCACGTGAAATGCGAAATAGGTCAGGCCGCTCACGGCCAGGAATGCGCAGACCGGAACTGCCAGGGATTCCCAGTTGATCTGCGTCAAGGGGTTCCAGGTCAACGAATTCCAATTCATCGGTCGTTCCGTGGTCGGACGTGTCGCTTAGAATTCAAAATTCACGATCTGGCGGATCCATAACGACCCCAGCGCCTCCGCCGCCAGAACCGACAGCAAAAGCGCAGGGCGGTCAAGGAGGATTTGGGCGTAAGGCCGGTTGATCACCAACAGTCCGACGAAGGCCGCCAGGGGCAACACGGAAAGGACGATGGCTTGCAGCCGGCCCTCGCCGGTCGCCGCCTTCACCTTCCCACGCAGCCGAGTGCGCTTGCGAATCACCTCGGACAGGCTCTGCAGAATGTCAGCGAGGTTGCCACCCGTGTTCCGGTGCACCAGCAGGGCGACGACGAACATCTGCAGCTCCATCACACCCGTGCGCCGTGCTAAATCCTGCAGGGCAACGTCGTAGGGCAAGCCAAGATTCTGTTGGTCGCAGCAGGTTGCCAATTCGGCGGCGATCGGCGGCTTGAGCTGATCGGCCGCCAGCTGCATCGCTCCGGACATCGTCTGGCCGGCCTTGATTGCGCGGCTCATCAGATCGAAAGTTTCCGGCAGCTGCATACACAGGGCGTAGGTGCGTCGAGCGCGAGCCGCATAAACGTAGGCAAACGGCGAGACGACGCTGATCGCCGCACAAAGAAGCCCAATCAGCCAGAGGCCCGTCATAGTCGTGCCGACGACCGCGCCGATGATCGCCGCGGTCATCGCAATCTGCACCACTCGAAACGGAGTCGTCTTAAGTCCCGAGTGTTCGACGGCCGTCACGAATCGCTTCCACACCTCGGGGACATGCCGCGAGGTTTCTGCGTGGAACAGCTTGAGGTCCTTGAGGATCTCCGATTTGCGGGCCTCTCGCTGCTTCTCGTCGCCGAATTCCTGGTCGAGCCGAGCCTTGATCCGCGCCTTGTCCCGCAGGACCAGGTCGGAAATGACCGAGAACACGCCGACGACCGCGAGTACGGCCGCGACGAAACTCGCCAGTTTGACGACGATGGGGTCCATTACCGTTTGCTCGCGTGAGTAATCGAGGCCAGGCGGTTGGTTTCCAGAATCCGCCGCTCGAACAGGTTCGGATCGAGGACCGTCCCTTGGGCGCTCAACCGTTCGAGACAGGTCGGACGGATGCCCGTGGCGCGGAAGTGGCCCTGGGCGACTTTGTTTTCATCGAGGCCCGTCTGCTCGAAGACAAACAGGTCGTGCATCGCGATCACCTCGCCCTCCGTTCCCGTGACTTCCGAGACCTGCATGACGCGGCGAACGCCACCACTCAGACGAGCGCACTGCACCACGATGTCGATTGCCGACGCAATTTGGCGGCGAATGAACCACATCGATAGCTCGTGGCCTCCCATGCCGATCAGCATTTCCAACCGGCTGACGGCCTCACGCGTATCATTGGAGTGAATGGTCGTCATGCCTCCTTCGTGCCCGGTCATCATGGCCTGCAGCATGTCGAAAGCCTCGGCGCCGCGGCACTCACCCACGACGATACGGTCAGGCCGCATTCGCAGCGCGTTCCGCACGAGGTCCCGCGTCGTGATCTCTCCGTTGCCTTCCAAGTTGGCCGGCCGGGTCTCCATCCGCGCGACGTGCGGCTGCTGAAGCTGCAGCTCGGCCGCGTCTTCGATCGTGGCGACTCGCTCGTCGTCGGGAATGTAGCCGGACAGCATGTTGAGGAAGGTCGTCTTGCCGCTGCCCGTTCCGCCGGAAATCAGAATGTTCAGTCGGGCCTTCACGCAGGCCGACAGGAACTCGATGATTTCGGGCGTCACCGATTTTCGGGCAATCAGGTCGGACGCCAAGAGCGGCTTGGCGGAAAAGCGGCGGATTGAGACCAGGGCGCCGTCCAGTGCCAGCGGGCGAATGACGGCGTTGACGCGGCTGCCGTCCGCCAGGCGGGCGTCAACCATCGGGCTCGATTCGTCGAGCCGACGTCCGACTTTGCTGGCGATTCGCTGGACGATGTCGAGCAGGTGCTGATCGTCGTGAAAGACGATATTCGTCCGCTCCAGGCGACCGCGACGCTCGACGTACACGGTGCGCGGGCCGTTGATGAGAATGTCTGTGATCGTAGGGTCACGGAGCAGCGGTTCGAGCGGGCCGAGCCCCAAGGTCTCGTCGATGACTTCGTTGACGAGCCGCATGCGCTCGTCCTGGCTCAACAGCTCGGTCCGATCCTCACAGAGCTGCTCGATGCCGCGGCGCAGCTCGCGCCGAAGTTCGTAGTCGTCGACGGTGCCGACGGACGGAACGTGCAATCCGCTGATCAGCTGCTTGTGAATCTCTTTCTTGAGCCGGACGAAGCGCTCCTCCGTGCTTTCGATCCCAGCCGTGGCGCTGGCCGGTCGCAGATCGAGCGTTTGAAACATGAGGTGTTCCTGGATTCGGGGGAGACCGAGGCGGGATTACTTGCCCTGCGACAGTTCCTGTACGCTGAGCGAGAAAAATGTGCGGAATTTCTGCGAAAGACTCGAGGAGGTCTTGCCTGTACCCTTCGCCGGGCGCCCGGGTTCTGCCGCAATCGTGGTCGCAAGCGCGTTGATGGCCCTGCTGATCGACGAGTTGGGCAACTCCAACACAACCGGGTTCCCGCAATTGGTCGATGAATTGGCTGCACCGGCGTCTTCGGGGATCGAGTGCCGAATCTTCATACCGAGGGCCGACTCGACCTGCGCGGCACTGATTTCTTTCTGCCGGCCGGAACGCGCGGCGACCAAGAACACATTGGCGCGATCGACGCCGCTCCGCTCAAAGCACGCGAGGGCCCGCCGCGCCTTGCGGATGGCCGCGAAATCGAGCCGCACCAACAGCACGATGGCTGTGCTCTGTTGCAGCGCGTAGGCGAGGTCTTTTTGCCAGAAGGCGTCGAGGTCGACGACGACGTTTGTAAACGCGTTGCGGCCGAACCGCAGGGCCTTCTGCAGCCCGTCGGACGTCACGAACCGGGCTTCTTCCCAATTGTCCGGGGCAGCCAGCACGAAGACACCGCTATCGTGTTCCACCAGCGACTGCTCGAACATTTTCTGATCGAGCTTGTCCATGCTGCGGCACAAGTCGGCGATCGAGTGTCGAGGCTTGAGATTGAGCGAGGTCGCCAGGTCCCCGCCGTACAGGTCGAGGTCGAACAATCCGCAGCGACCGTGCCGTTTTGCCAGCGCCACCGCCAGGTTGGCGGCCACCAGCGTGCGACCACAGCCGCCGCTGGCGGAAAGGACCGTGATCAGGCGGCCGGCGGGCGATTTTTCGTTGTCTGCAGTCGAAAGCCGCCCAAGCGTGACGGCCAGGTCGCGTTCGAGGTTACTGGTTTCATCGAGATAGGAAGCCGCGCCCGCGTGCAATGCTCCCAGAATCGAGTTCGGATCGCGTGGTCCGACGACCACGACGTCGACGCCGGACAGCTCGCGCAAGTGTTCCAGTGCATCGTGGCAGCGCTGCGCGTCGTCCGACAACACAAACAAGATCAGGTCCGGCTTCGGGTAGAAGCAGGAAACGGCGTTGGCCGCTGCGTCGATGGGCAAGACGTTCGCCAGCGGGCAGTCGCAGCCGTTCTGAGCCAGGAGATGGCGAAGCCTCGTCGCCTTCGTCTGGCAATCGCTTACGACCAAGATGACCATGTCTGATCCGATCCTCCGCGCGTCCGTCCGCCGTGGAGCGTCCGGCGCATTGCCTTGCGCAACCTGCGCAATTCCGCATTCCAAAGGTAGGACGGGAGTGGGGGTGAGGCGATTTAGCAACGCAACGACACGCGGAAAACACGCTCTCGCTTGAGGGAGTTTCTTGCGGCGACGGTCGTGACGCCGAAAGCGAGCGCGGGCAGAGGGTAACTTCCCTGTCGTTGATTCCGGTTATTCCGACCTGCCCGCGTTCACGCTGCCGGCGAACGGAACCGAGCAGATCGTCAGATCGCGCCAGTTCTCGGCATTTTCCGGGGCATCCGGATGATTTCCGGCCGCCTGATGGATCTGGTCGAGGACGCTGAAGAAGGTGGTGAGCAGCACCGGGTCGAACTGACGCCCCTGCTCGGCCAGCATCATCTTCAGAACGACCTCCTCCTTCATCGCCCGGCGGTAGGGACGATCGCTCGTCAGCGCGTCGTAGACATCGACGATGGATAAGATGCGGGCCGCCTCGGGAATGGCCTCGCCGGCAATTCCGGAGGGATACCCCTTCCCGTCCCAGCGCTCGTGGTGCGCGAGTGCAATCTCCCGGGCCAACGTCAGGATCGACGAGTTCGAGCCGGCCAGCAGCCTCCCGCCGATCACCGTGTGCTGCTTCATCACGTCGTATTCTTCCGGCGTCAGTCCGGCGGGCTTCCGCAAGATTGCGTCCGGCACCCCGATTTTTCCGATGTCGTGCATCGGAGCCGCCATGCGGATGCGTTCGACTTCGGCTGGTGACCAACCCGCCGCCCGTGCCAGGATTTCACTGAAAGCCCCGGTACGGACGATGTGGGCGCCGGTTTCCACGTCGCGGGTCGCGGCCGCATGCACGAGCCGGTGAATCGTTTCCTCGTGCGCCTGCCGAATTTCGACGGTCTGTTCGCGGACCCGATGCTCGAGTCCCTCGGTATAGCGGCGGCGTTCGATTCGCAGGCGCCGCAGCTCCAAGCCGTGGTTCACTTGCGCCAGCAGCTCGTCCTGCCGGGCCGGCTTCAGCAGGTAGCCAAAAGCCCCTGCGTTCAGGGCGGAGATCGCCGACTCCGTATCGCGGTTACCGGTGAGCATTAAGACTGGAAGGTCCGGCTGGGTCGCCAAGACGTGCTTCAAAAGGTCGATGCCCGTTCCACCCGGCATGTTGATGTCGGCGGTAATCAGGTCGATGGGCTCACTTTCCAGGCAACGTTTGGCGGCGGTAACGCAGTCCGCACGGACGACGCGGAATTTCTTCGCCGTGAGCCACGTGGCCAACAAGTTGCGAACGGGAGCTTCATCGTCGACGACAAGAATCGTCGACTGCGGTTGTCCACCAGCGGTCACGGGATCAAGGCTCATGCGGAGTTACCGGCTTTCTGCAGGCTGATTGCGGGCGGTGCGCGCAAAAAGGCCTGCAAGCCTAGGTCATGTGAGGCACCTCGGCAACGCGACAGCCCGCGAGCCTTTTTCAGTCGCCAGTGAATCGCGGCAATCTGGCGATTGGCCGGCGGGGCGCTGCCGTATTGAACTGGCCGACGGCGCGGACTAACCGTCCCCGACAGCAGGACAAATGCAACCGCTAGAACCGGACTCGCCGCCCGGGACGCCCAGACCCTGGCTGTCTGGCGCTCGCACTCGGGTGGCACTGGCGGCTCGTCCCCGGTGTCTTGTCCGCCCATATTGCACTGACCCGGTCGTTGCCTCCTCGACAGGGGCGCGGGGGCGCTTCGCCTTGCGAGAGCCCCCGTGTGCGAGGACAGTTCAACGACTCACTGTCTGTGCTGAACGACTGGACCGCTCTCACGCGGTCTCGCGCAATCCTTGCTGGGGATCTGTTTCTCCCTTATGTGAATTCTCGGACCCCGTTTTTCGCAACTCTTTGTCCTTCCGCAACTTCTGGGCTAAGGCCTTTCGGCGCGAGAAGTTAGCCCAGTCTGGTTCGAGCTCGTCAATCCCGGTTGTTACCCGTCATGGAGTCAGTCGGCCGGGACAAAGCCGGGACAAGTCCTGGGCTGGGGACGCCTCATTCGGCGTGTGGATTTTGGTGATTTTTGGCAGCATTTCTGCCGCAGTCATCACACCCGATCCGCCTCGCGATGGCCGGTCCCGCCCCCGCTCCGAGATCGATACCGAACGTCGCACGCGCTACGAAAACGCAAGCCGAGAAATCGACGCAGCGGTCAGCGAAGCGCACCAAAAACTCCCCCGCAGTCTTGCGACAGCCGTCGGCGCCGTTTACGCGCGCTTTAGTAGTTGGTCGCAGGACAGCACCGAGGATCAAGTGCGACAGATGCTTAAGTTCGCCGTTGAAAACGGAATCTTCGTGCCCAGTGAGCACGTCTATTTCGACTTGGCCGTGAAGGGCTACAAGAATAATCGTCAAGGCCTCAACGCACTTCGTGATCTACTCCGCGAAAAGAAGGTGAAGGTTCTTCTGCTTTTTGCCACTAACCGGCTTTTTCGCAAGGTCTATCGCACACTGGAGTTCGTCGAGCAGGTCGTCACGGAGCACGGAATACGCTGCGTGTTTGTTAAGAGTGCCATCGACACCGCCAACAAGGACCAGTGGCATATGCTGCTGCACATGCGGGCGATGATGGACGAGTTCCAGGTTAAGGTCAACGTGGAGCACATCCGCGCGGCACTCGAAGGTCTGTTTCTGGAGGGATATGTCCGGGGCACGCTGGCGCTCGGTTACCGCGGAGAACCGGTGCCAAGCAAACTGACGAAGCGCGGCCTGCCTCGCCTTCGAATCGTCATCGACGCGGATGAGTTAAAAATTGTCACCCTCATCTTCGAATGGTTTGTCCACGAGCGGAAATCGCTCGTCGGGATTGCTCAGAAACTGAACGCGATGCCGGACGTCCCGCAGCCACGCAAGTCGAATGGCAATGGGTGGAATCGGAACTCCGTGAGGGCGGTGCTCAGGCGGGCGGCATATTGGGGCCTTTGGACATTCTCGACGACAGAGAAGACCTTCCTGCCTTCGAAGGATTACACTCGACAGCTCCGCGCGAAAAGCCGCTCAACGAGGTTGCTTTCGAAAACCTGCGGATTGTTCCCGACGCATTGTGGTTCGCGGCACAGACGCTGCTCTCGAAAAACACTTGCATTCGAGGCCGCAAGTCCAAGAAAAGAGGACGCTGATCAATCGCTCCGTATCCTGAGCGGCCTCTGTTGGTGCCCGGAGCACGATCGTCCGCTGCGGGCAGGACAGTGCGTTTGGAAAGTACTTGGGCTGCCCGACGTTGGAGTCCGGGACGCGACCTTTGTTTTCCAAACCGCTTCGCAAAGTGGTGCTGCGGCTTCTCTGCGAAAAGTTGGCCGAAGTGATTCGCCAGGACGAGAATCTAGTCGAACGGATCATTTCGGCTGCTCAAGCGCAAGCCGCTGCCGTTCAACGCCCTGATGAGTCAGAAGTCAAAGGGCTCGAAAAATCCGTTGCCGAGCTGACCCGCAAAATTGACTTCAACATGCGGAATCCGGGAGAAACCGAGGAGGACGAGCGAGAGATCGAGGAGACACTTCGCAAGTTGCGTCGCGAACGGCAGCACTCGGGTTCGTCCAGGCCAAAGTTAAGCATTCACGGTCAGCTACGCAAGTGGAAGATGAGGAGGCCCGCTTGAAAAAGCACCAGCGTCCGAAGATGGCCCTTCATCATTTCCGTTTCTTTGAACGGTGACAGGATTAGGGCCTTGTCCGTGACACGCCAAGGCGCGTTGCAGATCAGCGTCAAACGACGCGACGCCACGACAATCGAGACCGTCAGGAAGCGGCCGCAAGGTGCGAGCCAGGGCCACAATATTCGCAGTCCGTTGTTTACGAAACCTCAGGAATTCCTCACGAGTCAGGAATTCCTGGAGTCGTAACCGCTGCAGATACACTGGACTGCATTGGCACAACCGTTGCGTAGAGCTGCGCGACTTCGTCGTCCAGGACATCAAGCAGCAAACGCCCGCCCCGCAGGAAGACCACTCGAGACTGCAACGTTTGCTTCGGAGCGCCCATGTCCGCCCCGACCACGGCCGCAGCACCCGCGACCCCAGCGCCAGGGTCTGCCCCGGCCGCGACACCGCCTTGGCGTTTGCCCCGACTACTTTGGCTGGTAGGGGTTGTGGTCCTGGCTGGGTTGGCGATTTTCGTCGCCTACCCTTGGTGGTCCTACCGCCAGACGCACTCGATCACCGAGGACGCCTTTGTCGAGGCACACATCATCAACGTCGCCCCGCAGACGGTCTCCGGCCACATCGTTCGCTTCCAGGTGGAGGAAAACGACCGCGTGAAAAAGGGCGACGTCCTAGTGCAAGTCGACAAGGAGCCTTACGAGGTTCAAGTCGCCATCAAGAAGGCCGCCGTGGAAGTGGCCCAAGCGAACCTGACGGCGGCCCAGGCCCAGGTGGGCGCTCAGGTCGCCCAAACGCGGGCCAATCGCTTCAAGCTCGCGCACGCCATCGAGGACGTCGACAACCAAATTGCCCTCCTGCGGGCCAACATCGCGGCACTGGAGACGAAAAGAGCCACACTGACTCGCACGAAGAATGATTACGATCGAGCGATCGAGGTGGCGAAGACTCCGGGGGCCATCTCTCCACAAGACGTCGATCAAAGGCGCGAGGCCTGGCAGGTCGCGCAGGCACAGGTCAACCAGGCGCTCGAGAACGTCTATCAAATCCGCGTCAGCTTCGGACTCCCAGCCAAACCGAAGGAGGGAGGCGACCTCTCGCAGGTGCCCCCTGATCTCGATCAGAATCATTCCACCGTTCGCCAGGCGCTGGCCGACCTGGTCCAAAGCGCGGCCGCATTCAACTTCTTTCCCACCTCGTACAATGCGACCCCGAAAAAAATCCTTGCAGAATTCTACCGCCTCGACCCTGAAGGAAACGTCGATCGCATCTATGCGCGACTCGGGCGCAACGCGCCCGTCGTCAAGCAGGCCGAGGCCAAACTCCTCCAAGACCGCCGCGATCTGGACCAGGCCCTGTTAAACCGGGGCTACACCCGACTCCGCGCGCCGTTCCCCGGGGTGGTGGTCAAGCGCTATCTCCACCTGGGCGACTTCGCCTCCCCCGGTGTCGCCATCCTGAGCATGTACAACACCGACCTGACCTATGTGACGGCCAACCTGGAGGAGACAGAACTGCCCGGCGTGGCCCCAGGCAACCCGGTGGAGTTGCAGGTAGACGCCTTCGCCGAGCCGTTCCGCGGCCGCGTCGTCTGGATCGACCAATCGACCGGGGCGCAGTTCGCCCTGATGCCGCGGAACGTAGTCTCAGGCGAGTTCACCAAGGTGGTGCAGCGCGTACCGGTGCGCATCCAGATCGAGCAAGACGAGCGTTGGCCGCTGCTGCGAGCCGGGCTGTCGGTCCGAGCGATCATTTCCCACGGCCCGGGCGACCCACAATGGGCCGAGCAGGCCGCTCGGGAGATGAGAGACCTCGAGGCGCGTTACAACCAGCCGCAGCTCCCGGACAGCGGGGCCGATCCGAGGGACCACTCATGACCGCAACACTGGCCCCCGCCTCATCGTCCTCGGTGCCCGAAACTGGGTTTGCGTCGCCGGCTCCGCCGCTGCGGCTGGAGCGCCGCCACTGGCTGGCCGCTCTGACGGTCCTCGTCGTGCTCTTCGCACCCTACCAAACCCTCGTGCAGACCGTGATCACTGATGACGCCGTGCGCAAGGGCGTCAATGTGGATAGTTACAACATGACCTGGGTGCAGGCCGCCTACGTCGTCGGCCTGCTGTACGGTGCGTTCACGGGGCTGTGGCTGTCGCCCCGCATTGGCGCGCGCTACACCATCGTACTGGGCATGCTCGGCTTCGCTTTGGGCGCTCTGCTTACTGGGGCCGCGGCCGGCTTGGTCAGCCTGGCCCTGGGTCGATGCCTGGACGGCTTCGGCAAGATGATGGTGACGGCCCTGTTTCGGACGACCCTATACAAGGAATTCGACCGGTTGCTGCTCATGGGCATCGGCCTTTATGGGATCTTCGCCTACGCGACGCGCAACGCGACCCCCCTACTCATGGCGGAACTCGACGTGGGCCTGTCCTGGCGGTGGATGTACTGGGCCCACGTTCCGATCGCGCTGCTGGGCATGGTGCTCGTCTGGCGCAACTTCCGTCCTGACCGCCCGCCTCAGCCGGTGCGCCTAGACATCGATTGGCTGGCGCTCACGGTTTTCGTGGTCTGGATCGTGGCGATTGTGTTTGCCTTCGGCTGGTATCGCAAGTGGGGCGGTTGGAGGTCGAATGCCTTCGCCGCGACTGTGATCTTGTGCGTCACCCTGCCCGTGGCCCTGGGCCTCTGGCTCGGCTCAGACTTCAGCCCTGACGAGCATCTGAAGCGGTTGCTGCGAAGCCGCAGTTTTATCCTGTCCTTTATCACGCGCGGAGTGATGCTCACCCAACTGGTCGGCGTGCTGACCATCATCGGCCAGTACGCCACCGAACTGCGTAACTACCCCCGGATAACGGCAGGGTGGTTGATGATACCGACCACGCTGACGATGGGGGCTACCACGTTCATGACGACCTGGCTCCACCGGCGTGGCCTCCGGCATGTCTGGCTGGTCGTCGGCGTGGTGGGTGCGGCGGCATCCATCTGGTGGCTGTCGGCGCTGGACAATTTTACCCCGAAGGAGCACGTCGCTTTGATCCTGGGGTGTTGGGGAGCATTCCTCGGCCTGATTCCGCCCGTCTTCCTCAGCGACGAGATCGAGGGGTTGAACCCAAAGGACTCTCTGTACGCCGGCACGCTGGGCGTGGTCGGCCTGGTGGTGCCGCTCCTCACAGTGCCCGTCGCGACGGGTACGGTCATAAAGGCTTGGTCCGACCGTGCCGAAGACACCTACCGCCTCAACCTGAGCAGTAACCGTCCGGCCGTGTCGAAGGCTGCGGCTCGCGTCAGCGAGTATTACCGGCTGCGCGGCCTGAGTGGGCCGACCCTTCAGCAGGAAGCCAGGACGGTCCTGGGCACCTTCGCCACGCTGGAGAGCGACGCCGTGGGGTTTCAGTCGGGCCTACGGTTCCTGAGTCTCATGATGCTGACGCTTGGTCTACCGGTTGCTCTGTTGCTTTGGCGAGCGGCCAGGGGCTTCCGCGCACCGCCTGGCGCCGGTTACACCTGAGACGTCAGGTTTTTCGCGGCCACTTTGTCGATCGCGTCCCGTTCGATCCGCTTCAAGCCTTCGCAATAAATGGCCTGGGACCTGATTGTTTCTTGACGGACACCCAAGCCCGGAAACGCATCGACCGGTTTCTCCGGAAGGCTCTGCGAGATGTGCCCCGCCGTTTACCTCCTGTCAATGTGTTTCGGTTGTAAGAATGCCTGATTCGGAGTTGCGTTCGAGCGAGACTCAGATTGAGGTCTGCTTTCGCATGCAGACCGGAAAAAATTCAGAATCAGACGAGAGCCGCGCTGACCCGTGACGCCGGTCCACACCCACTGCATGAAGACGCTGACGCGCAAATGGCGCTGCGCCAGAAACTCCAGATGCACCGCCCCCCACACGAGCCAGGCGATAAGTCCGCTGAGCTGGATCTTGCCTGTTTGCAGGACGGCGAAGCCCTTGCCAACGACCGCCATGCTGCCCTTGTCGAAGTAGCGGAACGGCGGCAATGGGGACCTGCCGACAATCCGGCGGTGAATCGACTTTCCTACGTAGCTCCCTTGCTGGATGGCGACCTGAGCGACACCGAGAAGCGGTTTCCCGTCCTGTTCGAAGAAGGCAGTATCTCCGAGAACAAAGACTTCGGCGTGTCCGGGCACAGACGCATCTTTGTCGACGCGCACTCGCCCCGCGTCGTCGGTTTCGACCGCGAGCCATTTGCCAGCCGGGGATGGCGTCACGCCGGCTGTCCAAATCACTGTTTTTGCCGCAATTCGCTCTTTCGCGACGATGACGCCGTTCTCATCGATCTGATCGACGTTGCGTCCCAACCGCACCTCCACGCCCAAATCTTCGAGCCGTTTCTTTGCCGCGGTCGACAGGGACTCCGAGAAGGAACCCAGGACTCGGTTCGCCATGTCCACCAGCACGACTCTGGCTGAGGTCGGATCGATGCGGCGAAACTCGGATTTGAGCGCGCTTCGCACCAAAATGGCAATCGCGGCGGCCAGATCGACGCCCGTGGGGCCGGCTCCGACCAGCACAAACGTAAGAAGATCCTGATGACGAGCGGGATCTTCCTCCGCCTCGGCCAGCTCAAACGCCTCGAGGACCTTGTACCGGACTGCGGTCGCATCGGTGAGGCTCTTCAGACCCGGTGCGTACTTCGCGAACTCGTTGTGCCCGAAGTAGCTGTGACTCGCTCCGGTTGCGAGAACGAGATAGTCATAGGCGAGTGGAACGCCCTGTCGATCTGCCGAGTCGACCAAGACGTACTTCTGTTCCTTGTCGACACCCTTCAGTTCTCCCATGATCACGGTCGTGTTTTTCTGCTTCCGCAAAATACCGCGGAGCGGTCGATCTGCTCAGGCATCAGCACCGAAGTGGCGACCTGATACAAGAGAGGTTGAAAAAGATGATGATTCGTGCCGTCGATCAGCAGAACGCGGGCCGGCGTCTTTCGCAGCGCTTTCGCGGCGGCCAAGCCGCCGAACCCTCCGCCGACAATCACGACAGTCGCCGTTCGCTCGGACACTCCAATTTCTCCCTACTGTGATCGCGCGGCGACGCAGGTTTCATGCCGCGGCGGTCGGCCATCCAAAAGTTTGCCGCTACGGATCTCACTCAGCTTCATCGCCAGATCGCCCATCGCCCGTTTGTCGGCGGCATTCGTCGGACGTAAAATACGGACGATTGGGGCGGTGGCCTTCGTGCCACGCGATTGAACACTAACTGATAAGTGATTCTGTTTTGGCAGACAGCAGAATGGCGAGGTACCGGGGGGATTACGCGCGTCCAACATCGCATGCACCCGCGCAGACGCTGTCTAGCGAGGCCGTGCTCGAAGCATTGAAGTTGATCCTCATTGGCGCGCCGCTGAACGACATTCTGGCGGGTATCACCCGCCTGATCGAATCCCACAGCGACGGAATGGTCTGCTCGATTTTCCTTCTCGAGGAGGACGGCCTGCACATGCGATTTGCCGTCGCTCCGAACATACCCGCGCCTTTCCGGGCAGTGACCGATGGAATCTCGCTCGCCATCGGTCCTAATGCCGCATCGTGCGGCACCGCCGCTTACCTTCGGCAGGCTGTCTTCGTCTCTGATATCGCCTCTGACCCGAAATGGACGGACTACAGGGATGTCGCTCTGCAGTGCGGAATTCGTGCCGCCTGGTCGACCCCCATCATGTCGAATGATGGCAAAGTGCTGGGAACCTTCGGCATGCTTTATCGAGAAGTCCGTAGTCCGGGACCGAGCGAAATTCAGTTGATCGATGACGCTAGCCACCTTGCCGCGATCGCCATCGAGCGCGTTCGATCGCAGAACGCCCTAACGACGGCATTTGAAACGATTAAGAAGTCGGAAGCTGAACTCAGACACATTGTTGATGCGATACCTCACGGCATTATCGTCTTAGACCCGGAGGGGTCGGTTCTAAACGTCAATCAATGGGTGCTTGACTACACGGGTCTCAGCCGCGAAGAGGCGATGGCGCCAACTTTTCGCACCAGAATTTTCCACCCCGAGGACCTGGAGCGCCTGCAAGACGATCGTCGGGACGCCTTATCCGGCGGTTTGCCATTTGAAAATGAGCAACGAGCGCTGGGCAAGGACGGGAAATATCGCTGGTTCCTCAACCGCTACAGTCCGTTGCGCGACGAATCTGGAAAACTTCTTCGCTGGTATGCAACGGGAATGGACATCGATGAGCGGAAGCAGACTGAACTGCGGATGCACAACGAAAACCTGGCGTTGCGTGAAGAACTTGACCGTACCTCGATGTACGAAGCAATCGTGGGGACCTCTCACGCGCTCCGCCGGGTGATTTCGCAAATTGATCGAGTGGCCCCGACCGATTCCACCGTGCTGATTCTGGGTGAGACCGGAACCGGAAAGGAATTGATTGCCAGTGCCATTCATAAACGGTCGAAACGCTCGGCGAAGGCCTTCATCCGGGTCAATTGCGCGGCGATTCCCACCTCCTTGATTGCTTCCGAACTTTTCGGTCACGAGAAAGGTGCGTTTACCGGGGCGCTTCAGCGGCGCGCAGGTCGCTTCGAATCTGCCGATGGAGGAACGATTTTCCTGGATGAGATCGGTGAGCTTTCGTCCGAGACACAGATGTCTCTGCTGCGCGTACTCCAGGAACGAGAATTCGAGAGGGTTGGGGACAGTCAACCGATATCCGTCGACGTGCGAGTGCTCGCCGCAACACATTGTGACCTTGAAGCTGCAGTGAGCGAAGGCACATTTCGCGAGGATCTGTTTTATCGCCTGAACGTTTTTCCGGTACGTCTACCGCCTTTACGCGAGAGGACGGACGACATTCCTCTGCTGGTCGAGTATTTCGTGGAACGATACGCAAGACGAGCCGGAAAGAAGATCAGCGAAATCAAAAGAGAAACGCTGGATCTCTTCCAAGGCTACGATTGGCCAGGGAACATCCGCGAACTACAAAATGTCGTTGAGCGCGCCGTGATCCTGTGCGATGGACCGACGTTCGTAGTCGACGAGACATGGCTGCAGCGCAAATCGAGCCAGATGGCCGGGCCACGCGGCGCTCGCAGGGGTGTCCTTGCCGAGGATAAGAGACAGTTCGCCGATCGTGAACGCAAGGCGATCGAGGCCGCATTGGCGGAATGCCAGGGTCGGGTTTCCGGGACTCGTGGTGCGGCCGCAATGCTCGGAATTCCTCACCAAACTCTCGAGTCGAAGATCGTGAGCCTTGGCATCGACAAGCACCGCTTCAAGGTACGGTCTCGGAGGCAAGGCGCGAGTTAGGGCGACCCTAGCGCACCAACTTCCGCGCTTTTGCCGACCACTCGATGCCTCCCCGATCTTTCCAACGTCTTCCCGCGATCATTGACGCGGCAAATCTCCATTGCCGTGCTGACGAGACGTCAGAAATTCCTGATCAGTCAGGAAGGTCTCGCTCCGTAAGGTCCGCAATTCCCGGGTAATGCGTTGGCACATCGGTTGCTTTGTCGCGCACCGCCATCAAGGCGATCGCCAAATGAAGATCGAAAAATGTTCGGATGGCGCAACGACAACGATTCGTCTGATCGGAGAGTTTCAATCGGCGCACCTCGCGGAATTGACGAACCAGCTCCGAGACAAACGGCCCAAGTGTGTCTTGGACCTGAAGGAAGTAACGATCGTTGACCTCGATGTGGTGCGTTTCCTGGGAGCGCGCGAGTTGGAAGGCGTGCACATTATCTGCTGCTCTCACTACATCCGTGACTGGATTTCCCGAGAGCAGGAGAAGCTCGGACAAGAGTAGCTACACGTTTCAGGCAGGAACAATCGTTGAGGGAGACGTGCAAAGCAATCGCGGCGTATGCCAACGGCGCTGGAGCGGGCGACTCTGACTCACATTCGTGTACTCACAGGCAAGTGACCTGCTGGTATCGGTAGGAGAGTCTGATGGGAACCACTTATAAAGCGGTCGAAGTATCCGCGCCTCGTACTTTTCGCATGGTCGAGAGGCCTGTCTCATCACCCGGTGCTGGGCAGGTGCGCATCCGCGTTGAGGCTTGCGGAGTGTGTCATTCGGATTCGGCGACTGTGGAAGGGCAATGGCCTGGCCTGTCCTTTCCGCGCGTTCCGGGTCACGAAGTTATTGGCCGTATCGAGGACATCGGTTCCGCCGTCACAACATGGAAGGTTGGCCAGCGTGTCGGAGTCGGATTCTTTGGAGGCGAAGACGGAATTTGCAAGGCCTGTCGCCGCGGTGAAACAGCTTATTGCCAAAATCCCATCGTTACCGGCATCACGAGCGACGGTGGCTATGCGGAGATGATGATCGCGGAGGCACGTGCGCTCGCTTTGATACCGGACGAGCTTGAATCAGTGGAGGCGGCCCCCCTGGTATGCGCCGGCATTACCACCTTTAACGCGCTCCGAAACGCCGCCCGTGCGGGTGACACCGTAGCCATCCAGGGAATCGGAGGGCTTGGCCACCTGGGAGTGCAGTTCGCGCGGAAGATGGGCCTTCGTACCGTCGCGATTGGCGGAGGTCCCGACAAAGGTCAGCTTGCGAAGAAGCTCGGGGCGCATGTCTACATCGACGCGAAGGCCGAGGATGCGCCAGCAGCACTGCAAAAACTCGGCGGGGCTGACGTGATTCTGGCGACCGCGCCGAGCGGATCCGCGATCGGTAGCCTGCTTCCCGGTCTCGCAGTTCGGGGCCGACTCGTGGCGGTCGGAGTCTCCGATGATGCAATCCCGATCAACGGCCTGCCGCTCATCTTCGGTGGCCGATCGGTTCTTGGCAGTCTCACGGGAAGAGCGATCGAGACCCAAGATACGCTCGATTTCAGCGTGCTCGCCGACGTTCGCCCCATGATTGAAACGCTCCCGCTGGCGAAGGCCGAAGAGGCTTACAAACGGATGATGGCCGGTAAAGCACGGTTTCGTATGGTCCTCACGATGACCTAGAGGCGTTCCGCATGTGCCCTGATCCGACATCACGAACCGACAGTGTGGAGAGAACTGATGAACGCGTTCCAGCAAGTCTATGACAAACAGAAGGCGTACTTCGATTCGGATGCGACAAAGACGTACGAATGGCGAATAGACCAGCTAACCCGACTCGAGAATCTGTTGAAAGACAATGATCAGGCGTTGCAGGAAGCGATCAGCAGGGACTTCAAGACCGCTAGTCAGGAAAAGGTCTTCGAAGTACAGGCTCCACTCGGAACCGCAGCCTTCGCGAAAGCCGACCTGAAAGAGTGGATGAAGCCCGTCGACGTGGTGATTCCGAAGGCCCTCGCGGCCAGTGGGCACACCGCCAAAGTTTATCGAGAGCCGTACGGCGTGACTTTGGTGATCGGTCCGTCTAACGGCCCGTTGACGTTGCTTTTCGATCCGGCGGTCAACGTTATTGCGGCCGGCAATCCATGCATCCTCAAGATCTCCGAGGCGTTGCCCGCCACAGGCGCACTCTTACTCGATCTCATACCGCGGTACTTCGACCCTCGGTCGGTCACCGCGGTCGCAGGAAGCCGTGACGAAATAACGGAGCTCCTTAAGCTTCCGTTTGACTTCATCTTCTTCACGGGCAGCGTCAAGGTTGGCAAAGTCATCATGGAGGCGGCCGCAAAGAACCTGACCCCCGTCCTCCTCGAACTCGGCGGCCAGAATCCTGCCTTTGTCGACCCGACCGCTAATCTAAGCGACGCTGCAAAGAAAATCGTTTGGGGCGCGACGGCATGGGGCGGCCAATGGTGCACCTCGCCGGGCTACGCTTACGTTCACGAATCGGTCGCCGAGAAGTTCGTCCAGGAGTGCAAGAAGGCCGTCGTCGAGTTGTACGGAAAAGATCCGAAGAACAATTCCGACTATTCGCGCATCATCAGTCCGAAAGCGGTTGACCGGCTCGCCGCCTTGATCGATCAGCGAAAGGTGGTTTCTGGTGGCTCCTCGGACCGCGAGGCTCGGTACATTGATCCCACGATCCTCTTTCCGGTCACTTGGGACGACCCGATCATGGAGGACGAAATCTTTGGGCCGCTGCTGCCAATCCTGACATATCAGGACATCAATGCGGCAATTCGTGAAGTGAAGAAGCGCCCGAAGCCTCTCGCCGGATTTATCTTCAGCCGAGATCAGAAGACGAT
>Ga0210390_10001481_pt1 | contig 22368 bp, 15 predicted proteins | sample IncBWH11OmetaG_FD_161050 | JGI IMG/M metagenome (GOLD analysis project Ga0210390, IMG submission 161050) | Forest soil microbial communities from Barre Woods Harvard Forest LTER site, Petersham, Massachusetts, United States - Inc-BW-H-11-O ... | reverse complement strand
TGAGACACCATTTCCTAACTATCGGGTGCGGTTTTTCGTGGGCATGGAGGCGTCAATACTCGCACGGTTCAGGCAAAGCGGTCTAGGTCCTGGTAAACGCATTTACCGGTAACTGACTCTTAGTTTCCGGTTACGCGACTTCCCGGGAGTTGTCAAAAAAGTGGGCGAGAACCTCATTTTTGCGTCATCACCAACAGCGGTCCGAGTTTAGCCGCGCAGGTCAGATGCCCAACACGGCGCGAATGCCGCCTGCACGCTCGTAATTGACGATAGTGACGCCTTTCGAGGTGACTGTGCTTTCCGTCACCTTGAATGCCGCCGGGATCGTGCCATCCGCAAACAATCGTTTTCCACTGCCCAACGTTATCGGAAATATCTTCAGCCAGAACGCATCGACCAAATTATGCTTGAGGAGTGTCTGAATGAGATTTGCGCTTCTATAAACGTGCAAATCCGGCCCTTCCTGTTGCTTAATTTTGGAGATTTTTGCAGCAATATCTCCGTTTAGAAACACGGACAGCTGCCATTCGTGAGAAATCATAGTATTCGAGGCGACGTACTTGGTCGCTGTGTTGACGGCCGGCCAAAGGTCGTTGTGTTGCGGCCAGAATTGTGCCCAAATGTCAAAGGTTTTTCGCCCTAGCAACAAGTCAAACGGCATGTTCATCTGCTTCGTTATGGCCGCTGAACTAACAGCGTCGGAATGTGGATTTATCCACCCGCCATACTCGAAGCCGCCACTGGTATCTTCCTCTGGCCCGCCTGGGGCTTGTATGACTCCATCAAGGGAGACAAATTCAAGCACAATGACTTTTCTCATGGCTGAGTTCCTTCGAGTTCTATCTGTTTCTGTTTAATTTGCGGGTCCGCGGTTTCCGATGAGCTTCTTTCAGAAGTCAGGGACGTCGCTGCTTCAGAACATAAGCTTCCGAATCGCAGCGAGAATAGCACGAGTTCTGGTCAAGTCCTGATAAACGCCGTTGCCGGACATATAAAGCCCCGCCGATGGCGTATGATTCCGCCAAGATGAGTGACGCGATCTTTTACCTCGGGGGCATCACGGTTTTATTCCTGCTACTCGGTGCATCCGCCGCAATTTGGAAATGGGCAGAGCTTTACATGACAAACATGGCGCAGGTTGCAGCTGTGCTCATGATTGTGGGTATGTGGGTAGGAATCAATCTTCGGATGGGCCTGATTCCATTGCCTCTGGGACTGATACTAATGCTAGTCGCGCGGTCGGCGTTTCTTAGGACCCGTCGTGGGGGCTGAAGGGCTCAAGAAACTGTGGAAGGAGAAAAGAAATTAATGCTAGGTCCTGATTAACGCATTTACCGGAGAAGTGAAGTCTAGTACGCCAATCAGCCTTTTGGTGCATCGCAGGGCGAGCGCCATGCCTGTACGGATGGAGCTCTTTTTTTTTTGCCTATCAGAGCTGATAGTCCTATGGCAGAGGTTTCAATTCCCCCGACGGAATTATAACCTCGAATCGCTGATGCCAGTCTTTGTCGTTGCCCATCGTAAACAGGAAACGGAAACCACTCTTCGCTCGAAGCAAGACGTGTCTGTCCGCAGCTTTCTGAGCTTCCTCAAACGTCATGAAGTGCAGTGGGTCAATCGGATGTAGAGTCTCGACCTTGTGCAAGAACGTCTTCGTTGTGTCGTTGTACCATCCGTGTGTTTCGCGCACAATCCAACAACGAGCGGGGTCAGCAGTGTTCGCAACCGACTCGATGAATATTGAGTACGATTCGGAGATGTAAAGCTCTGGATTCGGTTTTTGATAGACGCTCTTGGGGAAGAACTTCATGGGAACAAAAGGTATGGCGTCACCTATTTTCACGGATTCTACCACCACTGCCGCCGATACCCACTCATCAAGTAGCGCGTGGTAGAAGCCCGCGTCAGGAGGTGCCTTATGGAAGCTGCCCAACCTGCACGCTACGTTCCGATGACTGTTACGTGTTTCGAGTGCACCGAGAAACAGATTGTTCACATTCTTGCCAGCACTGGTTTCAGCAAAATGGTGGACCAAGAGGTTGAATGCCTGAAGTGCCACGATATATTCCTCGTGATGCTCCCGGACAGAATAATCGCCGGACCATTTCCCCTGGTGTCTTGAGCAGAGGTGCAAAATGTTGTTTCGAGCCTATTGCTTCAAGTGTGAAAAAACAGTGTCCGCCTTTCCTGTTTCTAAAGACGAGGAGTTTTGGTCGGCAGTCGCAGAGAATGCAGACGTCGAAGTGATTCACCTAGCCAACGACGGGGACCACCGCTGGAAGCTCAATAATCAAGAGAAAGAAAACCTTCGCAAGACCAGAGCCAAGGGCTTGATTTAATACCGGAGCCAACATACGGAGCGAGCGCGCCACGCCGAAGTAGTGGAGTTCTAGTTCGCCACTTGTCCGGTAACGCGACTAATCAGGACTTAGCCGGTCGGAGCCGATTCCTCGTGATGTCTCAATAATGCCGACCACATTTAATTCCCTCTGGTTGTCGGTGAGCCGCTCGCATCACTGCGGCGCGGTGCCGTTATCGTGCAGGACCACGACATCGGATTCGGTGTGAGAGCGCAGGATTCCCAGGCTCTTGCCATCGGGCGAGAATTCAAAATTCTGAATTGTGTCCGACTGGAAATTCGTGATGGCGTGACCGGGTGAGCCGTCGAGCGGCTGAATCCACAGATTTTCCGCACCGTTTTCTCGAATGATGTAAACCACCGATTTACTGTCGGGTGCAAATTGGTTCATGGCCATAATCCGGGGATCCGAATCCAATAGGCGAGTTTGCGAAGTGGCGTCGGCAGTTAGATCCACGAGGGCGATCTTCAACTCGCCAGAGCGTCCGCCCTTAAGGGCCATGTACGCGAGAAACCTGCCGTCACGAGACAGCGCAATTCCCGGAGCGCTCAATGGCAATTCGGCCCCGGGAGCGGGCGCAGCGTCGCCACCGTCGATGGAGACACGCATCACTCGTCGGGTTACTACATCACTGAAGTAAATCCAGCGGCCATCCTGGGTACAGAAAGGCCCGACCTCAGCCGCGCCATGCGAGAGCCGCTTGGGGTTGGTGCCGTCGGCGTCCATGCGCCAGATGTTGGATTTGCTGCTGTCGAGATGGCCATGCCGGACGAACACAATATAATTCCCCGCTGGACACGCTCTCGGCCTGAAAGATTGGCCTTCCGAGTTGGCGAGTAGCGTCGTGCGATTATTACCGTCCTGGGAGACTCGCTCCAAATTACCTCGTGCGTCGAAATAAACGCCGCCGTCCGTGGCCCAGGCAAAGAAATAGGAGTCTTTGTCCTGTGCTGCCGCCGGAGCGGGCGGAGATCCGGTGAAACCTCCCGCGGGCATGACGTAAAGAGTTTGCGCGGGCCTTTGCTGCACCGCCGCGAGCGTTTTTCCGTCTGCCGATAACGTAAGCGTCCGATAGTTATTGGTGTCCTTGGTGATTGGGCGAAGTTCTCCTCGGGGTACGCAACGAATCCAATCTGCAAGTGCTCTGGTGGCGGTGTGGCGTTAGGCTCATACGAGGTAAGCAACCCACGACCGCTTGGCGCCCACACCAGTTCCTCGAGGTTGCGGTCATTGAAACGCGCGAACGGCTGCAGCTTCGCCGTAACGACGTCCGCCAACTGAATCACACTGAGAGCGCCGAACTTATACGAGTAAGCTAAAGCGATCTGGCTGCCATCGGGCGACCACGCGACGACGCTGGGCACCTCGGCGATCGGCCCACCATACAGCGCCTTTGCGTCCGTTCCGTCGGCATTTGCCGTGAGCACCTGGAACTTTCCCGCCTCGGGATCGTTGGTCCGTATGAATGCAAACCGCTTGCCATCCGGAGAAAAACTGATTCCGGAATCAATATGCCGCACGATCGGTTGCGGAGCTCCGCCCAGCACAGGTGCCCGGAACAGATCGTAACCTGAGACGATCAAATCGAATCTCGAACCACTATTGTTTATGGCTTTGCGAAAATAAATGTAATTGCCGTCGCGCGAGAAAATCAGGCTTTCGTAAGAAGCGTCCGCCGGAACAAGGACTTGGGTATCACTGCTCGTGGGGATGTTGCGGAGCCAGAGGCTCTGCCTGCCTTGGTCGTTGAGGACGCTGAGAAGATACCTGCCATCGGGCGAGATCGCGGCTGCCACGGATTTTCCGTTGTTGGTCACTTGTGTGATGGTGAAGTCCTGAAATGGTGACTGGGCGTTGCGGCTGAGCAGCGAATACACGCCGTACCCTGCCGCCGCCACCAGTGCGAGTATCACTACAGCTCCCGCGACGAGCTTGCCCTTGTGCTGCATTGCGACTACCGCGACCGCGGAACTGCCGGATGCGTGGGCCCGGGAATCTGGCAGGGCTTCGGAATCGCTGGAACCAGGCGCTAGTGGTCCGTCGCGCTCAGCGGACGCGAGCGATGTGGCAGAGAGCCGCGCGCTCCCGGAACCGCTGTCGCGCTTCAGGCGCTGGAGCTCCGCGCGTAAATCGGAGGCGTGCTGGTAGCGTAGATCGCGTTCCTTTTCGAGCGCGCGATGGATGACTTCCTCCAGCTTACCGGAGACCTGGGGGTTCAGGCGCGACGGCGGAATGGGTGCTTTGTGCAGGATGGCGTCGAATACCGCGGCGGATGTATTGCCAAAGAAGGGCAACGCGCCGGTGGCCATCTCATACAACACGGCGCCAAACGAGACAAGATCGCTGCGCGAATCCAGCTCTTCGCCCATGGCCTGTTCGGGTGACATATACATCACCGTGCCCACGGCGCTGCCGGGGCTGCTTAGCACTTCGTCGGCCGTGACCACGGGCAGAGCCGTGGCCGTGATTCCTGGTGCCGTGGGGCACGGCGCAAGGATCTTGGCCAGGCCGAAATCGAGAATTTTCGTCTGGCCGCCGCGGATGCAGAAGATGTTCGCGGGTTTGATGTCGCGATGAATGATTCCCTTGGCGTGTGCGGAGTCAAGACCCGTGGCGATTTGGATGGCGACGTCCAGGAATTCATCGAGAGACAGAGGACCGCGGGCGATGCGATGCTTGAGCGTCTCGCCCTCGAGGAATTCCATGACCAGGAATACATGGCCCTGGTCCTCGCCGATGTCGTGAATGATGCAGATGTTGGGATGATTCAACGTGCTGGCCGCGCGAGCTTCGCGGCGAAATCTGTCAGCGGCCTGCGGATCCGGGGCGGTTTCCGCCGGCAGAAATTTAAGAGCGACAAGGCGGCCTAAATTTAGGTCCTGCGCCTTATAGACGACACCCATGCCGCCACCGCCGAGTTTTTCTACGATGCGATAATGCGAGATGGTGTTGCCAATCATGGGCAAGCAGTGGCGCAATCTTAGGTTGGGCCGTGGAGCAAGTCAACGAGGAGAGATCGCCTGTGCGGTAGTTCCTGATAAATCCCGTTATCGTACAAGTGAAGTTCTAGTACGGCAGATGTCCGGTTACGCGACTTGTCGGGACTTAGAGCTCTGCGCCCGTCGCCCGCTGCATTTCCCACAATTGTCCTCGTTAACCGAGGTAAAGGACATTCGGAGTTCGAAGAAAAGTCGCCGTACGTTAGGTTTGTGGCAGCTTCGTTGACACGAGACTTCGGTTACCGAAGTAGAGTTCGCCAGGTGCCGCCGCTTGTGCTCCCAGGCGGTAACTGGAAGTGATTTTGAAACGGCCAAAAGGAACAGGATCAAGCAACCGACTCGAAGCGATAGTGCCGCCAACCGTGCTCAAAATCCGGCTGCAGGGCTCGCGCGCCTACGAGGGCAAGAGCGAATGGCGGAAAGAAAGTCGCGCCATTCCGGACACTTGCCGGCGGAAATTCTGTTTCGCTTTTCGATTGCGACCAGTCCTGAATGCCTCTCGACTTCGGGTGCCGATTCATGCTCGTGGGATTAAATCGGATTTCAGTTGTGGCGGACGGCATCGAGCGGGCTCATGCGAATCCACGGCCGTGCCGCCGCGTAGCAAATCAGCAGCGCTACGAGCATTATTGCGGCGGCGACTGGGATCAGCACGTGCAACTCGACCGTGGGCACGCGGAAAAAGTGAGATTTGAAGACAATGCCCGCAATCATCGCTAGGATTAAGCCCACGGAAACGCCTACGCCGGCAACGATCGCGGTTTGGTGCAGAAACATTTTCATCAGATGCGACGGCTCGGCGCCGAGCGCGACGCGAATGCCGATCTCCTTCCTGCGTTCGTTCACTGAATAAAAAATCGCGCCATACAAACCGAGCCCCGCGAGCATTAGCGCGAGCACGCCCATCGCCGTCACCACCGAAAGCGTCAACAAGGGAATGAGCAAGGTAAAATGCCTGACCTCGTCCGCGGTGAAAGGCGCAATGTCCAGGTGCAGGTGAAGGTCGCGGACCAATTGCGCCAGAGGCTGCTTCCAAAGCTGCGGATCGCCGACAGTGCGAATAATCATAACCAAACCCGGCTGGTAATTCTGGCGGAGCGCGTAATAAATGACCGGGTGTGCGGCTTCATCCAGAGTGTTGTATTTGCTGTCCGCAACGACACCGACCACTGTAGCGTTGCGGCCGTCCGCCTGCAGGCGCACTTCTTTTCCCACAGCATCCTGGCTCGGCCAGTAGGTGTGCGCCATGGTGCGATTTATGATCAGAACTTGCGGGCGAGCGTTGGTATCTGCGGCGGTAAAGGCGCGACCGGCGAGAACGGGAATGCCTAAAGTCTGAAAATAATTTGGGTCGACGACAGTGCCGGGAATTTGTTCGTGCTGGTGCTCGGCATCGTTCGCGCCGCGAATGGCGATTTCGCTGGTGGGCCAGTTGTCGTTCATCAGCGGAACATCGACGGCCAGCGTGTGAGATTCGACTCCGTACATTTGCGTGGCGGACTGGTCCAGACGTTGGTAAAGAGCTTCCGCCTCCGCCTGGCTGAAACCGTCGGCACTGAAATTAATCAGCGCGGCGAGCAGATGGTGCGACGAGAAACCAGTTTCGACCTGCCGCAAATTGTAGAGGTTGCGCAAAAATAAGCCGACGCCGGCGATGACCAGCGTGCACACCGCAATCTGCACCACGACCAGAGCATTTCGCGTCAGACTTTTTCGTGTGCCACCGACCACGGCTTCGCCACTGAGTGCGCCGGCGACATTTGGTTCGGAGGCATACAGCGCGGGCGCGAGTCCCGTAGCGAGGCTGGCGAGCAGGATGATCGCGAGCGTCATCGCGACAACTGTGCCGTCAGCCTGAAAATTTGTGGCGAAATCGAAAGCGCCGAAGACCGGGAGCGTTGTGCTGAAATGCGAGAGGCGCGTGGCAACCGCAGACGCCAAGGCGAAACCGATCGCGCCACCAGTGGTGCTCAGGACCAAGCTTTCGGTGAGCAGTTGACGAATTAATCTGCCGCGCGTGGCACCGAGTGCGGAGCGAATCAGGATTTCCTGTTTGCGGCCCGTGGCCAGACCGAGCAAAAGATTCGCCACGTTGGCGCAGGCGATCAGCAGAACCAGCAGAACCACAACGACCAACACGCCGGAAATTAATTTTCCGGTGGAGCGCGCGTCCGGGGGCAGCACGGTGGTGTCGGTGAGCTTCGCGACGCGATCTTTGTTGGCGGCGGGGAAGTCCGCGGCCAGCTGCGCCGAAAGCGCGCGCATATCGGCGCCGGCGAGTTTCGCGGTGACGCCCGGTTTCAGGCGGCCCACCAGAACCAGCCAGCGATTGTCGCGGTCGGTCGCGGTTTGCGGCTGGTCCGGGGCGGCGGCAAGGCCCAAATTCACCATGGCGTCGGCGTCGAACCCAAAAACCGTGCCGGTGAAGCTTTTTGGTGCGACTCCGGCAATCGTAAATGGAGTCGTGCCGACCATCACGGTTTCGCCGACGATGTGCGGATCCGCTCCCCAGCGTTTCCAGCGGGAATACGTTAGTACTACTTCGGCCGCGTGCTGCTCGTCCTCGCCCGGTGAAAACAGGCGGCCGAGGAACGGCTGAATTCCCATGACTTGGAAATAATTATCAGAGACTTGCTCGGTGGTGCCCATTTCTTCGCGGCCGCGTTGTCCGAAGCGAACTTTCGAAATGCTGCTGGGAACCGCGGCGAGGCCGGAGAAGGAGCGATTGTGGTCGCGATAATATTTGTAGTCGGGGTAGGAGACACCGTCGAATTCCGCGGCGGGCGTGGAGGTGTAAACCGTTAGTACTTCCTGCGGGGCCTTGGCAAATGGCGGACGCAGGAGTACGCCGTTGGCGACGCTCAGGGCCAGGACGCTTAACGTCATGGCCGCGGCTAGCGATAGGGTGGCGATCGCGGCGAGTTTCCAGTTTTTCGTTAGCAGGCGCAGGGAATAGCTGACGTCCTGCGCCATAATCTCCAGAAAAATGATCGTTCTTTTCTGACGAGGTTGCATGCCCGCATTCTAAGCCAGAGTGCCTTTCCAAGTCCCGATTAACGCCCAATCTCTAACGACGCCGGCCCTGTCAAACAATTTTTGAGCAGACCTCTCCAATCACTTAAAAGAGTTTTTTCTCCCGCTTGCTGGGTGGTCTTTCTTGTCGACTTTGACGACTTCGGCTCGTTCGTAATCTAGCGGTCGGCTTCAATCCGACCCATACATCTCTTCGATCGTAAACTTCAGACCATGATTAGTTGTTCGAACTCCCTCTCGCGAGGGAGCGGGATGCTCATTCAAGTGCGCGGCGTTCTAGTTCACGCCATGTCCGGTACCGAGCTGTCCCGCGTGCGAACCGAATTCCGGCTCCTTCCTCCCGAGCCTATCAACAGAAGCCCACTCGAGTCGAGGGGGCCGACATTGTTATGCAATCAACTGAAATCCTAGTCCCAGAAAGGCAGGGCTGGCGGCGCGCGCCACGAGCCTTGACTCCGGCGATAAGAGTTGGTTTTTCCCTGGTGCGTTTCGCAGCACCAGTTTGTTAGCATTCGGACTTGCCCAAAAACCTCTCCATCCGACACCTTCCAAATAGCTGATTCTGTTCACCGCAAAATGAAAAGTTCGACGGCCCATAATCTGCTGTTGCTGGGCGGCTTTCAGTTTTTCACTGTAATAATGTGATACGGCAGTAATCCGATATTTCCGGAGGCATCCGCGGCCCTCACCTCGATCGTATGCTGCCCGTTAGGGAGCTGTGTTGTATCGAGATTGAATTGGTAGCCCGAATTGGCGGGAGCGCCAGGGTATGCCGCCACGATGTCAGGTCGCGCAATGCTTGGTGCAACGGATGACGTAAGCGCGCCGTCAACGTAGAGATCTACGGTCGTACTGGAAGCACTATCGAATGCCCAACCTTGAACGGAAACCATGCCTTCGACGGTGGATCCTTTTGCAGGCAGATCGAGAGAGCCTGTGGGAGGCGCAATGTCGGCGAAAGGCCCAAGATCGCGCTTGATATCGTAGGTTTCGAGCTGCATTGTCGTGTCACTGCCGAGCATGAGAAAAGTGTCGAATTGCACGCTCGATCCCGGAGTGAAACTAAATGGTGTCAAAAAGGGAAATGCGAGCTCCTCGTCGATCGCCGGGTTCGACGTGGCCTGGCTTGGCGTCGAATATGGAAACGCTTGCGGGCTGTATGCGGCGAAACCAACTCCCTGTTGGTTAGTAAGCGCAGCCCAGTGTTCCGACAACCATTCGACCGTTCCTAAAGCTGGGAATTGCGCCATTTGAGCTGTCGGCAGGACAGTCGGCGCAGCACCGACTCCCGGATTGGTCCCTGTATAAAAGTCGAATTGGTCAAAAAGTAGCGCACTGACCTCGTAGTCGGGGACCGCTTCGTTCGCGTCCGCGTGACTGTCTGTACCGATATGCGTGATTTTATAGCGCTCATGAAAGACATACGGGTGGTTCGCCACGGGAGAAAACCAGCGTTCCACGATGATGTCGGAGAGAACAGGCTGCGTCGGCCCTCCGCCTTTGTCGTCAGGAATCCATTGCAGTGCATTCGCCTCGATGTAGATCGTGTCGCCTGAAATGCTCTCACCCAGGATGGGACTGCCGTGACGGTAGTAATCGCCAGACTCAACCGGATTCCAACCGTAAGTTCCGGTACAGCCGTTGCAGCTGTCATACGTCCCATTGCCATCGTAGAGCCCAACGGCGAAGAGATGACTGCCGTAGCTGGCTTTGGCGACGACGTCAGCACCGTTGAGCGAAAACTCACTCACTGCTCCGCCGAGGGACATATCCATTACTAGGCGCACGATATCTGTACCGACCGTGTTCTCAAGGTACAGAAACGTCCCCGATTGATAGGCGCTGGTGGAAAATGCGGGTTCCACATTAAGCGTTGTGGATCCGGTGGCGTCCGAATCACTGCAGGATATCGTTATCGTACCCTGTGCGACCGCAGAAACCAGACCCTGAGCACTCACGCTCGCAATATTTGGATTCGACGATGTCCATTGAGGCGATTGTGGTGCTTGGCTGCTGCCGTTCGAAAGCATCTCTGAGGCGGAAAGCTGTTGGGTGTTGGCGACCGTGAGAAAGACGAATTGGGGCGAAATTGTCAGAGAGATGACATTAGCGGTCTGTGGTGCTGAACCGCCGCCGCACGAACCCAACGCGACCATGCTGCAAATTAAAATAAACAACAGGCTCGCGTTGAACGTAGAGTCTCCGGCCAGAAGCGTTAGGTCGGGTTGTGAGCGACGCATGCGTGCCCCCTTTTTTTGCGAAGCGAATCCGATTGTTTTTTCATGATCATTCCTCCACTCCGCATCTCACACACCGTCTGCACGCGATCACGGATTCTTCCGCGCTAGTCCCGGCCCGAATCGCTGACGACCGAGCAATGTGGGCATCCCGTTTTGCGGATCCAGCTCCTGTGCAGTGGACGGGCTGGTCGTGAGCTGGATCGGTTTTGCTTGAGTCGCGGCAGGCGTCGCCACCATGCTGTAGTCGCAGCCTTCAACCGCAGGATGCTTCTCGTCGCACGGGATGAGCACATAAACGTGATTGCAGTTATCGTTGTCCGTACAGCCGAGTGGATTTCCTCCGCCAACAAACTCTCCGCGGTCGGAGATGTAACTGGCCACGGTCAACTGAAGCGGTGAACCAGCCGGAATGAGCGAATTCAAATCGACGCTCGCGCCACCGTTCTCCCAGAGAAATGCGTGCGTGAACGGATTGACGCAACTCCCCATGCCATCGGAAGCCTGCGAGGAACCCACCACCTGACCAACTGAATTAGCGTTTTGTGCCGTGCTACAAGCATCGCCATCCACGGTGCCGAGGTCCGTCATCTTCCCGTTTCTCCACAGGAAGGCGTGAAACACGTTATCGCCCGGGAGCCCGGCCATACCCACAACCTCTCCGGCATTGTTGATCCCGTACGAAACCGCAAAGGTCCCTCCCAAAGTTCCCAGGTCAGAAAGTCTCTTTCCGTCCCACAGAAATGCGCGAGAAGTTTGGTCTCCCGGCAGAGTCATGGTGCCGGTGACTTGTCCCTCGTCGTTGAGACCAGAAATAAAACCAGAAAAGAGACCGAAGGGATTCGTGCCACCAAGGTTTCCCAGGTCGATGATCTTGCCGTTTTCCCAGAGAAACGGATCCATGGGCGGGAATCCAGAGTTGGGGTCCGGGAGATCGCTTCTGTAGGACATTCCCGCGACCTGCCCTCGCCGGTTCAAGAAAATCGGGAAGGTGTCCGATCCGCCGAGGCTTCCCAGATCGTGCATTTTCCCGGCTTGCCACAAAAACCCGCGGGTTTCCGTTAAAGTGGTACTGCTTCCCAGGCCCACAATGGAGAAAGGATCCGGGACGTCATTCAGAGACACTCCCATGACCTGTCCCGAATCGTTTATCGATCCAGCAAAACTCGACGTACCACCCAGCGTTCCCAAATCCCTGATGAAGCCGTTCTCCCAAAGGACAGCGTGAAATTCCGGATTTCCGGAGGTCGGGTCAACTCGGTCATTTTCCGAAACGCCGGCAATTTGCCCGACACTGTTAATCCCTTCCGCGTAGCTGAGAGTGCCACCTGGCAGCGTCCCCAGATCCGTCAGCTGATTGTCTTTCCAGACAAATGCGTGAGATACGTAGCAGTCATCGTTATTCACGGGGTTGTAGCAACCAGATACAGGCGTGAGCATGGACGTGTCCGCACCGCCGACAATGATTCCGGCACCGTTGACGAAGTCTTCAGTCGGCTCCGTGTTCGCGACACTGAAAGGTCCTCCAAACGTACCCAGATCAATGAGCTCGTAGTGATGGTACTTTCTCGTTTCCGACTGTCCACTGATTCTCGTCGGAATTGTGAGTGCAGCGACTGCGCACACGCAAGAGATGAACCTAGCGATCCGGACGTTCATGGCGTCCTCCGTTGAGCGTCTGGCGTATTCGGGTTCAGATGGAAGTGACGACGAATGCCGCCGGCCTGCGCGAATCCAAATCGCCCCATCGGCCCTATCGGGGACAACTTGGGCTCGCTTGAAGCCATTGCCTGGGTGATTTGCGTCGGGTGAGCTTCAGTCGTCGCATCTCCAACCACCAGACCGTAGTCACAGCCTTCGACCGCGGGATGATTCTCGTCGCACGGGATCAGAAGCACGGCATGCCCATTGTCATTAGCATCGGTTCCGATCCCTGCGATCTCACCGCGATCATTGATGTTCATCGCCGATAAACTGACATAGCTTGGTTTGGGCGACACAAGCGTGCTCAAGTCGACCATCGGTCCCCCGTCCTCCCACAGAAATGCGCTTGTCCCACATTCGGCTCCGGAGTTGCCCACGACCTGTCCTCTTGCATTAACCGAAAACGCATACGCGCAGTTAGCGCCGTCGAGGGCTCCCAGATCGTGCATCTTTCCATTCCACAAGAACGCATCGATTTGGGTGTCACCTTGCAACGAGGCGCCTCCTACAACTTCCCCGAAATCATTGATCACCGAGGCCGTTCCAAAAGTTCCTCCCAGCGTTCCCAAGTCCTGCATGCCCCTGAATCTCGTCCACAGGAACGGATGTTCTGTCTGGTCTTCAGCCAAGTCGGAGTAGCCAACGATCTGGCCAGAGTTGTTTATCCAGGATGGAAAACCGCAAGTGCCTCCCAGCGTACCAAGGTCGATCATTTTCCCGTTCTCCCATAGGAATGGGTCCTGAGTCGGGATTGGTCCAGTTGAGCAGGTAGTCGTGACTACGTTGGGCGTCGAGTTTGTGTACGATATTCCGACTACCTGGCCTTGTTCATTGATGGCCATGGCAAAGGCGTCGGTTCCGGTGCCCAGAGTTCCTAAATCCTTCATCACTCCGTCTTGCCAAAAAAACGCCCTCATCTGAAAAGAGTAGATGGGCTCGTAAAAGTTGAAGAGCGTGGACAACAGCCCCATCGAATTCGGATCGGAATCTGTATTCAGCGCCCATCCCACCACTTGTCCGCGGCTGTTTACGGCCTGGGCTCCACTCTCGAACCCACCTTCAGGCAATGTCCCCAAGTCAACGATGTTGCCGTTGCGCCAAAGAACTGCACGATCTTCTGGGAAACCCTGATCTAGCGGATCGGATTCACCATTCTGAGAAGTTCCAGCGATCAGGCCATTCGCGCTGACCCAGGCAACAGCACTGTTTAGACCGCCTGGCAGCGCTTCAAGGTCCGTCCTGACGCCATCTCGCCATTGAAATGCGTGAGAAGTGTGGCCGGCGCATCCAATCGCCCCAAAACACGCGGCGGGTTCGTCGTAGTTGAAACAGAAGTTTCCAAAGGAGTTGCCCGACAGGCAATTCGGATCCAACGTGGAGGTATCGGCCCAACCGGCGAGCGTTCCTGCGTTGTTTAAGTCTTGGACCGATGAAAATGTCGAATACTCGAATCCGTTTAAATAACTTTGCGGACCGCCGAATGTTCCGATATCGATAAGTTTGTAATGATGGTGCGGTGCCGGCGATTCGGCCGCCTTAGCGTCGGCCGCTCCTGATTGGGCGCTGTTGATTGTGATCGCGTACGGCGCGCTGCCTTGTGCCGGAACCAGCGACGAATCGGTGACCATCACAACCACGTCAAAGATACCAGCGGTCGTCGGAGTTCCAGTAATGCCAGGGCCCGTGCTCCCGCGCGTGCCGGTCCCGCCAATCGCCAATCCCTGCGGCAGTGATGACCCGGGCGCAGCGGACCAACTCCAGTTGTAAGGCGGAACTCCTCCGGTAGCCGTGAAGGGAAATCCCTGTTCGGGGAGGAAACATTCAGTCCCGATTCCAGTGATGATGATGCACATGCACCCTGGTGTGCCGCGCACGCAATTTGCTCCCCGGCTCTCATCGTAAATCTCGCCGACGGTTCCGCTGGGCGGCGCACCAGACGTGATCGTGAGAGAATTCTTGTTGCCGGCGACGTTGATCACGTTTGATGTGCCCGTGATCAAAGCGCTGGCCATGTCTGTGGCAGTGACGGTCTGGTTGCCGCTGGTTTTCAGAGTCGCCGAAAAAGTTCCGGTGCCATTCGTCAACCCGGAATTCGCGGGCCGTACCGCCTGCGCATCGCTGCTCGTGAACTGCACTGTGCCCGCGTAACTGGCGACGATGGCGTTCGAGGCATCGAGCGCCGTCACCGTAAAATTGAAGGCGGTCCCAGTCGTCACCGCGGCTGGAGCCGTAACAGAGAAGTGCGTGGCAACGTCGACGGGCGGCGGCACGTGCAGACCAACGCCGCCGCTGCTCCCGCACGCACCGAGCAGACACAAACCGCAAATCGCCATAGCCAATGACAAGAATTTCATCATGACGCGCCTCAATTTCGCGCCCTCATCTGCGGCGGAGAGAACCTCGCCGCTAGAGCGATGAACGCGATTGGATTCTTCCTCACGAACTTCTCAACCAATCCTCTTGGCAGTTCCCACAACGGTCAAAATCCCAGCGCATGACAAATCCATGTGTGCCGCAGGCGTCGGAGCCTGCTCATACCCATCGCCGTGCTTCTCTCTACTGGCTCATGCGCGAACCACATCCGAAAGTGATCATGCCCTATGAATTTCTTGCGCCTTCCCGCCACCCTGGGCGGAGGCTCGCAGCGGACTTAGGTGTATAATCCGGCTACGTTTGAACTCCAGCACGGTCCACGCGGAAGCAATGTCAGACACCCATGAAGTAACGTTGTTGCTTGCGGAATGGGCAAAGGGCAACCAGAACGCCCTCAACGAACTGACGCCCCTCGTGTATCGCGAACTCCGCCAGCTTGCCGCCGCATACCTTCGCAGAGAACGCCAAGGCCACACCCTGCAACCGACCGCCGTGGTGCATGAGGCATATTTGCGACTCGTGGATCAGACCAATCCAAACTGGCAGAATCGTTCCCACTTCTTTGGTGTCGCCGCGCGATTGATGCGCCAGATTCTGGTGGACCATGCGCGCCGCAAACACGCCCGCAAACGAGGCGGACTAAAAGTGCCGTTGGAATCCGCAATGAGTTTTCAGGACGGCCTGAACCCGGACCTGCTGGCACTCGACAACGGCCTCACCGCTCTCGAGAAGCTCGATCCACGAAAGTGCCAGGCCGTCGAACTACGCTATTTTGGCGGGCTCTCGATGGCCGAGATCGCACAGGCGCTGGACGTTTCCCCGGTCACGGTGCGTCGTGATTTGCGTATGGCGGAAGCATGGCTCCATCGGGAAATGCAGGGCGACTAGGTTTCTCATGACTCCGGAACGCTGGGCGCAAATCGAGGAGCTGTTTCATCGCGTTGCGGAATGCGATCCGGCGCAGCGCGCCAGCCTACTGGATGGGTCTTGCAGCGGCGATGCGGATCTGCGGCGGGAAGTGGAAGCTCTGCTCCTCAACGAGCGCAGCGCAAGCGACGACCTACAGGCTGCGGTGCGGGTCGGACTGGATGCTGTCGCCTATCCGTTAGTGGGCGAGACGATCTCGCATTATCGCGTATTGGACGGCCTAGGCAGCGGAGGCATGGGCTTGGTCTACCGCGCGGAGGACGCGAAACTCGGACGCCGCGTTGCCCTTAAATTTCTCCCCGATGAATCCAGCAAAGATCCGGCGGCGCTGGAACGCTTTGAACGCGAAGCGCGCTCGGCCTCTGCGCTGGAACATCCCAACATCTGTCCAATTTACGAATTTGGGGAGCACCAGGGGCGGTCGTTCCTGGTGATGCAACTCTTGGAGGGCCAGACGTTGCGCGAATTGATCGCCGCCAATAACCATGAGCTGGCACCCGTGCCTCTCGCAAAGGTTGTGGATCTGGGCCTGCAAATCGCCGCCGGATTGCAGGCGGCTCATCACCACGGCATCATACATCGCGACATCAAACCCGCGAATATTTTCGTTACCGCGCAAGGGCAGGTGAAGATTCTGGATTTCGGTTTGGCGAAACTTGCTTCCGCCGCCGCGGCGGCCGAGCAAGACCCGGGACAAAATCCGCGCGACGGCCTGCGAAAAGACCCGCCCGCTCGCGAACCCACGGCCAACGCGACTCACGATCCACTGCTCAGCCGCACCGGAATAGCGATGGGCACGGCCGCCTACATGTCTCCCGAACAAGCGCGCGGCGAAAAATTGGATGCGCGGACCGACCTTTTTTCGTTTGGCCTCGTATTGCACGAGATGGCCACAGGACAACGCGCGCTCCCGGGTGACGCGAAACCCGAACTTCACGACTCCATCCTCCCGCACGTACCCAGCACAGCTCCGCAAGTGAATCGTGAGCTTCCGGTAAAATTTCAGCAGATTCTTGATCGCGCGCTTCAAAAGGACCGTCAAGCCCGTTATCAGTCTGCGGACGAAATGCGCGCGGACCTCGCCGCCCTGCAGCGGGATCTCGAAAAGGAACCTGACTCTCGTTGGCGGCAATGGGCGTTGGCCGCGGGATTCGCAGGACTAGTCGCTCTCTGTGCTTTGTGGTTTGTGAATCGTAAATCGCCGTCGCCCGCAGACGTCCCCGACATGAAACTTCGCCAGCTCACCATCAATTCCTCCGAAAATCCCGTTAGCAGCAGCGCGATCTCGCCCAGCGGCAATTATCTTGCGTACGTTGATTCGCAGGGAATTCAGGTCAAGGATATTGGCACCGGGCTGACTCATCCGATCGCAGCTCCGCAAGAGACCATAGCTGCAGATCTAAAGTGGGAAATCATTGACGCCGGCTGGTTCCCCGACAACACCAGATTTCTCGTCGATTCCCATCCCGCCAGTCAGACAGCGGGAATTGATTGGTCATCACGCACCACCGATGTATGGATTTTCTCGCGCAAAAAGCAACCCCCGCAGAAGCTTTGCGAGCACGCGGTGGCGTGGTCGGTTTCACCGGATGGCTCGATCGTTGCCTACGGGACACACGCTGGAAAATTTGGCGAGCGCGAAACCTGGTTGGTCAATTCGAACGGCCAGCAACCGCGCCAGCTCATTTCCGTGGACGAGAGCAACTCCCTAAGTGGTTTGCTCTGGTCCCCGGACGCGCAACGATCGATCTATTTCACCACGGACGCTTCCGGTGACACCCTGTGGACTCGTAACATGCGCACCGGGGCCACTCAGACAGTCGTTCCCGCTTCCGAAGCGAAAGCGATTCACGGCGATATCTCCTGGTTGCCGGATGGCCGTGTGGTCTATCAGGTCGGCTCCGCCCCTCCCGAACTCACCGACCCTCGCGACAACTGCGACTTTTGGTCTATGCGCGTGGACGTACGCTCCGGCAAGCTCACCGAAAAACCCAAACGGTTGACTAACTGGCCCGGATTCTGTATTTGGAATGCGAATGTAACAGCCGACGGCCAACGCCTGGTGTTCTTGCGAGGTTCCGCACATGCCACGATCCACGTGGCGGACTTGGAAGCGTTCGGCGCGCGCCTGCGAAACCTGCGCCACTTCACGTTGGATGAAGGTACAAACTTCACGCAGGACTGGACGAATGATAGCTCGAGCGTTGTTTTTACATCCAATCGCGCCGGAAAATTTGGTCTCTACAAACAATCGTCGCAAGCGGACCAACCGGAACTCTTAACCATGACTAGCCTGCGCGATACCCCCGCAACTCCCGATGGAAAATGGATTTTGGGCATCACCTATCCGCGCTCGAGCGACCCCAAAGTCCCGGATCAACTTCTGCGCATTCCTTTAGCCGGCGGAGCGCCGGAGCCAGTCACAACAGTTCTCTCTGAATCCGCGGTATTCTGCGCTCGGCCTCCCGTCAACTTGTGCGTCCTCGCGGAGCAGACCGAAGATCGCACACTGACAATCGTTTCCTCGATTGACCCCCTTAAAGGCAGAGGCCGCGAGCTTGCCAGATTTCCAGCCGACCCGAACATCGGGTATTGGGACTTCGACGTGTCTCCCGACGGCGCGCGCCTGGCGATCAGCGGAAATCCCGACGGTCCCATTCACATACTTTCTTTGCGTGGAGAGACAGACCGCCTGCTCACGAGCACGCTCCGCAACGTCCAGGAATTTCATTGGGCCGCTGATGGCAACGGCCTGTACGTCCCGACGCACACTCCTGCAGGCGCCAAACTCTTCTACCTCGATATGCGTGGCAGCGCGCGTCTGTTATGGGAAGACCGCGGCGCAAGCTGGAGCTGGGCAAGACCATCGCCGGACGGCCGCCATTTGGCGATCAGCAGCGTCGGCAGCAGCAATAATGTCTGGATGATGGAGAATTTTTGACCACGGGGGCGGGCTCCTCGCGTCAAAATCGCAGTTGTGCTCTCACTTGAATCATGCGCGCGGACACGTTCGCGTTCAGCCCCGACCCCAGCACACTCGTCGGAGATTGCTCCTGGTAAAAAATCTCACCGAACGTGCTGTCCGAACTCAGGTTGTCAGGGAATCCGAAATTGGCGTGATTGAAGAGGTTGAAAAATTGGAAGCCAAACGCGAACACGCCGTTCTCCCAATGCGGAATGTTCGTGTTTTTCATCACCGCCAGATCCGTGGTCACATACTCTGGGCCGCGAAAACGGTTGCGTCCTTGCGCAAATGCCACGCCCGCACCGCTACAGGGACCATTCGGCCCCGGTAGAGTTCCAGAATTAAATCCCGTCTCGCAACCACTCTGGATAAACAACGCGCCGGGATCCGGCGCTCCATTCCCTAGCACCTGCGGCGGCAGGCAGGGAACCGGCGACGCGGGCACGGCCGCACCCTTACCGCACGGTCCCGAGAAATCAAGCGGAGCCGCGGGTACCGAATAAATCGGTCCGACTACATTGTCCTGAGCCAAAAAACCACTCTCTGCAAAGTCAACTGCTGAATAAGGGAAACCCGTACGGGCCAGCACAGTTCCGGACACTTGCCATCCGCTCGCCAGCCATTCCGGGCCGTGGTTGTGAAGCACCTCGTTGAACGGAATCTCCCACACATAATTTGCGTTGAGCGAATGCCGCACGTCGTAATCCGCTGGCCCGTAACTTCCGCGAAGATCGCTGCCATTCTGCGGAAACAGCGAACTCCCGAACGCAAATTGCCCAATGCCGCCATTTGAAATCTCGTCCAGCGCATGTCCGCAGGTGTAGTTCACCTGCAGGATTCCACTGCCCCACCTGTCAATTCGCTTTTCGAACGACACCACCATACCGTTGTAATTTGAAATGGCGTCGGATCCATACTGCGAAACCTGGCCAAACCGCGAGTCATAACAAGGCGCCACGGCGGGGCTGCCGCACGGCTGGTTCGGATAAGGACCGAAATTGTGCCCATTCGCATTGATGTCCTGAACGAATTCGTGAATACCGTGATTGCCGAAATAACCGATGGTCAAGGATGTGGACGAGCCGAAATTCTGTTGCGCCTGCAAACTCCACTTTTGAAATTGCGGCGAATGCAGAGTGTTCGGTAACGCCTGAATGGACGGGGGAGCGAAATTGGGATCAACATCTCGTAGATCTGCCAGAGTGTCCCCTGCCTGAAAGCCCTCCCTGAAAGCCGCATTCGAGGCAATGGCATTCTGCGAGAGGCTATTCACTTCACCCGGCGTCAGCGGGTAGCCGGAGATGGTGTAAGAATTCACCTGGGGTGGGTTGTAAGCAAACGTTGTCCCCAAAACTCCCGGCACGGGATCGTAGAAGATTCCGATCCCACCGCGCAGCACGGTGTTATGCGCGACGCCGAAAGGTTGCCACGCAAAACTGAAGCGCGGCGACCACACGATTGCGTCTGTATTCGCAAATGCCTGTTTCTGGTTGATCAGGATCGCTTGATTGTAAGCCTGGCTCACGTCGTGGTTGATCGAATCGAACGGCCCCGTCAGGCGCGCGAAACATCCGCTTTCACAGACAGGATTGGATTGATGGTCCGCGCGCAGCGCGAAGGTCAGAGTCAAATCGCTGCGCGCATGCCACTCGTCCTGCGCGTACCCGCCGAGAGTATAAAAAGTCAGCCGGTTCCATGTGACGGCTGGAAAATTCTGATATAGATTCGTAAAGTCCGTGTTCGGGCTCGCTGGATTTACTCCGCCGGAAAAAAAGGCTGCGATCGTTTGCGGAGCAATTTGTCCTGTGCCGCTGAAGTTGAAGCCTTCCCCCGAAAAATCGCTGCGCATGAAGTCCAGTCCCACACCTAATTTGTGTTTCGCCATGGTCTTCACCAGGTCATCCGATATCTCGTACGATGTCGTTCGCGAGCCGGCCGGCTGCGCATAGAGATAATCTATTCCGCCTAGAGTAGAAAAAGCTGAGCCTGCATTGCCCCATGAAAGCACCGTCGGAAATGCGGACTGAGTCTGCGCGGGATTAGCCACACTTGTGGTCTGACTTGTATAAGTACCACCCAGCAAGAATTGATTTGCCGCTGCCGCACCCAGTGCGTGCGTTTCACTGAGCTGACCCTGCCACCAGGGCACCTTTGTATAGGCGTTGAAAACCGGACTGACGGGATCCAGGTAAGTGGCGCGCTGGCCATGGTCGTACTGCGCCAATAAGAAAACGCGGTCGGCTGCGCCTAGGTTCCAATCCACTCGGCCCGATACGATAGACTCGCTGGCAGGATGGTATAAGTTTTCAAAAAAATGTATCGCGCACGGTTGGGTTACGCCCAATCCGTTCGGATCGTTCGGATTCGTCCACCCGTTACAGCCCAAGGGGTCGTAAAAATTGCCGGCAGTCGCCCCGCTCGCACCGGGAGTGCCGTCGTACAAATCGAATATCTGCTCGTAGAACTGGTGCGAAGCCGACGTCGCTCCAAATATCGAATCAATATTTCCATTGACCGCGGTTTCAAACTGCGCGCTCGGTAGGATCACATAGGTGGGCGACGGCAACACCAGATGCATTCCCTCTGTATCAAGAAAGAAAAACAATTTATTCTTGATGATCGGGCCGCCCAGCGATCCAGCCCATTGATTCGCGATATCGAAGGGTCGCGCGTTTCCCTCCGCATTATCGATCCAATCGTTCGCATTCAGTGCGCGTCCATTCCAGTAGTACGACGTATTGCCGTGAAACGCATTGCCTCCCGACTTTGTGATGTAGTTGACGTTCGCACCTGCCGCTCCGCTAAATTGCGCCGAATATCCGTTGCTCACCACCGTCGCCTCTTGCACCTCGTTCTGCCCAAGCATCATTCCCAACGCGCCGCTGTTGTTCGTGTTCAGTTGCGTATTGTTGTTATTCATTCCGTTCAGGGTAAATAAATTGGAAGTGCCGGGCATGCCGAGGATCGATACGTTCCCCAAGTAACTGACGCCAATTGTGTCCGTGTTCATGATCGCCCCCGGCATGATCTGCGCAATGTAGGTGAGATCGTTCCCCGGATTGGGCACTTCATTGATCTGCTTCTGATTCAGGGTGGTAGATACGTCGCCATTTTCGGCCTGCAGCAGCGGAGCCTCGCCCGTTACACGTATCGCCGTGCTGCTAGTTTCGATTTCCAGACTCACGTTCATCGTGCCAGGCGGGCCTAGCAGCACGTTCACGGTTCGGCTTACTTTGCGAAACCGTTCGGCAGTGACCGTCAACGTATATCTGCTGGGAGACAGAAAGAAGAAGCGGTACACACCATCACGATCCGTCTTCGCCGTTTGCACTGTCCCTTTGGCCGAGTCCTTGATTTCTACGAGCGCATCGGGAACGACCGCCTGGCTGGGATCGGTAACCACTCCGGTTAATCCGCCCGAAGTCGTCGTTTGTGCGCGCAATTTATGCGATAGACAAAGCACCAGCAAAAAGATCGCGAGGAAAAGAGTCACGGACGTCAGTCTCATGGATGCGCACCCACGATTCCAATTGCACAGGTCCCGAGGTGTTGCAGGTTATGGCCGTGGCGACAATACTACTCCAATATGAAACATGTGCCCAAAATCATGTGATTGTCGGCAGCCAAAAACGCAAGCGTTAGGATACGCATTCTATCGATGAGTTACTATCCGCAGTTTATAATACAGACGGTGGCGTGGGTAATGCTATTGTGACAGCGGCGACCGTGGACTTGCCCAGCCATGTGGACACTAGATAACGCTCTTCCGG
>Ga0210390_10001480_pt1 | contig 22398 bp, 17 predicted proteins | sample IncBWH11OmetaG_FD_161050 | JGI IMG/M metagenome (GOLD analysis project Ga0210390, IMG submission 161050) | Forest soil microbial communities from Barre Woods Harvard Forest LTER site, Petersham, Massachusetts, United States - Inc-BW-H-11-O ... | reverse complement strand
TGGCATCAAGCAGCTTCATCAGGCCTGGCCTATTTTCTCGGAGGACGGCAACCTCGTTCTTCAATCGGCCGATAGCTTCTCCAGCGTCAGGCCCAGGAGGAATCTCGAAAACCTTCAACGCTCCTAGTTCAGAAGGTAAGTCTGGTCGCGCAAATGACAAACTTGCTTCCGCAAATTCCGGCAACCTTTTGCCATCGAAAAGAACACGAAAACTCTCGACACATCTCGAACGTTCGGCGACTCTTTGTGGCGTTCGAGCTTTGTACACCGTGCCCTGTCCGCCTGAACCGATCGGCGGTTCAATTGGTTGCCATCCACCGAATTTGTCCATTGTGCGATCCCTTCTCGCGGTCGATTTAGGTTAGCCAAAGTGCGACGCGACCTGTCAGGATCGACCTTTTCCCTGTCTCCACTTCGCTTCCGAACGTCGCATCAATTCTGCCCAATGCTGCTTCAAAGTGTTAAAGTCGCTGTCTATCAGCAGTTGCGTTCTAGCGTCATAGACCCTCTTTACGCGATCGTAAAGGTATTCCAGGCCCCAAAAATGAAAGTAGTCTTGCTGGCTATCGCTTCTAATTGTTTCGTCAATGTTTCCGATAACCCGGAATCTGCTCGGTCGGTCCTCTTCGGGATCCTCAAACACGGGAATGTGGATTGTAAATGGAAGCTCACCAGTCTTGAGAGCCAGGTTTTCGTAGTTCCGAGCGAGCGCCAGCAGAATCGCCTCAAGGTTCGAATAAATGCTGTCGCTGGATATTTCGTGGATAATTAACAATGAGTCTTGAAATTGAATTTGCAGTTCGGCGATGTCGATGAAACGATGTTCCTTGTTCCTTTCCTGCAGTCTCTTGTATGCAGCGAGAAACGGCCGAAGTACGAACGCCTCGGTTCCATGCTTGATCAGATCGAAGGCGATTCCGTCGAGTAGTAACTGAGCAATATGTGACAACGAAAGGGTGGAAATCAACTCGACGTATAGATGGGTCAACCCTCCGGCACCAGCCGGCCGACCTTTGACCACAGAAACGTAATCGGCAGCGAGTTCTTTCCGAAAGTCATCAATCCCGTCAAGATCCTGAAACTTAGGACTGTCTGTCGCGATCCAGTACTTTACTGTGACAGCGGTGCCGGTATCCATTTTCAGGTGCCCTCCCTCGCCTCGAAACTGAGTTGAAGGATAGTGTAAATTATGCAAGCCGCCGAGGAGCATTCCGCCCCCCGAACCGCGAGTCGCCGTTTCTTTCGTGCCCAAACTGTGCCCATCGCCTCTCTACAGGTCCTCACCAGACCTCACGGAATCCACATACAGAGGGTCATAAGTCGCTGTAACTGAAAGAAAATAGGTAGGCAGGAAAAGTGAGTTGGACGATTAGAAATCCGATGCTCTATCCGTTTGAGCTACGCGCCCTTGCAAGCGACAGGCTTCATTTTACCCGCAGTTCGAGCGATCCCCAACCTCGCGTCCGCCGGCCCGTGACATGCATCCCCGTTCCCTGATGTACCATCATACCCATCGAAATCTGAGGGACAATTCGTGCCGCCAATCCCAGGACTGTTCTCTTCGAAGTTCCCCGTTCCCCTCCTGATTCTTGCCTTGGCGTGTGCCGCTTCTGTGGAGGCACAAAACTCGGCAACGCCCCTGATTACCCAGTCTCCGATTTCCCAGGCCACGATTGCCCAACCCATAATTACCCAGGCAATCGATGAAGCGAAGCTCGTCACGCTTCACGGCAATGTACATCCGCTGGCGCAGGCCCGCTACGACTTGGGAACCGTTCCCGATTCCTTGGCCGCCAATCGGATTCTGCTGTTGCTGAATCGGCCCCCGGCACGGCAGACCGCGCTGCAGCAATTCATGAAGGATGTGCATACGCGAGGCTCAGCGAGCTACCACCAGTGGCTGACGCCGCAGCAGTTCGGCGAAAGCTTTGGTCCAGCCGACTCTGACGTTCAAACCGCTGCAGGCTGGCTCAAGTCGCACGGGTTCAAGGTTGCGCGGGTTACGAAGAGCAAGGGACTGATCGAGTTCTCTGGCACCGCGGGACAGGTGCGCCAAGCCCTGCACACGCAGATCCACAAATACAACATTCACGGTGAAACGCACTACGCGAACGCCGGCGAAATCAGCATTCCAGAAGCTCTAGCGCCGCTGGTGCGGGGCATTTCGCCGCTCAACAATTTCCACGCCCAGCCACAACTGCAAGTGCTAGGACGCGCATCGTACTCATCCACGACAAAGAAGACCACCCCGCAATTTACCCTCCCCAACGACAACTCAAACTTCTACGCGGTCGCGCCCGAGGACCTCGCCACGCAGTACGACTTAGCGCCGCTCTATCAGGCCGGAGTCAACGGCACGGGGCAGACCATCGGGATCATCAACGAATCGAACATTGATATCAGCTTGGTGAGTGCCTACCAGCAGTTGTTCGGTCTACCCGGCGGTCCACCGCAGGTCGTAATTGATGGCGACGATCCAGGCCTGAACGGCGCTGACATCGAGGCGTATCTCGACGTGGAAGTCAGCGGAGCGGTCGCGCCCAACGCCAACGTCAACCTCTACATTTCGAACGGCAGCGATTTTCAGGATCCCGTCGCTCTTTCTGCCCTGCGCGCCATTGAAGACAATCAAGCCTCGGTGTTGAGCGTGAGCTTCGGCGGCTGCGAACAGTTTGAGGGTAATTCCGGCAACCAGCTGTGGTCGGATTTGTGGGAGGAAGCCGCGGCACAAGGCCAAACCGTGTTCGTCTCCTCGGGGGACAATGGCTCCGCGGGCTGCGATATTGACGGACAGTTTCCTGCCAGCTCCGGCCTTACGGTCAACGGCCTCGCTTCGACCCCGTGGAATGTTGCCGTCGGAGGAACAGACTTCTATTACAGCGACTATGCAAGCGGCGCCCCCAGCGCAGCCACGCTGTGGAGCCAGACCAACGATTCCAACCTCGGCTCGCTGAAGGCTCCCTTACCGGAACAACCCTGGAACGATTATTTTGGACTGGACGCGGTCGACCTGTATCCGGGAAACCTTGGCGATGTCGCCGCCGGCGGCGGGGCCAGTTCCTGCGCGGTGCAATCCTCTTCGAACGCTTGTACCAGCGGCTATCCGAAGCCAATCTGGCAGACCGGTCCCGGCGTTCCCACAGACGATGTACGCGACCTGCCCGATGTTTCCCTGTTCGCATCCAACGGCGCCAATATGAGCGCCTATGCGATTTGCCCTTTTCAGGGAGCGTGTGCACCGGGCGCAGACAACTCAACGGAAATCTACCTGGTCGGCGGCACTTCAGCCTCGTCACCCGCCATGGCCGGCATCATGGCGCTGATCGACCAGAAATACGGTCGGCAAGGTCAGGCAAACTTCACGATCTACCCGCTCTCGCAGCAGAAGCCCTCGGCATTCCACGATGTCACCCTGGGTAATAACAACGTAAACTGCAACCAGGGCAGTCCGGATTGCTCGCTCGACAGCAACGGCGACGGCTTCTACACCCTTCAGAAATACTCTGCTACCACGGGCTACGACCTGGCCAGCGGCCTGGGATCGCTTGACGCCAATGTACTGGTGAGCAACTGGAATTCCGTCACTTTTTTGCCCACGAGCACCGCGCTTCATCTTTCCGCCGCCAGCATCGTGCACGGCACGCCACTCACAGTCTCGACCACGGTCGCGGCAACTTCCGGTTCTGGAGTACCCACCGGCGGCGTCGCAATCCTGACTACCTCGCCATTACCCGACAGCCAATCGCAAACGTCCATAACGTTGAGCGGAGGAACCGGCAGTCAGTCGGTGGACTTCTTTCCTGGCGGAAGCTATCAAGTGACAGCGCAGTATGGCGGCGATGGAGTCTACGGCGGCAGCACCTCGACTCCGGTGTCGCTGAAAGTCACGCCGGAAAATGCCAACATCAATTTCCAGGTTATCAACGGCCAGACCCACACGCCGATCACTACCGGAGGCGCGCTCTCTTACACCGTGCCGTTGTCGCTGACTATTGAGCCAATCGGAGTCAGCGCCCCAAGCGGAATGACCAACGGCAACGCAACCGGCACGGCTACCTTCAACGTGGATTCGATCAGCGCAACCGTCCCGATGAATGCAGAGGGCGTCGCCAGTTGGACGCCTCCCACGCTGGCGATTGGCAATCACACGGCGAGCGCGACCTACTCCGGCGATGCCAGCTTCAATGCGTCGTCCTCGACAACGCCCGTCACCTTCAGCATTACCAAGGGATATCCCTCGCTGCAATCTTACGCGAGCGGACTTTACACTCCAACGATTGACAGCGCCAATGTAAATGTGGGCGGCAGTCTGACGATCGTTAGCGTGGTGACTCCCTATATCGGATTCGTACCTGCGGCGGGTTTCGCCGCGCCCACCGGCACAGTCACTGTTTGCCTGGGCGGCCAAACTGTTTGCAATGACCCAGTCTATTCTCAGACCGTGCCCCTGGTCTCGCCCAGCGGCAACAACGCGACTGAGTCTTCGGCGACGGTGACCTTCACGAATCTTGCCGCAGGCCAGTACCTTCTCACCAGCCTTTACAATGGCGACGCCAATTGGCTGACCCAGGGCTCCCTGAATCTCGACGCGATCAATGTTGCGCCTATCCCAACTCTGGCCGCCTCCACGACGACCCTGAACATCTCCCCGACCACCATCTCCGGTACCCAACTCACCACCTTCACCATTACCGTCACAGGATCCGGAGGGGTCGCGCCGACCGGAGGGGTTTACTGCTTTAGCAACGGCATTCTCATCGTGAACGACGCACTCACCCCCGCGCCGACCGGCGCCACTAGCTCGGCAACATTTCAGATCGGTCAGGGATGGTTCTGGAACAACGGCGCCAATCCGATGACAGCCGTTTACTACGGAGACGGCAACTACCAGCCCTCCAGCAGCACCACCGTCACGGTCAACGTTACGCAAGTCAGCACCGCCGATTTCACTCTGGCGACGCAACAACCGCAGATCAACGTGCAGTCGGGTGGCTCGGGCACGGTGGGAGTGAACCTCGCCTCGCTCAACAGCTTCAACGGCGTCGTGACTCTCGCCTGTACCCCGTCTTCTGCCAATATCACCTGCAGCGTGAATCCAGCGTCGCCCACTCTCAACGGAACAACGACGGCGACCGTGACCATCAACTCCACCGCTGCGCTTCCCGCAACCCAGCTTCCCACAACCCAGACTCCTGCGGCTTCGCTGCCCAGCCGAAGCGGCCTCGCCGGATGGTTGGGCGCAGGCGGCAGTTTGATTTGTGCTTTCGTATTGCTGGGCGGGTTATCCGACGACAAGCGCAAGCGAAGCCGCCTGCGCGCTCTAGGCCTGTTCGCAGCCCTCGCTCTCTTCGTAAGCTGCGGAGGAAGCAGCACTACGCCGCCTCCCCCTCCCCCACCGCCCCCAGCCGCAACTTACAACGTGGTGGTGAGCGGCACGGCCAACGGAATCGTACACAATGCCAAGGTGCTGGTGGTTGTGCAATAGGGCTCAGCCGTTGCGCCATCGACGAACTGATCTACTGAGTGCGCAGCGCCTCCATCGGTTCAATCGAAGCCACGCGGCGGGCTGAGACCAATCCCGCCACCGTCGCGCAAAGCCCAAGCACCAGAGTCGCACTGAGCAGCGCGACCGGATCGTAACTTCCGACTTCATAAAGTTAGCTGGCCATATAGTGCCCGGCCAGTAGCGCAGCCGGAATGCCCAGAGCAAGGCCAACCAGAATCTGGTCCATCCAGAGTGCAACACAAAGCAGGAAGAGAGCGTCCCGAAAGCTAGGGGTAAAGCTTGGTTCTAACAGTGCGGCGGGCAGTAAAAGGTCCCGAACCTTTCTCCCCCTAAAGGCCATCGGGACCAGAGTCTATCGCTAGCGCCAATTTAGCAGCTAAAGATTTTGCCCGTCTGTTCAATTTTGTACAGATGCGACTCCGCGGTTTGGGTTGAAATGCTAGGAGCGGGAGTTTGTTATGCGTCGAACTGGATTGCGGAACTTGGAACGTGTATATATCAGTTCCGCCGCAATAAAGGCAGAATCCTAAATGCTGAACTGGATCGCTGCCCACATTCTCACGATGTTCTGGTCTATGTTCACTCTCGCCGTTGTGGTTTGCGCAGCGGCGGTGATTCTGGAATACCGGGTGCAGCGCAAGATGCGGGATTGCTGGAAGCGGGATGACCGGAAGGAGACAACGCTGATGCCGAGCGCGGTCACACCACGCGGGAGTCGTCTGCCCGGAGAAGCTCCCCGAGCGGAATCGAGTAGCCGCACTTCGGCCACAACGTTGCAAGCGCGGCCAGGACTTTCTCGCGGTTGACTTTCTGCTTGGGGACCATCACGCGGGCGATAGGTATTGAAAGATGGTGGGCGCTATAGGATTCGAACCTTGAGGTAGACGTAGTTTCAACAACATAGACGCACGGCGGGCACCGTGAAAGCAATGGTAAGCAGCTGCTAACGGATCACAAGTGGATCACGATGCAAGCGTAGCTAGCTATGTACTACACATTCCAGTTGCCAGCGATTGACACGCCCTCTGGATTATTTCATAGCACCGTCGCAGGGCATGCTCGTGTGAAAATCTGATCTGAATGTTCGCGCGGGTGCTCATGCCTGATACCCAGATGGAAGACTAACCACGAATTAGGAGCAGAGTTTAAAACCGTGCCCAGTCAGATTTTATCCGCAAAATTTTTCCGAATCCAGTCTTCAACCTGGGTACGGACCTGTGCCGCTACCTTGCCCGCGTGATCGGCCTCGCCCTGGGATACAAGCCCATAGTCATCATAGGCGCCTGTGTTGCGTTTGCGCCGCAAGGTGTCTAGCGTGCGAATGATCTTCTTCTCCGGATCGATGGAAAACTCGAGCGCCTCAATGGTCCGGTAATGCTCATTGCTGCCCCGCACCACCCGGTAGCCGGCTGCGCGCAGCGCGGCTGTGGCGGAAGCTCGTGCCGCGTCATACGCCAGACCCAGCTGCACGTCTGTCGACAATTTTCCTTTAACGGCCTTGCGATAGTCATCCAGACGGGCGTCCGCGGTCGCAAGCAGACGCCCGATCTCCTCGCGATCCGATGATTGCTTGTCGAGCCAACTATTTTTGACCCAGCTCTCGTACGACACTCTCGTCTCCAATCAGAAATAGCTTGTTTTCTGAGAGAACGGTCTTCAGAAAATTGCCGCGAAACTTCTTGCCAAATTCTCGTGTCGAATACACTGTAGGATTGATCGCGCGATTCAAGCTTTTCTGAGCGTCCACCAGATGCTCGATGACATCTGGAAAATGAACCTTGCCCACAATCATCAGATCGACATCACTTTGAGTATTCTCCTTCAAGCGTGCGGTTGAACCATAAACAAACGCCAGACTGATCTTTTCTTTAAGAGGATTGAGCGCTGCCAGGAGAACATCGTGGATTCCCACAGTCTTCGTCACCAAGCCCTTCATCTCTGTAAAGACAGGGCTTCGTTCATTGGCGCTATAGAGGACATGGTTCCCCAATGTCTTGCGCGTAACCAATCCCGCATCGACGAGCTGGCGCAGTTCGCGCTGGACAGCCCCGAGTGTGATTCTTGTTAGTCGAGAAAGCTGGCGCAAGTGGAATGAATCGCCTACATGTCCGTAGAGTACGGCGAGCACAGCACCTCGGGTACGTCCGAAAAGTGTCCGGGAAAGCACGCTGACTGTACCCATTTAGGGGTCAATCGTACCCAAAACGGCTACACCCGGTCAAGAGCAAGCAGAGTGCTTAAAGAGTCTTCGTTATCGGATTAAAGAACGGACCACGCGTCCTTAAGCTATTGAAAATAAGGAGCGTGATCCGTTAGTGGTTCGTAAACTATTGAAAAGATGGTGGGCGCTATAGGATTCGAACCTATGACTTCCACCGTGTGAAGATGGCACTCTACCGCTGAGTTAAGCGCCCACTGTGCTGCGGTAAGTTGATCATTATACACAAGTTCCCGAGCAGAAATTTGAGGCCGTCGCCCGTGGAGGATCGGCGCTTCAGCGCCGCGTAAAGCGAGGGTTGATGCGGGGTTTCAGCCCCCGTGGTCGCCTTTCTGCAGGCAGACGGCTCTGTGCTGCTACGACCGCCGGCCGCTCCGCCGGAACCACTACAACTTTCTCTGGAGTGATCTGCAGCATCGATCGTCCGCTGACGTGCACGAAGCTCAACTCCCGCGCCGCCAGCAAAGCGTTGACCGCATCCTTCACCTTCGACCGCGCGATCACATTTCCGAAAAAAATCTCCAGATCAGACTGCTCGATCGCGATCACACAATCCAGATACTTCGACAGCAGCGCGGTCAGCGCTTCCTGCACCGACAACCCCACGCCTTCCTTCACCGCGTCCGGTGCCCAGCGATAGAGCACGTCCCACACCGAGCCCTCGCTGGCCTTGTAATCCACGCGCGTGATGCGCAGCTTCGACCACAACTCGCCGAGCGCCCCGTCGAGCGCCGGCAGCGACACGCTGCCGCCCAACACCTCCTGCAATTTCTGTTTCGAGATCGGCCCATCGCGCCGGATCAATTCAAACGCATCGCACGCTAGCGCCGAATAAGCGGACCGCGACCCCGCCTTCGGCGCCAGCTTCGGATTGCGTTCTCCGACTAGCGCATAAAAATACGGGAACACCGACGCCGCCACCAGAAAGCCATTGTTCTCGTCGAACAGATTCGCCTCGAACGCCGCGCGCTCGCGCAGCAACCGCACCATCAATTCGGTCGCCTCAGCCGCCCGCGGATCTTTAAACGCATGCTGCCATCCCGGTAAGCGATCGTCCGACCCGACGAACGCCCCCATGAAAGTCGGCACCAGCAGCGCCGGCCGCTTGGGAAACATCAGGCAAAATCCGACATCCTCCAAGAAAGCGCGCGCCTGCTCAATCGTCCGGATGGGCTTGCCATCCAGCCGCCACTTCTCGCGCCGCAGTTGCTGTAGTTCGAGATCAGTCATGCGAGTTGCGAGTCGCCAGCCCTGAGTCGCGAGCAAGATCCTCGCAGCTCGGGGCTCAGGACTCGGGACTAGATTCTCTTAAACGCCTTCTGAATGTCCTTCACAGAATACCTTAGAACCACCGGCCTCCCATGCGGACAGGCCATCGGGTGGTCGGTTTTGGCCAGTTCCGCCAACAGCCACTCCATTTTATTTTGTTCGAGCGGCATGTTTACCTTGATGGCCGCGTGGCACGCAATCGACGCCGCGATGCGTGCGCGGATCTTTTCCAGGTTCAGCGACTGCTCCTCACGCGAGAACTGGTCGAGCAACTCGTGCAACATGTGCTCGACCGCCACCGCATCCACTCCGGCCGGCGCAACTTTTACGGCCACGCTGCGCGCGCCGAAGGGCTCGGCTTCGAATCCGTTGTGCTGCAGTTCGTCGGCAATCTCCGAGAACACCGCCTGCTGCGCCGGAGTTAGCTCCAGCACGATCGGCATGAGCAAGCGCTGGCTTTCGACTTTCTGCGCCGCTCGCTGCTTCAGGATTCGTTCGAACAGCACCCGCTCGTGCGCCACATGCTGATCGACAATCCACAGCCCATCTTCGTTTACCGCCAGAATGAATGAATTCCGAATCTGCCCCACCGGCTTCAACGTGCCGAGCGCTGACAGCGTCGGCTCCTCTTCGCTGACATCGAGCGCCGGAGCGCAGCCATGGTCGGGAATCGCTTCGGGTGCGCGCGCCAACGAAAGCGCAGCATTCGCTTCCACCGCAATACCGCCTTCGAATTGAAAGCGCTGCGAAACCGGCGGAGGCGCGGGCGCCTGCAGCGTGAAGCCTGCACCCTCCACAGAATCGGGTGCCCCATTTCTCGCGGTTTTTGCGAGAAGTGGGGAATTCTGCGGCCCATCTTCAGAAGCCTCGCCCGGTAAAGGATTCCACGACGGAGCGCCGGGAGTGAGCGCTGGCGTCATCGCACCCGGCGTCAGCGATGTACTTGCCGTCGCGTGCGCACGCATCTCGGTTACAAACTGCGGCACCGGACGCGCCTTCATCAGCGCCGCCCTCACCGAGTCACGCACAAAATCATGCATCACCGATTGCTGGCGGAATCGCACCTCGGTCTTCGACGGATGCACATTCACATCGACCTCCGCGGCCGGCAGCTCGAGAAACAGCAGCACCACCGGGTACACCGTGGGCGGAATAATATTTCGATACGCCTCAGTCAGCGCGTGCTGAATCAGGCGATCACGAATGGTCCGTCCATTCACGAAGACGAAAATCGAATTCCGGTTCAGCTTCTGAATCTCCGGTTTCGAAATAAAGCCGTGAATGCGCATCTCACCCGGATCTTTCTCTGTAACCTCGCCATCCTCGTCAACCTCTTTGCGCCGCCACGGCGGAGGCTGTGGCAATCCCACGTGCTCCAGCGCCTGCCGCGAAGCGACGGGAATCAACTGATCGAGTGTTTCTTTTCCAAATACCTGATACACGCGCTCGCTGTATCCCGCTACCGGAGGCGCCACCAGCATGGCGTTCGTCGCCGAGTGCAACTCGAAATGTTTCTCCGGATGGGCCAGCGCATAATGCGTGACCAGCGACGCGATGTGCGATAACTCGGTCGACTCCGCCTTCAGAAATTTCTTGCGCGCCGGAGTATTAAAGAAAAGATCGCGCACCGTGATCGAAGTTCCCAGCGGCAGGCCGACTTCTTCGACGCGCGCAATCTTGCCGCCGTTGATTTCAACCACCGTCCCCGCAGCCTCTTCCTCGGCCCGCGTCTCCAGCCGCAGCCGAGACACCGACGCAATCGAGGGCAGCGCCTCCCCACGAAATCCCAGCGTCGCGATGCTCAGCAAATCTTCCGTGTTCTTGATCTTCGAAGTCGCGTGCCGCTCGAACGCCAGCATGGCGTCGTCGCGCACCATGCCGCAGCCGTTGTCGGTGATCTGGATCAGCTTCTTGCCGCCCGCCTCCACGCTGATCTTGATGCGGGTCGCGCCCGCGTCCAGCGAGTTCTCCAGCATCTCCTTCACCACCGAGGCCGGCCGCTCCACCACCTCGCCCGCGGCGATCTGGTTGGCAACGGTCTCCGAGAGTACGTGGATGCGGCCCATGGGGAGAATCAGTGGCCAGGGATCACGGATCAGAGATTAGAGATCAGAGATCAGAGATCAGAGATCAGAGATCAGTGGCTAGTCGTCAGTTTCGCAGATGGGCTGAGGAAAAACAAAGGAGGGTCGATGTGGGGCGGACACTCCTGTCCGCCAAATGCCGGCAGCGTGGCAGGTCAAGCAGGATCGTCGGGTGCCTTATCACACTCGAGCAAGAATCAAAATCAAAAGCGGCGGACAGGAGTGTCCGCCCCACGTCTACTTCGCGTCCGTCACCTGCTCGCGCGATTCGTTGTACGTGCCGAACCTTTTCGCGACCGGCTTCAGCGTGGGATAGAACTGCACGAACGTGTGCTCGACCGCAGCGTGCTCTTCGTGACAGGACCAGCAGGGATTGCCCTTGGGCATGGCGCCTGCGTTCTTCCCGGCGGAACTCGCGCCCTCGGCGTCGAAAACGTAGTAGGCCCACTTATCCGGATTACGCGCCGAATCTTTCACCTCGACCGCGAGTCCCATCAGGTCGGTTTGAAAATGGCCGGTCTTGTTGATCGATCCTTTGCTGGCGGCGTCGCGTTCGTCGATGACGAACATGGTCAGCTCGGGCCACTTGCCTGAGGTCGCAAACCCGTCATACGCCCAGCGCTGCACGAAGACGTTGGTAAACATTTCATGGCTGCCGGGTGCGGGGCTGTAGTTCATGCCATATCCGGCGGAGAGAAACATCCATTCCCGGTAATCGGCAGGCCGCATGAGTTGGCCTTTCTCGTCATACTGCGGCTTGGGCGATTTATCGTCGGGTACCGCGAGCAGCGTGAAGCAGGCAGCTAGAACGAGCAGAGAGCTGAACACGATTTTCATGGACACTCCGGTGAACGCACCAGACTTAGACCGAGCAGCCTTTCACGAAACGCCCGGCACCTTCAACCAATTAAACATAAACAAATCCGCGCTCCCTCGAGGGAAGCGCAGGTCTGGGCGGATAAAGAAAAGGCGCTCCGGGATGAGCGGAGCGCCTGACTGGTTGGGTACCGGAGCCTTATTGCACCACATCCAACGAGAAGGAGGGGGCGCTGACGGTCGCCCCGCCCGACGTCGCGCCGACCGTGATCGTGTAATTGTTCACGGGCGTTCCAGGGTTGGAGTTGCCGCCGCTGCTGCCGCCGCACGACGCCAGCCACATGGTCGAGAATCCCATGACCAGAATCAGCCCGAGGATGCGGAAGCCCAGGAAGCGCATGCCGCGCAGCGAGCGTCGGCGCGCCCCCCCCGTCAGCATCAGCCCGAATAAACCCGGCAGCAGCGCCGCATAGAAGATCCGCGCGCCACGGTCGGGCGACCGCAGACTCGCCGTTGGCGCAGTGGTCGAGATATTGAAGCTGACCTGCCCGTTGGCGGGGAGACTCGCGGCGGTGACGGGCGTAGGCACGGTGCAGATGGACTCCGGTGCCGGATCGTTACAAGTGAACGTGATCGTTCCCGTGAAGCTGCCGTTTATCGTGACCGTGACCGTCGCGTTGACGCTGTTGCCTTGCGTCACTTGGAAGCTTGCGGACGTCGGTGCCAGCGTAAATGGCGACGTCAATGAAAACAAAGCCACAGCCAGATTATTCACATCCACCGAGCCCAGGCCAGTGGCCAAATCAAATCCCGCTCCGGCGGAATAACCGACCACGCCCGTAGAAGGGCCAGTCGAAGGGCACCACAAACTCTGCAACTGCGGAGTGCCGGGCGACCCCGCGAGACAGGCCACGTTGTTGTCCCCGCTCGTAACGTCGTGAAACGCCGAGGGAGTCGACTTCGCTAACTGGTACAGCGGGACGTTGATGTTGCCTTGCCCGGTGCTCGCCGTGTACTGGTTCAGCAGCGCCACCATGCCGGCGAACATCGGGGCCGAGGCCGACGTGCCCCCGATAAGCGAAAAGTACTGGCTAACAGCGGTAGGGATTCCACTCCCACAAGTGCTGCCACCGCCAGTTACGTCAATCGGGGTGCAGTAGATGAAGCCCGGAAAATTCGGGGTCGCCAAGAGCGAGATATCCGGCGACAAACGCGTCGTCTGTCCAGAGACGGTTACAGTCTGCCAATCCGGCTGCGGAAAACCGGATACACACGCCGAGAAATCAGCGTTCTGCACGGCGCAGCTGCTGGCGCCCCCGCCGTCGGACCCGATACCGATGTCCTCCTGCGCCGTGGCTTCAGAGGTGATCGGAACCCAAGGTAAACCCGTTATACCATCCTGCTTGGTAGCGCCCCCCTGAGTGCAGAAAGCACCCGGGTTCTGCTGACAGTACGTCACAAATTCGTCGCCGTCGTTCCAAGTCTGTTCCGGAATATACGAGAGAACAGAGCCGCCGTTGGTTCCGTTGGTTGTCCCCCAATACGTCGGGGATCCGAGATCGGCCAACTGTATTGCGGTCCCACCGACGCCGGTCACTTCGGGGCTGCTCGCGGGATAGGCTACGCCCAGCCCGTTCTGAGCAAGACCCGTGGTGGTCATAGTGCCTCCCTGGGCGGGAACGCCGTTCCCGTCGCACTCCGCCGCACCGGAGTCTCCGCTGGAATTAACCACCGTAATTCCGGCAAGGTTTGCGGCCTGCAGTTCGCCTTCGAACAGGACCGAATAGCTTGGAGCGGAAAACTCGCTAATGTTGAGGTTAAACTCGCAGTTGCCGTAGCTCATGCTGATGACCGGCGCGACTTTGTTGTCGATTGCGTAGTACAAGGAATTGAAGACGTCGCCCGAAGTCACGAAGACGATCTGCGCTCCGGGCGCAATGGCCCCGGACCATTCCAGGTCCAGGTCAGCCTCGCCGATGTCGTTGCCTGATACCTGCGTCGGGCCCCCGTTGGCGGCAATATAACTAAAGTGAGGATCGTTGCACGCCGTGATGATGTCGTTCGGGATCGTGCCCGCAGTGCAACTGATCGAGGAGAGTCCGAAATTGGTACGAAAATCGTTAATATCAGACTGGAAAATCTCGGTCTGCCCAACGATTCCCACCTTCTGCCCAGTTCCGTCAATTTTCGGCGTAGCCGTCAAGAGCGGGTTGATGTCGTACATCGTGTAAATGTCGCCGGGGGCTATGAACTGAGATTGCAGGGCAGAACTGTAGTAGTTTGGGCGGGCCGACTTAACGTTCATCGCTTTGAGGCGGAAGTCGTCCAGTCCGTGCATGCCGACCACGATCCCGGCAAGAGCCGCGGGAATCTGCGGCGCGGTGGCATTGGCGTAGTGCACCTCGCCCTTCACGTTGTAGTGATGGATTTCCGTGCCGAACACGCTCTCGACCTGCGCCGCGGTCCCGGTGAAAGTAATAAAGTTGCGACCGCGGGCGGGCTCAATCATGGTGAATCCTTGCGCCGCCAGCCAGGCCACCATCTTCTGCATGTCGTTTTCGCTCAGGCCGAAACGGTCGGCGTACTGCTCGGGAGTCAGCCATTTATGGTAGTTCGGCGATTTCCGGTCCTGCTGCTGCGCCAGCAGTAGTTTGATCGCGCTTTCCTGCGCCGCGGTGGGCGCGGTCTGCAGCGTGATCGTCCCTAACTGCATGCCGGGGTCCACCCGGCCCTGGTCGAACTCTGGCCGCGCCTGGTGACGGATGTTGCCTTTCAGCACATGGTTCTCGCCACTGGACAACGAGCCGGAAATGCGGTCTTGCTGGGCGGCAAAACTCAGGCTGGAAAAGACACTGGCAATCAGGAGAGCGAGCGACAACGCCTTAAGGATTCGCATGGAGACTCCGGGCAGATCGGATGCCTGCTGTGTTTTAACTTATAATCACTTATCCCTCTTCGATCAAGGCTGTTGCCCAGAAGGTTGTACGGGAGACGCAAAGTTAACAACTATTCGGCCGAAATCCGGGCGTTGTCGGCTGGGACCGGACGTTCTGCCCCGAAAACCCGCAGTCTGCCGGGCTGCCGCCGTATATACTGCGACTGCCGCCGAGTCCCTGCAATCCAGCATGCCGCCACCGAACGCCGCCAAATCCCGCCTCGCCTACATCGACTGGACGCGTGGACTGGCCTGCCTGCTCATGTTCCAGACCCACTGCTACGATTCCTGGCTGAGTCCGCAGGCGCGGCAGAGCCGCTTTTTCATGTACTCGCAGCTGGGAGGAACCTTTCCGGCTCCTCTGTTTCTGTTTCTGGCTGGAATTTCCTTTGCGATGGTCACCGAAAAGCTCTGGCAGAAAGACGTCGCGCCGGCCCAGATTGCCCGCACGACCATCCTCCGCGGCGCCGAGATTTACACCTACGGCCTGCTCTTCCGCCTGCAGGAGTACGTCATCTCCTGGGGCTGGGCGCCGAAAACCGATCTGCTGCGCGTGGACGTGCTGAACACCATCGGCCTCTCGATGATGCTGCTGGGAGTGCTCTGCTGGCTGGTGCCCGTGCTCGCTCCCCGGCGGCAAAGAGATAAAAAAGAAGAGAAAGGAAATGAGGGTGCCCCATTCTTGCCGCGTTCTGTGCGGCAAGAGTGGGACAAGATGCCGCGTATCCCTTTGGTCCTCGCCGCGGCAGGCACGGCCCTGCTGATTTCGCTGCTCACCCCACCCCTGTGGACGACTTGGCGGCCAACCTGGCTGCCCTGGCCGCTTGAGTCCTATGTGGACGGCGTGCACAACCTGGGAGTTCCGCAACAGGGCATCTTCCCGATTTTTCCTTGGACGGCCTTCGCCTTTGCCGGCCTCGCCATTGGGTTTATTCTGCAGAGCCCGTGGGCGCGTCAGCGGGAGCCCGGAGCATTTTTGGCCCTGGGCCTGGCGGGCGGAGTGCTGATCGAGTTCGCCCGCTGGCTCGACGCGCAGCCGCGCCAGTTCTATTCGGTTCAGGATTACTGGCACACCAGTCCGAGTTTCTTCCTGATCCGCGTGGGCATGCTGCTGGTGATTCTGACCGCCAGCTACGCCTGGTGCCGCTGGGGTCTGGGGCAGCAGCGCGCGGGAATATGGGGATTCAGCCCGTTAATCCTGCTCGGCCAGGCCTCGCTGCTGGTTTACTGGGTGCACATTGAGTTTGTCTACGGCCGCGTGTCGATCCTGCCCAAACGCCGCATGGGGATCGGCGCTGCATCGGCGGGCCTGTTGATAATTTCGCTTGCTATGCTGGGCCTGGCTTACGTTCGTACGAAAACGAAGGGCCGCGGCGTGGAACTGCTGCCGTGGCTGCACCGCACGCCCGCCCCGCAGGGTCAGTGAGAGCAATCCCGACGATGGCGTCGGCCTCCGATCGAGACTTCAGCGCGATTCCCACAACAAAACAGCTGGCAACCTGCGGACTGTCACGACCCATGTTAGGCGGCCGATGGAGGTGATGGAAAAACAGGGCAGCGCTTTGGCGGGAACTTCGATCGGCTGTCCGACGTATCTATCTCTGTACTTGGACGTTATTGGGCATTCGAAGGTCCACGGAACGATTTGTGCTGCCGCGTGGGAACTTCGCGGCGCCTGATGCTGCATTACCTGTTTTTTTTTGGGGCTATGTCGGTTTTTTGTAAACAACTGCGCATCCAAACGTCTAAATAGTAGATCGTGAGTCGACGATGCGGACTGTCCTGGACATTTTCGCGCAAATCTTTCGCAACTTGTGGGCGCACAAGCTGCGTTCGTTTCTCACTATGTTCGGAATCGCCTGGGGCGTGGGCTCCTTACTGCTGCTGGTAGGGGTTGGCGAAGGTTTCCGGTCGGGCAACAAGCGAGAGCTTTCCGAGTTCGGCAAAGACATCATGTTTCTGTTTCCCGGCCGGGCGCCTGCAGTATCCGGCAATATGAGTTCTGCCCGATCTTATCTGCTCACCTATCAGGACTACCTGGATGTACGGCAAGCTGCCTACGTGCGCAACGCCTGCCCGGTCATTTCCCGCGGCGATCTGCACGAAGTTAGCGAATTCGCTACTGGCAGCGGTGAGATTATGGGCACCGAGCCGCACTTGAACGAGATTAGCTACCTTCCCATCAAGGAAGGCCGCTGGCTCAATGAACTCGACGGACTGCAGCGGCGTAACGTAATCGTGCTGGGGAACGAATTGCTCAAAGTTCTGTTTCCAGGCCGTCCGGCAGTGGGGGCATTTGTCCTGCTGAACGGCCTCCGCTTTGAGGTGGTGGGCACGCTGCCGCATCTGGGGCACGGGGACAACATGTGGCTCAACATGCGCGGCTACATTCCGTTCCAGGTCATGGCCGCCAATTTCCCCATCAAGGGAGAAAACCATCAGAACTCGATATCTTTCATTGAGTATCAGCCCCGTGTGACTGCCGACCACGTGCTGGCGCAGAAGGAAGTCCACCAGATTGTCGGACGCAATCACCAGTTCGACGCCAACGATCAAAACGCTTTCGACGAGTGGGATTCCATTCAGGAATCAAAAATGGTGGGAACCATTTTCGATGTGATGAACATGTTCCTGGGAGCCGTGGGCATGGTCACATTGGCCCTGGGCGCGATCGGCGTGATCAACATCATGCTGGTTGCGGTGAGCGAACGCACCCACGAAATCGGATTGCGCAAGGCGTTGGGCGCCACCAACCGCAACATCCTGTTTCATTTCTTTCTCGAGGGATTGCTGCTCACGCTGGGCAGCGGTCTGCTGGGCATGTGTTTCGCGGGCGGACTGATGGCCCTGATGGGAGGAGTTGAGGGCCCGCAGGGATTTGATCCACCTAAATTGGTGCCCATGTCGGCCATGCTGGCCATTTGCAGTCTCACCCTGGCGGGAGTGGTTGCAGGACTTTATCCCGCGCGCCGAGCGGCCATGCTGGCGCCGGTGGAAGCGCTCCGGCAGGAGTAGCGACAGACTGCGGCGAGCAAACTTGTACGACCAAATCTGACGCAATAAGGGTAAAGGGGCACTAAGGGGTAAAAAAATATGTTCCGTGATCTGCTCCAGGAAGCTTATGCGGCCATGCGCCACAATCGCCGCCGCACCGCGCTCACCATGCTGGGCATGGCCTGGGGTATTGCCACCGTGGTCATGCTGCTTGCTTATGGTGATGGTTTCGGCCGTGCCTGCGCCAATATTTTCGCCAATTTCGGAACTAAGCTTGTCATAGTAGTGCCGGGCAAGACGTCCATGCAGGCGGGCGGACAGAAATCAGGAGTGCAGATCCGTTTCACGCAGGATGATGTCGATGCGCTCTCGACCAATCTTCCGCAAATCACCCACATCACGCCCAGCGTCGACAAGCAAGCCAACGTGCAATACGACAACCGGGATTTCACATTTACCGTAACCGGCAACGATCCTAACGTATACGCAATTCGCTCGCTGAAACTCGATCAGGGCCGGTTCTACAACATGGAGGATCAGGTGCAGCGCGCCCGGGTCGCGGTGATCGGCTCGGAAGCCAAGGAGAAATTGTTTTCCGGGCGCAATGCCCTGGGCGACCACATCCGGGTCGACGGCCTCAGCTTTGAAGTTGTTGGCATCTTGAGCGCCAAAATGCAGGAGGGCAACGACGACATTAACCGCGTAGTCTACGTCCCGTTCACCACCATGGGCGATCTGAAGGACACGCATTACCTCGACACGATCTGGTTCAACTTCGACACTCCGGAGTTTGAGCGAATTGAGCCGGCGGTGCGCAGCATCCTGTCGGCGCAGCACAAGTTTAGCGAGAGCGACCGTGAAGCTGTGCGCGTATTCAACCTGATGACGCAGTTGCATCAGTTCGAAATCATCACGCTCGGGTTGAAGATACTCATGGGCTTCATCGGAACGCTGACCCTCGGGATTGGCGGCGTCGGGCTTATGAATATCATGCTGGTTTCAGTGACGCAGCGGACCCGCGAGATTGGCGTGCAGAAAGCGCTGGGCGCGCCCCGGCGTTACATTCTGATGCAGTTCCTGGCCGAAGCGCTGACCATTACCGCCATCGGCGGCGTCTTTGGCGTGATCCTGGCGTACGTAGTCGCGCTCTCCGTGGGCAGGCTTACGTTATACAGCGCCTTCGCGAAAAACGGAGAAGCCGGCGACATTCGCTTGCTGATTGCCCCCGGAACTCTGATCGCATCTACTCTCATCCTCGGAGCCGTGGGGCTGATCAGCGGCATGATCCCGGCCTTCCGTGCCTCGCGCCTGAATCCGATCGAAGCTTTGCGGCACGAATAGAGTCGAGGTCCACTGACGCTACGGGCCGGTGCCGGCATACAATCGGAGCCTGTTCCCGATGGACCGCAACCCCAGAGGCTAAGACAATGCAGATCGCAAGCGCGGGTCACGCGATCTTCGCGGCAACCATGATCGGCCTCGGAATCCTGGGCCTGATCCAGCGCGATTTCACCCCGATATGGCAGCCCGTGCCCGAGGGTGTGCCCGCACGACATGCGCTGGTCTATCTCTGCGTCGTCATCTCGCTGACATGTGGCATCGGCCTGCTCTGGCGGCGCACCGCCGCCCTCGCCGCCCGCGTTCTGCTCGCTTATCTGCTGCTCTGGGTGCTGCTGTTCAGACTGCCCGGCATGTTCCGCACGCCCACGGCAGTGGACGTTTACTGGTCATGCTGCGAAACCACAGTGATGGTGGCGGCTGCCTGGGTCCTGTATGTCTGGTTCGCCGCAGACTGGGACAAGCGGCACCTCGGTTTCGCCGCCGGCGACAGGGGTCTCCGCATCGCGAGGATGCTTTACGGCCTGGCCCTGATCCCTTTCGGCATAGCTCACTTCCACTATCTCGATCGCACTGCCGAGTTGGTGCCGGGCTGGCTGCCATGGCATCTAGCCTGGGCGTATTTCACCGGCGGCGCTTTGATTGTGGCGGGCGTAGCGGTGCTCATTGGCGTGTGTGCACGCGTCGCGGCCGCGCTCTCAGCGGTCGAAATCGGCATATTCACGCTGTTCGTGTGGATACCGGTGGTGGCCGCAGGCTCCAAAGACGCATTCCAATGGAGTGAGACCATCGTCTCTACTGCGTTGACGGCCGGCGCCTGGGTGGTGGCGGATTCCTATCGCGACATGCCGTGGCTCGCCGTGAAGAAGCGCTAGTAGCAGTTACGCTCGTTGACCAGTCACAAACTCCACCACTTCCCGCTCGGCCCAGCGCCCGTCGTTTGTAGCAGTGCTTGCAGCAGTGCTGGCAGCACGGTTCGCAGCATCGTTCCCGGCATTGCCATTGCGCGCGTACGGATTCCCTTTGCCCGGCTCGCTCTCACCCGGCTCGCTCTCGCCCAGAAACGCGCAGTGCCCCCCGTCGTCGGTCTCGACATAGATAATATTCGGGTTCGCGGCGATGCGGCGCCGTGTCTCCGGCGTTATGCGAATGAAGGGATCGTTCGCGGCGTGAATGATCAGGGTCGGCACCGCAATCTGTTCGACCACATTCGCGGCCGCGGCGCGGGAGTAGTAGTCGTCAGCTCCGGCAAAACCGCAGTAGTGCGCCGTGATGCGGTCATCGAACTGGCGCAGGGTGGAAATGCCGCGCAGCCGCGAAACATCGAACTTCGCGGGAAACAGCCGAGCCTTGAGCCGCAAGCGCCGGAACAACTGCAGCAGGAAGTAATACTCATAGATTCGATTCTGCGGCTCATGCAGCGCGTCGGCCGAGGCCGCCAGGTCGATCGAGGGACACACCGCCGCCACGGCCCGAAACTGCTGGGGGGCATTTCCGTCGCGTCCCCACTCCCCGGCCAGTTTCAGCACCAGGTTTCCGCCCATCGAAAACCCGATCAGCGCAAAGCGCGAGATCCCGTCGTTCTCGATCACGTTTCGCGTCACCGCGGCTACGTCACAGGATAAGCCTGAGTTGTAGAGCGTGGGCGCGAAGTGATCCATGCCGCCGCAGTTGCGCTGGTTCATCAACACGACGTTCATTCCGGCTGCCAGCCCGTTGCGCGCAATGCCCTGCATGTACTGCGAATCGGACGATCCTTCGAGGCCGTGCACGACGATCAGAGTCAGTGGCTCGATGCGATCCGTTATCTTTGCGCCCTGCCAGTAGCACCAGCAGCGCACTTTAATTCCAGGAGCAACCTCGACCAGCCGCTCCTCCGCCGGAGGGAGATGAATTTTGCGCGGCAGCAGAAAGCTGGCGATGGTCTGTACATGCCCGCCACCTAGCCAGCGCCGCGCGCGAAAAGGCGTACGAGACGTCCACGCAGTGCGATCCGAAGCACGCGGAATTTGCGAAGTCTGCACAAATTGATTCTAATAGAGGCTGATCTGGAGTCGCCCATGCCCATCTTCGAATATGTCTGCAAGGAATGTCATCACCAGTTCGAGACGCTAGTCTACGGCAAGCAAAAAGCCGAGTGCCCCAAGTGTCATGCCACCAAGCTGGAGCCCCAGCTCTCGGTCTTCGCCGTGTCGGCAAAAGGCTCGTCGGCGTCCGCGCCCTCCAGCGGGGCCTGCGGATCCTGCGGCGATCCCCGCGGCCCCGGCGCCTGCTCGCTCGGAGATATGAACTGAGGCATAAAACCATTCCGCCCAATGGCCGCATCGTAGCTGGTGAACCGCCAGGAGGCTGTATGAAGCATTTCCTCTTGCTAGCCGTGGCCGCCGGAAGCCTGCTCGCCCAATCTCAATCTGCTCAGTCTCAAGCGCGCAACCTGCAACGCGAGATCAAGGGTATTGTCACAGATCAGAACGGAGTTCCTGTCTCCGGAGCCACGGTCTACGCCGTGCCGCAAGGGCTCGTGCTCGATGACATCGCGCTTCGGTCCGTCGTGACGGACGGCGACGGCAAGTTCGATTTTCGCGGACACCTCGAACTCGAAAGCTACAAGCTCTACGCCCGAAAGGATGAAGACAACTATCCGGACCCGCTCGACCACTTTTACGCCGACTCGAAGGCGGACGCTCCGCGAGCCGATCTCACCGCCGACCATCCTTCGGCGATGGTGGCTGTTGAGCTCGGCGAAAAAGCCGGAGTACTGGAGGGACGAGTGATTGACGCCGAAACCGGTGCTGTCTTGAAGGCGCGGCTGGGTTTCCTCGACGGGCAAGGAAACGGCCGGGGCATTGATTCCGACGCCGAGGGCAAATTCCGCGCGCTCCTGCCGCCAGGAAAAGAGCTGACACTGGTGGTCCGGGATCCGCATTCCGGCCGGACGCAAGTCCCGATTGCGCCCTTGCGGCTCGAGCCCGGGCAATATATTTCGATGGATATTCCCGTATCAAGGCAATGAAATCCCGGTAGTTAGTCCACACGCGCTCTCGGTCGGCAAAATTCGGCCAAGGGCGACGACTCCGCGCCGGAGCATTCAGTCTTTGCATGAACTTACCACTATGGCGACTGCAACAGATCAAGTTACCTCGAGGTTACCGCCTCGCCCCTTAGTCCTTTTTCTCGTACTCATGTGCACCACCGTACTCTGTTGGCAGTGCGTGGCTCCGCATAGTCTTTGTGGATG
>Ga0210390_10001477_pt1 | contig 22442 bp, 15 predicted proteins | sample IncBWH11OmetaG_FD_161050 | JGI IMG/M metagenome (GOLD analysis project Ga0210390, IMG submission 161050) | Forest soil microbial communities from Barre Woods Harvard Forest LTER site, Petersham, Massachusetts, United States - Inc-BW-H-11-O ... | reverse complement strand
TGAATGCTCTTGCCGGCGATGGAGAGATTCAAGCGGTCCAGATAGGTGAGGATGGTGATAAGGGTAACCAAGCCCATGATCCGCCAGCGGACGTTTGTCGCCAAAGGCTTGCTCCTATCTCCGATAGACCAGGAAGGGACATCTCTAAACTCCTGCTGAATTCCGCGCCACGCAACTTGCACGTGAGGGGCCTCGGCGCCAACACGAGGCCCCATCCGGGGCAACTAGAAAATGATCTTGAGTCCGAACTGCAATTGCCGGGAACTGCTCGCCGTATACGTCAGCAAGCCGGCGTTCGCATTGAGATTTCCCGACGCATTAAATACCTGCTGGTTGGCGCTGGTGGGGTCGGCAAAATTCGCACGGTTGAAGATATTGAAGGCCTCAAAACGAAACTGGATGTTGAACGCGTCTGAAACGCGAGGGATGTAGTTGTTTTTGAACCAGGACATATCGAATTCGACTAGCCCAGGTCCGTACACGGAATTGCGTCCTGAGTTGCCCAGCAGTTCGATGGGATTCGGAACGGAGAAACACGATGTGTTCAGGTAATGAATGTTCTGCGTATTCGTTGCAGTTCCGCAGCCGGCGCCTTTCGTCCGGTTGGGAAAATCGAAGGTGACGGCGCTATTCAATCCCAGCGGGTCCCCTCCGATGATCGGCGTGAACGGAAGTCCACTGGAAGCCGTAAAGATTCCGCCGTATTGCCAGCCGTTCAGGAGCCAGTGGCCAAACGAGTTGCTGAGGTCGGGTCCAGGAATTTTCCAGATATAGTTGATGGTCACGACCTGAGGCACATCGAAATCTGAAACGGCGCGGCGCAATCTCGGATCGAAGAACGGAAGCGCCGAAATAGAGTTTCCGAACGTGTCTCCGGAAATAGACGCGGAACCAAGGTCGATACTCTTTGACCACGTGTACGACCCCTGGATTTGAAGGCCGTGACTCATCCGCTTCACGACCTCTACGTTTAGGGCGTTATAGGACGAAACACCATTCCAGAACAGCGCGCTGATTTGGCCAACGGCGGGATTCATTTTGGTGCCACTTCCGTGCGGAATCGGCCACAGATAACCGCTCGGTGTAAGCGTTGGCAACACGTAGTTGACGTCGTCCGCGTGGAAGGGCTGATGAACTCCGCGGGAACCCAGGTAGCCAACCGTCATGGTGAGATTCCTCGCCAGCTCGCGCTGCACGTTCCCGTTCCATTGCATTACGTAGTTGCGCTTTGGGTTCGATTGCACGTAGCCGTATCGCAGTGCGGAGGGTGCGAGAATCAAGGGATAGCCGCCGGTGGGGAATGTTCCTGGGACCAGTCCGTTTGCGACGGTTGCGTTTCCGGATTCAAAGAAGGGAGCCGAAAGAACCGAAATGAGCTCGAACTCGTACGGCAGTGGAAGAACGTCGTACATGCCGAACGCGCCTCGAACCGCTGTCTTGCCGTCGTGGAAAGGATCCCAGGAAAACCCGACTCGGGGCTCGAAATTGCGAAGAGTTGGGTTTGAATAAAGGGGCGATCCAAGATTGGGCAGAGGTGAGGTCAGAGAGGGAAGGTTTGTCAACCGGTTCGCCGTTTCGGTGGGGACGGTGTCCATTTCATATCGCACGCCGACGTTGATCGTAAGATTCGGGCGCAATCGGATGTCGTCCTGCACATACGCGCCAAATATGGTTTGCCGCAAATCACGCGGAGTAATGAGCCCTCCGATGGGTGAATTGAACGAAGTCGGAATGTCCGTCAGGAAGTTTTGGAGCGATCCAAAAATATATTGACCGTTGGGATTGGCCGTTCCCAGTTGATTCGACTGAATGCGCTCAACCGCGACGCCGAACTTGATTGCGTGAATTCCCCTGGTTATGAACGCATCGTCATAGAATTGGAAGGAGTTGTAGTGGAAGTTGTACTGCCCGACCGCACCGATGCCTCCCGCAAAATTCGAAAGGCCAGATACATTGATCAACCCCACGGGAAGGCCGGGGACAAACCCGAACGTTGGGTCGTCAGCGGCAGGAAGAACCGCCGCGATAGTTGTGGGAGCGTCAGACACATATCTGCTAAAGCCGAAGCGCGCCGCATTGACAAAATTCGGGCTGAAGACATGGGTTTCTTCGATGCCGGCGCCCTGGTGGCGGGTTATGGATCCGCGGACCGTGACATCGAAGTTGTCCGGCTGAGTGATGTTGGACTTGTCGAACGTGTATGTACCGAATATGCTGTCGGCCCTTGAAAAAGTGTGGTCGACGCGAGTTGTGAAGAAATTCTCATTCGTAATTTGAGGGCCGACAAACGAAAACGTCCCGGTATCTCCGGTTACGGTGCCATTCGGATGCGGATAAAACTGCAGGAAAGGTGCGACAAGAGGGCTCACCGTTATCGGGCCGGAGACTAAATCGCCATTCCGCGCATTGTCCGAAAGGGTCGTGCTCTGCTGCGTGACCCCCAGGTTTTGCGCCAGCCCTTCGTAATCCGCAAAAAAGAAAGTGTTGTCCTTCACAATCGGGCCGCCGACGGAACCTCCATACTGATTGCGCCGGAAAGAAGGAATCTGGGAAGGATCAAAATAGTTGCGGGCGTCCAGGACGCTGTTGCGCAGGAATTCGTACGCATCACCGTGAAAAGCGTTGCTGCCCGAGCGGGTCACTGCGTTGATGATACCGCCCGAAGTGCGCCCGTATTCGGCGGGGGCGTTGCTCGTTATAACTGAGAACTCCTGAATCGCATCCACACCCAGAGTTCCTCCCAAAACGTTGCTCGGAGCGCCGTTGGTATAGTCCACAACGCTGATGCCGTCGATACGATAGTTGTTTTGTTGCGGTCGATTGCCGCCGATGGTCAACTGTGTGCCGTTTCCCCGGTTGGCGCGCTGATTGCTGATCGCGACCACGGGTTGTGTGCGAACGACCGCGACGCTCGGCTCCAGCGTCGCCAGAGAGGTCCAATCGCGCCCATTCAAAGGCAATTCGGTGACGGTCACGGAGTTCGCGATTCCGCTCACGGACGAATCCGCCAGCTCAACGCCGCTGACTGTTCCCGTCACCTCCACGGTTTGGGATATCCCGCCGAGCTTCAGGGCGAAGTTGACCGCTTGCACGGCACCAACCGTCAGATCGACATGCTCGGCAACGGATTTCTGGAACCCCATCGCTGTGATCGTGACGGTGTAGTCGCCAGGAATCAAATTCGGGACCGAGAAAAGGCCGGCATTGTTCGTGGTGACGGATTTCGTGATCGCCGTGGCCCGATGGGTGACATCGACCTTGGCGTTGGGAACGAAGCCGCCGTCAGGATCCGTGACCGTCCCTTGTATCGTTCCTCCGGCGACCTGAGCTCGCGCCACGAAAGTCACGATGGAAAGCAGTAGTGAGATCAATACTCCGCCCGTAAATACGCGACGTAGCACCCTGCTGCGTAGAATGATCGTCATGGATCCCCCGCTCAAGGTCGCACGTTAAGAGATTTTTGAGCCCCGGTCTCTGCCATCCGCCGCGTGGCGCCCCACTTCGGCGCACGGCCCCTTCATATCGTCTGGGCAATTCGCTTATTAGCGGTCGGAACCCCAAAACGGTTGCTATTACAGGTCCGTGAAATGAAGGCTATCTGAACGGAAAATGAAAAAGCATTCAGAATGAATCCCTTGGCCGCGAGCGGCGATTCAACAGATGGGTTCAGCGTGCAGCACGCCTCAAGCTTCCGTTTGCTTAGACAGCCAAGACAAGCGAAGGGTGGACCAGGGATCAGGTGGTCGCAGAAATTGCCTTAGCTGCCCAAGCCGCAACTCAATTTTTCATATGTGCGGCTTTTCAATCGGCGAAGCTCGTATTTTTTTGTGGGCTCAAGTTATCGGCGCTCGAGGGAACGCTGTTTGCCAGCGCAAATTCGACCCGGAAGCAAGTCCCGGCCCCTTCCGTGCTGAAAGCCCTGATTTCTGCATTGTGAGCGGCGCAGATCGCCTTGACAATCGCAAGTCCCAGGCCTGCGCCAGCGGAATACAGGCTGCGCGCTTGATCCCCGCGGTAAAAGCGGTCGAAAATGTGAGGCAGCGCTTGCGGGGATATTCCAATTCCGCTGTCTGAAATGCTAAATACTCCTTGTCCGTTGTTAGTTTCCACGGAAAGCCTCACCCATCCACCTTCAGCAGTATATTTGATGGCGTTGTCCACCAAATTTGCGATGGCTTGCCGCAAACGGGCGGTGTCTGCCTCGACGGAAACGTTCGGTGTGATCTCATAGAGCAGCGAAATCGATTTCTCTTCGGCCAGCAAATGCATCTGCTCGGCCGTCGATCGAGCCATCTTCCCCAAATCCAGACACACAGTCGCCCCAAGGGCCTCTCCCGCATCGAGCCGCGAGATCGCCAGGAGATGCTCGACGATTCGCGTCAGCCTTTCCACTTCCTCGAGGGCGCTGCCGATCATTTCCGATTGCTCAGGGGCAATCTCTTGCCGGGCGATTGCCTCAAGCTCGCCTTGAAGAATTGTCAAAGGTGTGCGCAACTCGTGCGAGACATCGGCGGAGAAGCGGTTGATATGTTGAAACGACCGCTCCAGCCGCGCGATCATTCTGTTCAGCGATAACGACAATCGCTCGATTTCGTCGCCGCTCTCGATCGTGGGCAGGCGCTCGTTCATGTTTTGCCAGCTGATGCGTTCCGCTTGTCGCGAGATGTGATCCACCGGCTGCAGCGCTCGCCGCGTCAGCCAATAGCCCCCGGCCATGGCGACAATAACGATGATCGGCAGGCCGAGGAGGAGGTTCAGCATGAGGCCGTGAAGTACCGCCCTTACCGGTTCAAAGGACTCGCCAGCTTCGATCCAAAACTTTTTCCCGTCGGGTGATGTGTAGGGAACCGTCTGAATGAGCAAAACTCGCCCTCCCACGGATTCCCGGCGAAATAGGACATCGTCATAAGCCTTTCTTGTTGGAGGAATTTTAGAAGGATCAAAGGATTCGTCGCGTGGAGCGCTCGATTCGTATAGAACGGAACCATCCTGGCGGGTGATCCGGTAGAAGCGGTCACTGATCTCCGGGTCGTATGCTTCGTTGATTTCCCCCGCGACATACTGCTCTCCTCTTTGACTGACGTTTGCGAGAAAATTGTCACCAATCGACCTGGTCTGCTCCGCTAACTCGCTTCTCAACCTGGAATCGAGGTAGTGATAAAGGCCCGTGTAGACGGACGCACCAAACAGGGCGAGCGAAACCGCCAGCAGGCCGGCGTACCAGGCGGTCATGCGGAAACGCAGGGAACGGAACTTCACAGGTCTCCTCCATCTGTGATGGCATAGCCGACTCCGCGAACGGTCCGGATCAACTTTGGATCGTGGCCCTCGTCAATCTTGCTCCGCAGGTGCCGCACGTACACGTCGACAATGTTCGTGATTCCATCGAAGCTCTGATCCCATACGTGCTCGATGATCATCGTTCGCGACAACACTCGCCCGGCGTTCGACATCAAATATTCAAGCAGCGCGTATTCCTTGGAGGTCAATTCGATTCGCCTCCCGTCCCGCTTCACCTGCTGCGAAAGTCGGTCTAGTTCGAGGTCCGCGATATGGATCGAGCTGGACCGGTTGACGGGCCCCCTTCGCAGCAAAGCCTTGACCCGTACGAGCAGTTCCGCAAAAGCAAATGGTTTGGTTAAATAATCATCGGCTCCCGCTTCGAAGATTTGAACTTTGTCCTGAACGCTATCGCGGGCGGTGAGGATCAATACCGGAACGTTGGGGTTCTTTCGGCGGATCGCGCGAAGCACATCTCGCCCGCTCATCTGCGGGAGGAGCAGATCGAGGAGAATCAAGTCGTATTGGTAAGACAGGCTGAATTCCAGCCCGGTTCGTCCATCCGTGGCTGTGTCAACTGCATACCTCTCCGCCGTCAGTCCTCTTGAGACGAAATTCAATACCTTCGCTTCGTCCTCAATGAACAGGATCCGCATTCCCGAGCTCCGCACAGCGCGAACTCTGTCGAAGGTGCGAACGACGCGTAGATATTACTCGCCTCAACACGCCTGCGGAACTCCGTTTTTTCTTCTGAACGAATTTTAATCTGCGATTCAGACAAACCTAATCCTTGGCTCCCAGACTCACACTGCTTGTTCGAAAGATATTTCAGTTAAAGTGCCGCTTGGGCTTATTTTCTCGAGGGGAGTCATGTCTCCAAGAGCAGTGACAAGATGGAGAACACGCGCGACAATCTGTCTGTCTATATTGTTTCTTAGCGTGGTCGCTGCCGATTCCGCTCCCGTCGCACCGCTCGCCGTGGTTCGTAGCGTCGATTTGCCGGGCTTCGTCGGGGATTTCGATCATTTCGCCGTGGATTTGAAGGGAGAACGGCTGTTTCTTGCCGGTGAGGATCACAAGACCTTGGAAGTATTCGATCTCCAGACCCTCAATCGGCTCCACAGCATTTCAAGCTTCGGAGCGCCTCACAGTGTCCTGTATCTTGCTGGACCGGACGAACTTTACGTAACCGACGGCGGCGACGGAACCGTGAAGATCTTTCGAGGCGCCGATTACAGTCCAAAAGCCAAAATTCAGTTGCTGGAGGGCGCGGATTCAGCGGGCTACGATGCTGCGACGGGAATCTATTACGTCGTGACTGGCGGAAAGGATGTGCCCCTCGATTATTCCGTGGTTTCCGCCGTGAATCTGAGCACGAGAAAAAAGATCGGCGACTTTCGGTTCGACAGCGATCATGTCGAAGCGATGGCCCTGGAGAAAAACGGACCGCGAATCTTCATTAATGTCACCGACAAGGCCGAAGTGGCGGTTTTAGACCGCAGATCGATGAAGGTCCTCGCCTGGTGGCCGGTTGGCATAGCGGAGCAAAACTCTCCGATTGCCTTGGACGAAGCCAATCATCGATTGTTCGTTATCTGCAGAGAACCGCCCACGCTCGTCGTAATGGACACGACTTCGGGGAAACTTGTGACGAGTCTGCCCACCGCCGGACGCGCGGACGATGTTGTCTTCGATCAGAACAATCATCGAATTTACGTTCCCGGCGGAGAGGGTTACATCGCGGTCTACCAACAGCGCGACGCGGACCATTATGATTTGGTCGCAAAAGTTCCGAGCGCATCGGGAGCGAAAACGGCCTTGCTGGTGCCGGAGATGAACCGACTATTTGTAGCCGCATCTCCAGGTGATTCAAAGGCCATGGCGAAGGTGCTGAGTTTCGCAGTTCATCCGTAACGTGGCGAAGCCACTCGTGAATTCACAGACCCCAATTCGATTCCAACAAAGGAAGCATATGAAGACAATGAACCGGATCCTCATTGTACTGGCGGTGCTGTGCTTCGCGGTCCCTCCCGCGAGTCAGGCGCAGTCTGATAAGAAGATTTATGCGCAGCAGTTGCTGGACGATAGCCTCGCCCGGCACAAAGAGGTTGTGATCATGGCCATGCACGTTACTCCGCCCGGCAAGACTGAGAATGTAATCATCGCCTCGAATATCGGGCGAATTGGGAAGAAGGCAGACGAAGATGACTTGCGCGTCATTGAAACCGGAAAACCGAACCTCGAAGTCAACAAAAAGGGAGATCACTACGAAGTCGAACTCCCGATCCAGGACCAGTCTGGCAAAACCATCGGAGCGATTGGCATCGTTTTCAACTACGTGAAGGGCAAGGAAGCCGAGTTTCAGAAAAAGGCGGAAGAGATTCGCGATGAAATCAAGCAGCGCACGCCGACTCTCGAAAAACTATTCGAGCCGGCCTCGTAAGCCGACTTCGCTGACCTTTATTCGGCCTATTTCGGCTGTGCACGGACTGTGCAAGAATCCAACGTTTTCATGCCATTAGGGATAGCTTTGAGCGAAAAGCAGGTTCCCCGATTTGTTGGAAACGTTAGTAGTTGAAAGTAATGGATGGAGCGGATGGAATCGAGTCCGATGCTTTGCAAGTAGGGGGTCACTCAGTCGCCGCTGTCATTTCGCCCACGCATCTCCGCGTAAAGCAATCACTTGTGAATTTGGAAGTAGCGGGGCGCCTGTATTTTTGGGTCCATCTGGGTCCAATCAGAAATCTTACGGTTTTTCCGATCACTTCGTGCTGATCGCGCTGATCGCGCTGCAGTCCTGCTCAAAGCACGGGCGGAGCACCTTCCTACTGAGCTGATAATGCTGAAGCAGACGCTTTCGCAACTGAACTGCGAAGGCAGCCTGAGCAACCTTCATTGTGTAAGATACTTACAACGATTCCCTGAACAGCTATAATTTTGATTCTCGTTTCACACGGTCTGAGAGCGCACTTTTTCGAAACAGCTGGAACGTTAAACAGCTTCAGCTTAATCGCAGTTGATTGGCTCCATCCACACTCGATGCCGAGACCGGAATTCCTTGCGTGAGATCTCTGCACCGCAGAGTGGTACACAACGGGGAATAGCTTAAGATATTTATTGCAGCGGTCAAAGAGGGCGGCGCTCACGAACACATCACATATTGCTCCCGGCCCGCGCGGCGATTGGCTCGTGGGCAATCTGCGGGCGTTTCGGCGCGACGTTCTCGGCCTACTGCTGGATAGCTCGAGACAATACGGCGACATCGTTCGGTTTCCCATCGGCCCGTTCGTTGTGCATCTGCTGAATCATCCAGACCACATCGAACACGTGCTGCAATCCCACGCGCGCAACTACGATAAGGCCACGCGCAGCTCCGCCAAGATTCGCGCGATCTCGGGCGACAGCCTGCTCACGAGCAACGGTGAACTCTGGCAGCGCCAGCGCCGGTTGATGCAGCCGTCGTTCCATCGTCACAGCATCACGAGACTGGCCGGCCAGATGACTGGCTTGACGGCAGCGATGTTAGCGCGGTGGCAAGCGAACATTGCGAATGGCGAGCCGCTGGATATCGCATCAGAGATGATGCGACTCACGTTCGCGATCGTCGGGAAGACGCTGCTGGGAGCGGACGTCGGCGAAGACTCGAGCACCGTCGAAAGCGCGATGGAAACGATACTGACCCACACCTTCCAGCGCTGGGGAAACATCATCGATCTGCCGGCGTTCGTTCCTACGCCCCAGAACCTCCGATTCCGCCGCGCGATGCAAACGGTGGACCAGATCGTATACCGCATCATCGCCGAGCATCGCTCCGGGAAGGGCGCGAACACCGACTTGCTTGGAATGCTGCTCGATGTGCGCGACGGAGAAACCGGAGCGGGCCTCGGCGACACCGAGCTACGCAACGAGGCCATCACGTTTCTGCTGGCGGGGCACGAAACGACGGCCAACGCGCTAGCCTGGACGTTTTATCTGCTGTCGCAAAATTCCGACGCCGAGCGGCAACTCCGGGTTGAGGTGTCCACGGTGCTCGGCAAGTGTGTGCCGACGGTCGAGAATCTGCCGCAACTCAAATTCACCACAATGGTGATTCAGGAAGCGATGCGATTGTATCCGCCTATCTGGGCCATCGAACGTCGCGCCATTGCCGACGATACGATTGGAGGATTCCACATTCCCGCCGGTTCGAGCATTGTGATCAGCCCCTACGCACTGCATCGGAATGAAAGCTTTTGGCCGGACGCGAAACGATTCGATCCCACTCGATTTGCCACTCGGCCGCGAGCCTACATTCCTTTCGGAAGCGGGACGCGGTTCTGCATCGGCAGCGAGTTCGCGATGATGGAGGCGCGATTGATTGTGCCGATGGTGATTCAGAGTTGCCATCTCGAACTCGTGCCGGGCCACGCAGTAGTGCCGCAGCCGAGCATAACCCTTCGGCCGAAGAACGGCCTGCGCATGGCAATTCGGCCGTCCACTTGATGTGAGCTAGTGCGACGTAAGCCCTATCACCGTTTGCCCGCGTTCCTGAGCTCCCGGGCCAATGCGACGTAATCGATTTTTGCATTGTGGCGCTTGTCCACCGGGACTCGTTCCAGACGTACGACTTGATCCAACCGCGCCCAAGAAAGCGATTTCCTGATCGCCTCGAGGGACAATGTTTTTTCACCCTCGATGGCAAGCACGCGGCGCCCCGCGACAGCAGCTAACGCGGCTCGCCGGACCGCCGCATCCTGCATCGCCGCGCATTCCACGGCGAAAGGATACAGCGTTCCGCGTTCATCCTGGATTTTGCCGTTGCATCGCCCAAGCAGCCAAAGCCGGCCAGATGTGTCCAAATATCCTAGATCCCCGGTCCGATGCCAGCGCGCTCCATCCACTTCGAACTTTGTTTCGGCGTCGCCCTCTCCGTTGAGATAGCCGCGCAATACGTGACCGCCGGAGACAACGATCTCGCCGGGCTCTCCGACGGACGTCATAAGCCGCTCGAAGGCCGCCGGATCGAGCGCCGGAATCGGCGTGCCCCATGCGTCGCGAATCACCCGCAGGGAGATCGACGAGACGGGGCGGCCAGCGAGGAGCCCTTTGCCTTGCTCCATGCCGTCGAAGTCCTCCTTCGCGATATCTGGCAGCGCGATCTCGGCCATGGGCTCGGCTTCGGTCGAGCCGTAGACGGCCCAAACCCTGGCCTGCGGGCAAAACTGCTTCGCCTTGCGCAGAAGCCCGGGAAAAACCGGCGCGCCGCCGATAAAGATGCTCGATAAGGACGACAGCGTCGCACCACTCGATTCGCATTCGTCTAGCAGCCGCGATAGCAAGGCTGGCGACGCAGCGGTCGTCTGAATTTTGTGCCGCTCGATTTGCGCGAGCACCGGCCGCGCAGCGATCCTCCCGGGCGCGCGCAGGTCCGCATCGGGTAGCACGCTCGTGACACCCGATGCGAGATTCGCGAGGACAAAGATCGGCAGAGTCGTCAAATCGCGCGTGCCCGCCTGCAGTCCCAGACTGGCTTCAAGCGCGTGATGCTGCGCCACAAGGAAACCGTGGCTCCGCATCGCCGCTTTGGGCTGTCCCGTGCTTCCGCTCGTAAACGTGACCAATGCAGGCGCGTCCGAAGAGAGCGGAACGATCTCGCGTACTGATATGGAGCCCGCGCCGAAATTCAGCCGCCGTGCGCCAGGAAACCAGCCCGAGCAGAAAGCCTTGGGAACGCGGCGGAGGGCCGGCATAGTCCACCGCAGGAACTGTGCTCGCGGGCTTCCGAAAAATGCTTTTGGCGGAAAAATCGCGCAGCAGCGCTCGACGTGTTCTCGTCCGGCGGAAGGATCCAAGAAGATCGCCACGCCTCCCAGTCGGAACAGCGCGATGAGAACCGCGTAGAGCTCGGCCGCCACAGGGTGCAGAAGCAGCACGCCATCGCCTGGCTTTAGCCCTGCACGCGTGAGCTCGTTGGCAACGCTGGCGGTCGCGCTTTCCAGTTCGCGAAAACTGTGCGAGCGGTCGCGTTTTCGGTGCACATCGACTATGGCCGCGTTGTCGCCCAGCTCCGAGGCACGCCGCAAAAGGATCTCAGCGATATTCATTTCCCCAATTCCTTGGAATAGAGCGTGTATTTGCGCATGATCGTGGCGTAGTGGCGGCTGATATTGAGTGAAATGTTGTCCTCGAACATCAACGCATGGATGCAGCGGCGGAAGCGCATTTCGTGCCCCAGCTGCTGGGCGCGCGCCACCAACAGCGTGCCCAGGCCGCGAATCTCCGGACGCGGAACAATCGACACTGTCTTGATGATGAACGTGTCCACGTCGAGGCCGCGGGCCTTCGGCGCGAGATCAGGAATAGCGAACAGGTAGCCTACGCACTCGCTCGCCCTCTCGGCAACGAGCACGAGCTCAGGACGCACTACCGAAAACAATGGCTCGTACATGGCGATGAACTCCGCCTCGGGAATCTCCGTGTACAGGAAGTTTTGGCGGAATGAGACTTGGCTGACACTGTAGATCTTTTCCATTTCGTGCCGGAGGTCGGCATTCGCCGAACGGATCGCAACTCCTGCGTCGGCCATTCTCTTTTCAATCGTCGCCATGCGCGGATCGAGGCGCGACAAGTCGCTATTGAGCGCCGAAAAATAGGATGCCAGCGACGAAAAGCCCGCCCTTTCGAATTGCAGCGGCCACTCCGGAGGATTCGCCGGCTCGAGGAAGAACGGCGCCTGCTCACCGGGTTCCGTCACGAAGCGGTAGCTCCGCCAGGTGTTGCCGTTCATGGGACCGACGGCCAGCGTGCATCCGGCCAGACGCAACCTCTCCTGCGCCGCAGCTAAAACTGCAGCGGCCGCGACGTCCTCTGCGGCGGCGTAGTGGCCGATCACCCCGAGGTGGTGCTGTCCGTATGCCGGGACGTGATTCCACCAGAGTGAACATCGCGCCCGCACGTCACCGCTCTCCGACACCGCGCACAGGTGCACATCGGCGTGCTGGGCGTTGAAGTCCGCGGATTTGAAGCGCGGCAGCGATGCCGCTTCAACCAACGCATCGATTTCGGAAGCATTCGAGCACCGAATGACTCGCATCTTCAGAATATCCTACTCGCTAGAGTTGCCAGCAACACGATGGCAGCCTGCCGCAGCCAGCGGGCGCCACTCGCCGGATAAATGCCATCCCTGCGCGGTTCAAGCAGGTAGAACACTGCGAACGCGATAGCGCAGATCAGCAAGGCAGCGGCGCTTTGCACCAGCGACAATCGCGAGGCACCCCGAATCAGCAAGTACGGTGCAAACATCAACGCCCATGAAATCAGCACGCATGCAACCATTACACGTCGAACGAATGAGTACCGGGGATAGAGCAGATTCCACGCAACCAGAGCAAGGTTGATGGCGAATGCGAGCGTGTAGGGAAATAACAATCCGGGTTGCTGCCAGACGCGAAACAGAAAAAGCCACAGCAGACCCGCGGAGGCGATGCTTAGGACCGCATAGACATTATGCGTGCGATCCGACGCAGTGATCTTTCCCGGGAAAAACGCGGTATACGCGAGCAGCAGGGTCGCTGGCGGTATCAGCCACTGCCATCCTCCGAGCGCCCACGAAACGTAGAGCACCAGAGCCGTCGCCAGCAGCGCGCTGCCCTGCAGCGTGGTTTTGCGGGCGTAGGCGGTCACAAAGATGACCAGCGCGGCGGCCACGCGAAAGCGGTCCCACAGTTGCGCGACGGACATCACCAAATACAACCGCAGCAAGATAAAGACACCGAGCGGGATGAAGATGTTGTCCAGGCCCCGCCAGGCAATCGCCTCGAGCAGCATCACGATCACGGCAATGTCGAGCGAAATGAGCAAGGTCTCGATGCGCCCGGCATCCGAAAAAACTACCAGAGCCACGTTGACGCTGAAGTATGCAACGGAGAAGAATGCGATGGAGCCTTCGATGGTTTTCGTGGCCCCCGTCGTGCCGTATCCGTGCTTCCCGTACTCGGCGCCTGTAAGCGCAGCGACGGTGTCCGCCAGAGTGAGGACAACCAGGGGAACGGCGTAGAGCAGTTTGCTGCCGTTCGCGAGCTGATAGAGCAGCGCGACCGACAACGGAAAGTAGATCTCTCCCCAAGACTCGCGCGCCACATCATCCAGCACGCCCGACAAACGACCGCGAATCATTGGCACATACCGCATCGCGACCAGCAGCGCGATCGAGGCTCCGCAGATGATGAAAATCGGGATGCGGCTTGAGAATATCCATGGAAGACTGATCGAAATAAGGCCGGTTCCCAGGTGCGCCAGCTTGCGTAGCCACTCACCTTCTGCTCCGGTCCACTTGCGATAGAGGCGCAGCAGAAACAGCATCCCAAGCGCGCACGCCAGCACGACTGCCATCGCCACGATGTCGTGCGAGCTCATACCACTTCCTCCACAACCAAGGCGCTATAAAAGAAAGCCTGATCGCGAGCGAATAATTTCGAGCTCAATTCGGCGAGAGGCCGCAAGGACATGGCGAGCGAATCGGGGCGGCGGCGCGGCGCCAACATATTCCAATATGCCAGCCGCGCTCGAGGCCGCGCGCTCGATACGATCAGCTTCAAGAGCTGTTCGTAAGCAGACGGCGACATGTATTCAAAAATATCGCTCAGGTTGAAGCAATCGAATTTCCGATCCTGGCCGAGTGATTCCTCGAGCGAGCCGCAACGCCATTCCAGGCGATCGAGATTGCGGCGGATCGGCTCGAAATTCTCCTCTCGCAGGGCAGCAGGGAGCGCGCCGTCATAACGCCCAGTCAGTATCCAATGAATGTACGGATTTGCCGCTGGATCCAACTCCGTGAGCGCGTATTCCGTCCTCTTGAGTATCCGCTCGGAGACGCTGCCCTCCACGTATCGAAAAAACTCCGGGTCGCGCCCAAGCAAGCCCATGAGTTTCCGGGAAAAAAACATGCGGAACATGAGCTGCCAGCGCCAGTTGTTCCACCTCTTGCGATAAAACGAGCGCCGCTCGTCGCCGGATTTCGAACGCAGAAGTTTTCCGACGGCGTCGCGCGAATGCACCAGCGGCAACACTCGTTCACGAAACATGCGGAAGTAGTGCTCGAATTTACCCACCGAACCAATGCCGGCCGCGATCAAGCTCGGCCGCTCGTCCCAGAACGCGCGAACGCCGGACGAGAGATGTTTGCGGCAGGCCTCGTAAAGCCGGGGGCGCGTGTCGCTATCCACGCATCCGATGAGTTCGAGCAGTTCGCCGTATTGCAGTGTGCGATAGGCGGCTACCCTCAGTTCCAGGCAGGCCAGCTGCGCGGGACTGAGGTCCAGTGCGAGCACGCTTTCCGGATCGCGCGACAGCAAGGCGAGAGTGTTGTCTCCCGCCGACGCGATCGAGAGGCAACGCTTTCCGGGGCCCGGTTCGAGCGCGGAAAGCAGCACATCGGCATCTTCCCAGCATTGGGCGTAACGAATACCCGAGAAATCAGCGCGCCCTGCCGCCTCGCTACGCATCCGCTTGCCCTGCAGCCAGGCGGCGGACGATTCCGGCGGCGCCGTCGAGTTCGACTTCGTCTCCATCGCGGAGCCAATCGAGGAGTCCCGGAATCGATATCACTGCCGGAATCCCGAGCTCGCGCGCGACGATGGCCGAATGCGAGAGCAGGCTACCGCGCTCAACCAGCAGACCCCGCGCCGAGGGAAACAGCATGATCCAACCGGGATCGGTGTGATCGGCGACGAGGATGCATCCCGCCGTCAACTGCGCATGCTTGGGATCCCGCACGACGCGAGCAATACCGCGCACGACTCCAGGGCAGCACCCCAGGCCGCTTCTTTCTTCGCCACCGCTTGTGATTCCTTCGCTTGGTTTGCTCGAACGATACGTTTGCGCGTGATAGACGGGCCCTCGAGTCTCGAATCGTTCCGCCGGAGCGGGGCCGTTTTTGTACGCGTCGAATTCCTGTTTCCTCACGGCTACGAGAGAACGCAGGTCGGCTGTGGTTGCCGTGCCGTCGTTGAACGCGAGGATCTCGCGCACTTCGAGATAAAAGATGTCGCGAGCGTCGTCCAGACGCCCCATGGCCTGCAATCGCCGGCCAGCCTCGAGAAAGAGCCGACGAATAGCCCCAAACAATCGCGTGCGCTCGAAGCGGAGATTCTCCCGATTGCTCACCCTCTTGCGAGCCTGGCGCAGCACCCAGAATAATGTCTGGCGTCGAACCGGCGAACTCGAAAGCGCGGCCTTCATCTTGTCCTCGGCTTGACGCGCGGACGGGATCTCCGCCGTCGGAGCCGGATGCGAAATCGAAGCAGCGCGAGCCACCTCGCCGATGTTCCTCAGCAGCACCAGAGGATCCTCGTGGAGAGTCTCGCTTTCCAGCTTCAACTCTTCGAGGCAACGATCGCCGAACTTCGCCAGGTACGCATCGTACATCGCCGAGAAATCGGGATATTGGCGCACTACGCGGACTGCCGTAGCCACCGGAGCTTCGCGCAGAGCAGCCACAAGCGCGGGATGCGCGGCGGCCACTTGAGCCATTTCGCGAACCCGCGCCGCAGGTTCAAGGCTGATGATGTTGCTCTGGCCACGGATCGCGTCGTTCGCCAGCATACCGTTGGCGTCGCCGCACCAGCGTTCCGCCAGCTTGCGGAAAACGCCATGGAATATCATGGCGAAGAAATCGTTCACCAGCGGCGCGTCCCAACGAGAAAGCAACTGCGCCTCGAGTTTGTGATAGTGCTCCACGAGTTCATCGAGCCGCATATCCTCAAAACGCACCTCGGGCGCAGCCAGCGCCTCGTTCAGCCGGACGTAGAACTTCTCGATCTGGCGGTCCAACGTGAAATAGTTTCTCGCCAAGCCGAACAACATACCGACGCTACGCAATGCGTCGAGGATTCTATCCGTCGTGCTGGCCTCGCCCAACTCGCGGACGATCTCGTCCGGAAGGCTCTCGCGCACTCCCATCATTTGTTCCATCAAGCGGCGATTCACAGTGAATCCTGGCAGCAGAGCCAGCACGCGATACCAATTCAGCAGGTTGTAGTAGACGCGGCCCCGAATCAGACCGAGCATGTGGCTAAAAGTGTGCTCGTTGCCCGCGATCCTGGCTTTGGGAACGCGCATGATGACGCAGAACTGCCGATAGACACCCTCATAGATGGAACGCGCGAAAGAGAATGTGAGTGGAGTTGTCACGCCGTTGTAGCTTTCGGTGATGTTGCTGTTGTCCCAGAGATTGAGCGCGCCTTCGGGATCGGCAAGATCGGCGATCGTTGTGATCGGGCGCGACTGCAAGAGAAATAGCTGGTCGCCCTCGATGGCCCATTCGATGTCCTGTGGACGCCCAAAAGCGCGGGCGGCGCGGCGTGCAAGGTCCGCGACGGCGACGGCTTGTGCGTCACTGAGCGCGGGTTTCAAGCTTTTGGCACCGCTCAAGGTGATCGCGGAAACGCCTTCGTCCGCCGCAGGATCGAAGACATGAGAAATATTTTTCGGTACAATCGTTCGATCAACGATCACGCCACGACGATCAACCTTGAAGACGTCCGCTGCCGCTTCGCCGCCGACAAGCGCCGTCCCCAGGCCCGGCACCGCCGAAACCACAGCCAGCGAACGCCGCCCGCTTACCGGGTCGGCGCTGAACGCCACGCCCGAAACTTCCGCGTTTACCATTTTCTGAACGAGCACGGCTGGAGCCGTCAACGACGACGAGCCCCCCAACCCATGCTGGCGACGGTATTCGAGAATCCGTTCATTGAAACCGGATCGCCACACAGCCGAAATTTTTCCGCTGATTCCTTCGGGATCGACGAACAGAAACGTATCGAATTGCCCCGCAAACGAAAACTGGGACCCGTCCTCATCAACTGCGGACGACCGCACTGCGAAGCGGCTACCGTTGCAGCATAAATCCCGCACCCCTTCCGCCACTTCGCGCAGGATTTCATCCGATGGCTTCAGCGTGAGGAGTTCCGACTTCGTCCATTCAGGCCGCTCGGATGCGAGCGCATCCGCTTGCTCGCGAGTGAGACTTGTGGTGAACGCTGACGGCGCAACCACAAACCAAGGAGGGATGGGCAAACCAGCTTGCTCTAACCGTAGCAAGGCGAGCGCCTTGCCGCCAAGCTCCCGGAGTCCACCCTCGCGAAAGACGAAACGGCTCATGCCGAACCCCACTGTCGCAAAATCATCGGTACGAAGCCCAAGCTGAGATACATCAGCAGGCTCCAGACACCCGCCATCGCCTCGACAATTCGGCCGCGTTTGGCCACGGCACCCCGAAGAAAGAACGCCGCAACGAGCACGGCTACAACAAACAGGCCAAACAACAGAATAAGGATAGGACGAGCAAAGCCGATTCCGCGGGCGGCTACGTAGGCAAAGGCGGCCGTGCAAGCCATCATCCCAAGCCAGGCGACGACCGCAGTCCCGCGCCCCCACAGAAAGCTGTAAGTCTCCACACCGGTTTCTTCGTCCTGTGGTGACCGAATCTTCCTTCCGATTTCAATCACCATGCCGTTGAAAAAGCTGACGAGCAGAAACCACAACAGGCCGTGCGGCGGCTTGGAGAGCCCCGCGGGAACCCAGTCGCAAGACGTCGTGTAGAGGTCAACCAGAGGCATGATCGCCATGTGTGTGACCATGTATGTGATCGGTCTCGCCTTCAGCCAGCGCCGCGCGAAAAACTCCTTGCTCATCAGCAGCAGATAAGTCCATGTCACCAGCAGTAACACGATCAATCGGGGTGCCAGCCAAAGCGCGAGCGCAAGCTGCATCGCAATACAGCCCGCCCACACCCAGCCCAGATCTTTCAGTTTCACCAAGCCGCGCGGCACGGGACGATAGGGCCGATAGCGCGAGTCTTCCTCGAAGTCCTTGAACTCGTCCGCAAGGCGAAGCTGCAGGAAAAAAAGGAACGAGCTCGCAAACGCTACGACGCAGGGTTTCCATCCCGGAAGGTGATGAGCACCGCGAATCAAAGCCGAATAGCTGACCGCGGAAAGGCTGAAAGCCGCGATGATAGGCGCGTGCGCGAAGATAGGAAAGCGCTCGCGCTGGTAGATCCACCAGCGGTTAACCATTGTCGGTATTTTGTAGGGCCTGCCGGCCGCGGGCCAGTTTCTGGTGTGCGCGGGAAAATTCGTTGGCGCAGATAGCCGAGGTCAGCGAAATTTCGCCCGCCAGCGCCAGCGCTCCGCAGACTTCGGCCAATGCCCGCGCGTGCCCGACGCCGGCTAGCCCCATGATCTCCAGACACGCGTGCTGTGTGGGAAGCGCAGTGCCTCCTCCGACAGTGCCCACCATGATGCTGGGCAGCGTGACGCTGGCATAGAGATCGCCCTGTGGATCCAGCTCCATTCGTGTCACTCCCACCGCCGACTCGGCGACGCAAGCCGGATCCTGCCCGCACGCGATGTACAGCGCGGCTAGCGCGTTCGCGAAGTGCCCCTGCACGCCGATGCTGCCGCTCTGAATCGCGCCAATAGCGGACATCCGCCAGTATTGCTCCAGCTGTTTCGGAGTCGTGTGCAGCCGATGCTCCAACAATTCCGCTGGCAGAGTGACCTCGGCGCTCACCTTTTTCCCCCGAACTGTGGTGAACGAGTGCGCCGTCGCTTTCTTATCGCCAGAGAAATTCGCTTCCACGAAACTATATTCCGGCTTCAAGGGAGAATTTTCGCGAATGAAATTGCAAACAGCCTGCGCCGCGATGGTCGCCATGTTTTGGCCCGAGGCATCGCCGGTGGTGAATTCGAGCAAGAGATACACGTGATTGCCCTCGACGGCCACGCCGAGGTCCGCGAGTTCGGCGTGCGCGCTGGTTTGGGCAGCGGCGGTTTTTAGCTCGTTGCTGTGGTCAATGCACCAGACGGAAAACAGCCCGGCACTCACCAGGCTGCGAAAGGCGAATCCCGGCGTGCGGCTGACGCCTTCATTCAACAGCACGCTCACGCACCCGCCCGCTTCGGTGATCACTTGCGCTCCCCGCGAATACGAAGCAACCAGTGCCGCCTCGGTAGTCGCCAGGGGAACGTAATAATCGCCGGAGGCGAACATCCCCCGCACGCGCAACGGACCGGCAATTCCCACAGGGAGTTTGACTGCCCCGACGCAGTTTTCGATGTGATTCTGATACGACGCGAGCTCGGATTCAGCGTCCGCCGGCAGAAGCGCGCGCCGGCCCTCTGCCGAGTGCGGGATCATCTCCCAGCGCTTGTTTATCGCGGAAAGCGACACAGAACTTCCGCCCGGAATTCGCGGCGCATGTTCCGGCGACGGAGCGGAAAGCGACTGCGCCACCTCCAGCGCGGACTTGTGCTCGAGAAGCCGCTTCAGGAATTTGGCAACTCGCTCTTCGCTGCTCGCCACCTGTCTCTCCCAAGACGCCGGAACAGGGTTCCAGCGCGCATCCAGCACGGACAGCGGGTTTAGCTACAGCATATCGGGAGTTAGCGCGTGACGCGCGTAAAACCTGGCCCGGAGCACTGCATGAGTAACGAGCTCGCCTGCATAATTTTTCAAATGGAATCATCATCCGCGCAATCTGTAGGTACGTTAGCAGTTAAGCTGAATTGATGCAGTCATGGATTTCCCATTCCTAGTGTTCCACACCCAGAGTAAGTGCTGCGCCTCCTTTCGGATGGGTGGCGGGGCCCTGGGCTTAGGCTGAATCGATCAGCCGATTCCGGTCGAACTTCAATCCGATTGAGAGGGTTGGTAGCACCGCGTGATTCGGTGTAAAGCGACTGCAGATCCGGCACCGAGGTGGCTTGCCTGCTTTGTAGCAAAGCAGGCGCAGCGTATGGAATTGACAACGTTGTAGGAACGTCAAACGTCTGTGGCACGGTGAGAGCCCCTGCCTAGTGAGCACAGGCTCTGCCACAAGGGATCGTCAATTCAAATCAAGCCCGCACGTAGAACTCGGAATCATGTGATTTGCCAGTTGCTTCAATTGGTTGGTACTTTGAGGTTCAAATCGCGCTGTGGCGGCGATTAGAGGATTAAATGAATCATGAGCATATTCCCATCCTTATTAAGGCTAAAGAGAGTCCGCGCTGCCGTGGCGATCATCGCCGGTTTGATGGCTGGAAGCTTGATCGCCCTTCGTTCCGCGCATCCCGAGATTATCAAACAAAGGCCCTGCGATATCTACGCGGCCGGGAATACGCCCTGCGTCGCTGCGCATAGTACGGTGAGATCGCTATACGCCAAGTATACCGGCGCACTGTATCAGGTGAAGAGAGCTTCCGATAACGCCACCCAAAACATCGGCTTGCTTTTGGACGGCTACGCGAACGCTGCGACGCAAGATGCATTCTGCGCAAACACCACCTGCATCATCACCAAAATTTACGATCAGTCGCCCCAGCACAACGACCTCGCCGTCTCCTCCGCCGGACATTATAAAGGACCTGGGCCCAACGGTTCCGACCTCGGCGCCGCGGCGGACGCGTTGCCAGTCACAGCAGGCGGTCACCAAGTCTATGGCGTCTCGATTTCGCCGGGAATGGGTTACCGCAATAACCGGACATCGGGCGTTGCGGTCAAGGGAAAACCAGAAGGCATTTACATGGTCTCTTCTGGAACCCATTTCAACTCGGGGTGCTGCTTCGACTATGGCAACGCAGAGACGAACGGCACAGACACCGGCGCCGGCCACATGGATACGGTAAACGTAAGCAGAGATTTGTCATGGCCCAACTGCCGCAACGGACCAGGGCCCGGGGTGCACGCCGACTTAGAGAACGGAATATTCCACTGGAACCAACGAAGCTGCAATCCTGCTGCGAATGTCAGCGGCGGGCCACGTCCCTTCATATCAGCATGGTTGAAGAATAATGGTCAGACGACGTTTGCTCTGAAGTGGGGCGACGCACAGTCGGACGGGCTCAATACCGTCTATTCTGGCGCACTTCCAAGCGGATATGCGCCGATGCGTCAAGAAGGCGCGATCATCCTCGGCATTGGAGGAGATAACAGCCATGCCTCCGCAGGCTCCTTCTTCGAAGGGGTGATGACCGCCGGCTTCCCGACCGACAGCGCCGATAACGTTATCCAGTCCAACATTGTCGCGGTCGGTTATGGCGGGCCCACTGGCGTATCTGGAACGCTGGCACCGGGATCGGAAATCTCGCTGCAAGCGACCACGTCATGCTGCACCGGAGACTATATCCGTAACCAGAACGGCGCCGCTGTCATCGCGCCGATCACCTCGAGCAGCGCTGAGCAGGACAAGGGCGACTCAACCTGGATCGTCCGCCGCGGCCTCGCCGACAACTCATGCGTCTCCTTTGAGTCGAGAAACAATCCGGGCGACTTCTTGCGGCAGCAGAACCTTGCTCTGCATGTACAGCCGTTCGACGGCACCGCTCAGAATCGGTCTGACGCAACATTCTGTCCGCAGCCGGGGAAGAACGGGAAGGGAAATTCTTTCCACTCGGTAAATTACCCAACGAAATACGTTCGCCACTACTATGGCAAGGTTTATATCGCTAGCGATGGCGGCGGCAAAAATCCTAGGGACACCGCGGCGCTTTGGACCGACGATGTAAGCTTTATCGTCAGTTCGCCTTGGTTGCCATAGGCTTGGTCGCCATAGGACCGAGTCCGCTCCTCGATCAACATCCATCTAGTTGGGGGTACGGAACGTAATCGGTACGGCTGCTCTTGGAGTGAACCCCTAAAATGAGACAGTCTCATGATGCACACTTTGCGAAATCGCAAAACGGGTCGGAAAAGTGCACGGCGGCGTTTCAACAGAAGCGCGACGTAGCTTCCAGACCGCTGTTTCTCGGCATCTCGCGGGCGCGATCCGCGGCTCAGATGCGAGTTTTCAGGCATTGGTGGTCTTCAAAACCAGAGTGTGATGCACACTTTTGTCTCAAGTAGGGGTTCAGTCTGTTAGTACGCGCTGGGACCCGCTGTGCACGGACTGTGCAAGAATCCAACGTTTTCATGCCATTAGGGATAGCTTTGAGCGAAAAGCAGGTTCCCCGATTTGTTGGAAACGTTAGTAGTTGAAAGTAATGGATGGAGCGGATGGAATCGAGTCCGATGCTTTGCAAGCAGGGGGTCACCGGTTCGATCCCGGTTACGTCCACCCATCTCTTCAATGATTTGTGCGCACATTCTGTCTTTTCATCCTCGGCGCTGCAGTCAAAATTGTGGGCGGTCAAACCTTCAAGGTT
>Ga0210390_10001476_pt1 | contig 22453 bp, 22 predicted proteins | sample IncBWH11OmetaG_FD_161050 | JGI IMG/M metagenome (GOLD analysis project Ga0210390, IMG submission 161050) | Forest soil microbial communities from Barre Woods Harvard Forest LTER site, Petersham, Massachusetts, United States - Inc-BW-H-11-O ... | reverse complement strand
TGCCCAGCGGCGTGATGCCGTCCGGCATCGGCACGCCGTCCCAGAGCACGAAGTCGTCGACCGTCACTGCAACCTTGACGGCACCCTCCGGTGAGATGTTCGACATGGGAGATTCCCTTCGACTGCACCAGCCTTGACGGCTCTCACGAGGCTAGGAAGCCGGGACGATCACGTCTTGTCGGAGCGCGCAGCGTACTTTCCGCTTGCGCACAGTCCTCTGCCCGTGCGCGCTTCGGCGTCAGAGTCATTACGACTGGATAGATCCGGGTGCTGTTCACGTCCTTCCCGTCGGCGACCGGACCGTCTCCGGGTTGCCGGGACTAGCGGCGTGCCCTCAACTGCCCCAGTCGATGACCGCCCTGCTCGCTGCCTCGGGATGCCGCTCCAGCCAGCCGCGGGCGAACGGGCACAACGGCACCAGGGTCAGCCCCTTCCGTGCCGCCCGGTCGAGAGCCGCAGTCACCAGCCTGCCGCCGATGCCGCGGCCTTCCAGCTCGAACGGAACCTCGGTGTGGATCAGCACCAGCCGGTTCCCGCGGGTACGGTAGGCAAGCTCCGCGAGCCACCCGTCCGCGCGCAGCTCGAACCGGGCCGCGTCCGGGTTGTCGATAACGTCGGCGGAATCGCTCACCGGCTCAGACATTGCTCACCCTCCTCAGGCTAACGGCCCGGCGACCTCGCCCCGGCCGAGGCCGCTGCTGTGATCACCGTTGTACCCTGCGCAGGGTGGCGACAGCATCGGTGGGCAGGGCCCAGCCCGGCATCGGCGGCGGGCCGGTGAGGGTGCCGGCTAGCCTGGCCGGGAAGCCGTCCAGGATGGCCCGGTCGCCGAAACGGTCGCGCTGCTTGACGCAAGCGCCGGCGCGGACCACCGACTCGGCCCCGACCACGCTGCCGTCGCACACGATCGCGGCCGGCTCGACGACGCTGCCGCGGCCGATGTGGCAGCCGTGGATCATCGCGCCGGGGCCGATGACCGTGCCGTCGTCGATGATCAGTTCGTTGTCGGGCAGCAGGTGCAGCACCGTGTTCTCCAGGATCTGGACCCGGGAGCCGATGCGGACCGGGCCGTGGGAGTCGCCGATGATCTTCACGCCGGCCCCGATGAGCGAGTCTTCGCCGATGACCACGTCGCCGGTGATCTCGGCCGAGTCGAACAGCACGGTGCCGGCGCCGATCGACGGGGTCTTGCCGCGGTAGGCGTACAGCGTCCCCATGTGTCCTCCGGCGCGCATCGGTCCGCGCACGATCGTGCCCGGATGCCCGGTCAGGTTGGTTTGATGCTGGCGCAGCACCGCCAGCCGCTCACGGTCGGCGTCGGTGGCCGGCCGGATGACGTGCGGCGGGCGCCCGACCAGGACCGAGCCGGCCGCGATCACGGTCTCCGGCGGGACCAGGGTGCCCTCGCCCAGGATGCAGCCGTCGCCCAGACGGGAGCCCGGCATGAGGATCGCGCCGTTGCCGATCTCGCACAAGTCGCCGACGGCAGCGCCGGCGATCGTGGCGCGATGACCGAAAACGGTTCGCTGACCCACCCGGACCGGATGCTCGGGCGTGCCGATCACCACCCCGTTCTCCAGGACGGCGGAATGGTTGCCGATGCTCACCGCCGCGCCGTGCGCCCGCACCACCACGCCCTGCGCCAAGATCACGCCCGCACCGACGTGTACCTCACCCAGCACCACCGCAGAACGGGCTATCTCGGGCTGGGGCTGGTCAGCGAAAAGCTGGTTGAAGCTCACGCGGCCTCACCGTCCTTCTGGCCGTCCAGGCTTCTGCGCCTCATGTCCTTAGAATGAGGCCCCTAAAGCGCGCTCGCATCTGCCAGTGGCCAGTTACCGGCCGGCTGCGAAGACTGGCCACTGGCAGATGTGAAGCAAGTCCCGGCAGCCTTACCGTCCGGTACATGAACACGCTGGACCTCGAGACCGGGATGGTCTTCGACGTCTGGATGACCAACAACGCGATCTATCCCTGCTATGAGCGGCTCAACTTGACCGGAACGGCGGCCTACAGCACCTTCTCGTCGGTGTTCCCGCCGGTCCGGCGGACACCCGGCGAGCAGGCGAGGGTAACGGTGGCCTACAACCGCGCGGCGGGCATCGTGCGCTGGCTCGTAGATGACATGGAGGTCGCGCGCGTCAGCGACATCGGCTTCCCGGCGGCGGCCGCGACGACGATCATCGAGCATGGCGGCACTCCGCAACTGGCCACCCCACGCCAACTGAATTGCGGCATGGCGCTATTCACGTTGCTCGACGGCGGGCTGCCACCCGCCGAAACAGGCCTCGTATCCCTCGAGCCGCCGTACGCGTTCCCGACCAAGTTCGCTGGCGGCCCGAACCTCTTTGGCCAGGGCGCCGAAATACGGGTCGAGCGTTTCGAGATCACCAGCGTCAACAAAAGCTGATGATCCCGGCGCCGACTTCTATCGATTCAGGGAGATGCCAATGTCTACACCGGAAGGTCCGCCTATTACCGTTGACCCGGCGCTAGCGTCGGCGGCGTTGGCGGCAGCCGGGGACGCGATCGTCACCACTGACAGCCATGGGTATGTCACGTCATGGAACCGCGCAGCTGAGCTGCTGCTGGGGATCGGCGCTGAACAGGCGATCGGACAGGCGCTCGGCATCATCCCGGAGGCACTCCGCGCCCGCCACGGCGCCTGCTTCCGCACCGCGATGAGCAGCGGGTACCTGACGCACGGCGGCCAGCCTGCAAGGGTCGAGGCCGTCACCCCTGACGGAGATGCCATGCCGCTGGCGATAACGCTGGGCCTGCTCGCCGGTCCTGACGGCGCGCCGGCCGGTGCGGTAGCCGTGCTGCGCCGCGCCGACGCCAGCCTCGTCCCGTTCGGGACCCCCATGGCCGAGTGATCGCGGGCCTGGCGATCACGCCAGTGCCCGGATCAGGTGAGCCGGAGCGTATACCACGGCCCGTTCGGCTCCCCCGGGCGTTTCATGGTTACGGTCCGCAGTTGGCTGATGTCCTTTATTGTGCCGAACGGACCGTGGTTCCCCTATCCCCTAAGGTGGTGATCAGCGCCGCGTACTGGTCGGTTGCGTCCTCCCAGGTGAAGTGCCCGGCGTCGAGGATATCGAGCTTGCTGCGGGCAGCCGGTGGTGCAGGAACTCGGCGTTGACCGGCGGCACCGCCGGGTCGCGGGCGCTGGCGATGATTTGCACCGCCGTCTGGATCTGGGCCAGCAGGTCGCGCAGGGCGGGGAGTTCGGCCGGGTAGGCGCGGACGTAGCGCATCGACTCGGCCATCCGGTCACCCTCATAAGCTCGCAGGTAGTCCTCGCGGACGGCGTCGGGAAGCGAGTAGCGCTCGACGCCGGAAAGCGCACCGGCAACGATCTGCCGCGGGTCAGCGCGGCCCGTCGATGATCCGGAACTGCATCTGGATTGGGGTGTTCAGCCAGGTGGTCAACGCTGCCACTCCTAACTGCGCCGTTTAGCCACTCCTTGCCGGTCAGCGGCTGCCTCCTCCGCCATAGTGAGGTCGGCCAGGCCCCGCTCTAATCCGCCAGTGGACAGTTCGGATGGCCAGTCGCGGCCGGGTCCGGTCGGCCCGGGCCGCTGGTGCTAGTGCGGCTGGACGGTGTCCGGGTCGCCGGGCAGGGCCCGGTCGAGCTGGCTGCGGGAGCCGATGCCCAGCTTGGTGAAGACCTTGCCCAGGTGATACTGGACGGTGCGCGCGCTGATGAACAGCCGGGCGCCGATCTCCGGATTGGACAGGCCGTCCCGGGCCAGCTGCGCGATCTGGGTTTCCTGGGCGGTCAGCTGGCTGCTGGTCTCCACGGTGCGCTTGCGGGCGGTCTCCCCGGTCGCGGCCAGCTCGCGGCGGGCTCGCTCGGCGAACGCCCCGATGCCCATCGCGTCCAGCATCTCGTGGGCGGTGCGCAGGTGCGCGCGGGCGTCGGCGCGGCGGCGCCCGCGGCGCAGCCACTCGCCGTAGAGCAGGTGCGCGCGGGCCAGCTCGGCGCGCAGCCGGGTCCGGCCCAGGCGGTCGATCGACTCGCGGTACTGCCGCTCGGCGGCGTCGCCCTGGGTGAGGAAGGCGCCGATGCGGGCCTGGATCCCCAGCGGCCAGTCGCCGGGCGTCACCGCCGTCCGCTCGGCCAGCCAGTCCAGCGCGGTCCTGACCAGCGCGAGGTCACCGCTCCGGGACGCCGCCTCGGCCAGCTCGGGCACGATGAAGGGCCCGTACCCCACCGGATCGCGCTGGAACGCCCGCCAGGCCGCGTCGCGGGCGGCGTCGTGGCGGCCCAGGCCGTTGTAGAGCACCGCGCTGGCGTAGTCCGCCAGGCTGACCAGCCTGCCCTGCCCGCGGGCGGTGGCCTCCTGCACGGTCGTCTGGATCAGCTCAGCGGCCGGTGCCTCGCGGCCGCGCCAGGCCGCGAGCGTCATCGCGGTGTAGGCCGCCGGCGGGTTGCCCGTCGCCTCGGCGATCAGGCGGTCTTCGTCGATCAGCCGCGCCGCGGTGGTCAGCTCGCCGGCGAGCAGGTGGGGGACGGCGAGGAAGTTGAGCCCGAACTGCAAGAGCACCAGCGCGCCCGTGTCGCGGGCGAACCGGGCCATGCGAGCGGCCAGGGTGTGCCAGGATTCGGCGTCCCACAGTTCCTGGGCGGCCATCTGGCTGGCGCCGGCCCCGGCGAGCCAGAGCCCGCGGCCGGCTTCGAGATCGGTGCCGCCGTCCAGCGCGAGAACCAGCTCGACCGCCCGGGCCATGGCCGGGGCCGCGGCTGCGTACCCCTGCGTCAGCCGCAGCGCGAACGCGTCGAGCAGGACATCGGCCACCCGCGGCGGTCCGGGGGCGCGCGGCGCGGCGCGCGCGGCCTCGGCGGCCGCCCGCACGCCGCCGGGAAAGCCCAGGTCACCGGCCCATACCGCGACGGCGAGCGCCTCCAGGTACGTCTCGCGGGCCTGGGCGGCATCGAGCCGCTCCAGGCGCCGGGCCGCGCTGAGCAGTAGCCGGGCCCCGTCGCCGCTGCGCCGCTGCAGCGCCGCGATCTGGCCTCGCAAGTGCTCCACCTCGGCCGCCCGCAGCGGGTCAGGCGGCCCGGCCTCTACCGCCACCAGCAGCCCCAGTGCCGCATCCAGCGCTCCCGCGACGTACTTGGCGCGCGCGGCCGCGAGCAGCCGCTGCGCCCGGCAAACGGGTCCGGGGGTCAGCAGCGCCGCGCGTTCGAGAAAGGAGGCCGCCGCGGCCAGGCCGCCGCGCGCCTGCGCCCGGCCGGCCGAGCGTTCAAGCTCCCCGGCCACGTCCTCGTCGGGCCCGGCCGCGGCCTGCGCCCGGTGCCAGGCCCGCCGGTCGGGATCGGCCTGCGGGTCTGTAACCTCGGCCAGCGCCCGGTGCGCGTCCTGCCGCTGGCCAGGCGACGCCGACCGGTAGACCGCCGTGCGCACAAGCGGATGACGGAATGTCACCCAGGCGCCGAACTCGACCAACCCAGCCTCGGCCGCCGGCGCCGCCGCCTCAGCCCCGATCCCCAGCAACCCGGCGGCCCGCCACACCAGCCCCGGGTCACCGACCGGATCAGCCGCCGCGACCAGCAGCAGCCGGCGGCTCTGGCCCGGCAGAGCCTGCACCCGCCGCCGGAAGCTGTCCTCGACCCGCCCCGAGACCGGTGCCGCGCGAGCGAACCCGAACCCGCCCGCCAGCTCCGCCGGGGTCAATCCTCTGGGCAGCTCCAGCAGCGCCAGCGGGTTCCCCCGGGTCTCGGCGACGATCCGGTCCCGGACCCGCGAATCCAGCGGCCCGGTCAGCACCGAATCCAGCAGCGCCCGCGCGTCGCCGGCCCGCAAGCCCTCGACCACCAGCACCGCGAGCCCCGCCATGTGGCCCGACGGGCGGCGCGCCGCGACGACCAGGCCCACCGATTCCGCGTCCAGACGGCGCGCCGCGAACCCCAGCGCCTGCGCCGAGGCCTGATCGAGCCACTGCTCGTCATCGACCAGGCACACCAGCGGCTGCTCCCCGGCCGCGTCGGACAGCAGCCCCAGCACCGCCAGGCCGACCAGGAACCGGTCCGGGGCCGCCCCGGCGCTAAGCCCGAACGCGATCGCCAGCGCCTCACGCTGCGGACCCGGCAGCCGGTCCAGGTGATCCAGCAGCGGCTTGCACAACTGCTGCAACCCGGCAAACGCCAGCTCCATCTCGGACTGGACACCCGTGGCCCGGACCACCCGGCAGCCCGCCGCGTGCCCGGCGACGTAGTCCAGCAGCGCCGTCTTGCCCACCCCCGCCTCACCGGACAGCACCACCGCCCGGCTCCCGCCCGCCCGGACCGCGCCGATCAACCGGTCAAGGAAACCGAGCTCACCGAGCCGGCCCCTCAGCTCCGCAGCGCGTTCCCGGCCGCGGGAAGGCCTCACCATCTCACCGGCACCGGCCAACCCCACCCGCCGACTGGCAACGGCGACTGGCCACCGGCAGATGCGAGCGCGCCCCCACCGGAGTCAGCCTTTCCATCACGACGCACCGCACCTCCTCCAAGCGCGCAGCCAGGCCACGCCACCAAGGCGGCCGCTACGCACAACCGGGAGGAACCCAACCCTATGCCCCGAGCAACGACGGCATGCACTCGCCTCACGCGGCACCCGGAGGATCCCATGACGCGAAACGTGACATGGCAAGACCACGAGCCGGCCGTGCAGCCGGTCGACGAGACGGTTGACCACGTCCGCGGCTCGCCCGCGGGGCCGCTGATCCTCGAGTACGGGGACTACGAGTGCCCGTATTCGCGGCAGGCGTTCCGGGCGATCGAACGCGTCGAACAGGAACTGGGCGGCGGTGTCCGGTTCTGCTTCAGGTATTTCCCGCTGACCGGGATCCACCCGCACGCGCTGGCCGCGGCGGCCGCCGCTGAAGCGGCGGCGCGGCAGGGCCGGTTCTGGGACATGCACGCGATGCTGTTTCACCGGCAGCGGGCGCTCGAAGACGACGACCTGCGGCGATATGCGACCGGGCTCGGCCTTGACGTCGCCCTGTTCGACCACGACCGGGCCAGCGAGGTGGTGCTAGAGCGTGTCCGCCGGGACGTCGACAGCGGGATCGCCTCGGGAGAGGTGATGGGCACCCCCACTCTGTTCATCGACGGCGTGGTGTACCGGAGAAGCTACGACCCGGCCACCTTGATCATGACGCTGGCCCGATGAGCGCCAATCTGCGCACACCGGCTGCTGGCAGAGAAATGGTCATGGTCAGGCCGCCGCCTGGCGTTTCTCCGGTTCTAGCGCGCCGCGCATCGCCTGGGTCAGGCCGCGGGCCAGCGTGAGCCCGAGTCCAACACGGGCGGTGCCGCGCGTGGCGCTGAGCCGCTCGAAAGGCGCGAACATCCGATCCCGGTCGGCCAGCGGGACCCCAGGCCACCCATGAGCACAGCCGCCAACCGGCAAACACGCACCAGGTATGGGGATGGGCGCCTACGCCGGCAACCGTCCACATCGACATGGGAGTGAAATACACGGTCAATTGCGCAAGAGAGTTGGGCAGGCGCGATGCAATCTGCCAGGCAGGACGTAGTCGACATGCTGCGCCGGACAGGATTCCCCGAGCTCGCCGAAGAGGCCCTGCGGGTTCTGCCCGATCCCGTTGATCTGGACTTCGCCGCGGAAGTCCTCGAGTCGTACGGCGTTACCCGGGATGAGCTCATTGACCGGATGGGCGGTAGCCCCTGACGGCCCGGCTCCGGCCGGCAGTTCCGTACAGGTGCCGCCGCCAGCACGAATCCTCGGCATCTGCGCTCACGCACCAGCCCGTCCCAAACCGGCGGGGTGGGGCCTACGGGCGAGCTTCTGCGTCTTCGCGCCAGGACGTAGGGCACTTACAAGCTAATGGCCGAGGCCAGCGGCGCGCTATCCACGCAGGAGCCCGAGATCGCGCGGCTGGCCCGCGACGACCTGAACCCGGAGATCAGCGCCCGGCCGCACCGCAGCGCCTTCACCGTCTGTACCACCTGAACAAAGATCTTCGCCAAGCTCGTCGCCAGCTCCCGCAACCAGCGCAACCGCGTCCTGCCCGGGACTGGCCACTGGCACTGTCCGCTGGCGGATACGAGCGCGCGCCTGCCGGCTTGACAATCGCAGGGATGCCGCCGCCGCACGAGGAAGATCACGTCGGCACGGCGTCGTGACAGCCGCAGGACAGACAACGAGCAAGGAAGCAGAGGGAGCAGCGATGACTGGACGGGTAGAGGGCAAGGTCGCGTTCATCACCGGCGCGGCGCGCGGTCAGGGCCGCAGTCACGCGGTCCGGCTGGCGCAGGAGGGCGCGGACATCATCGCGGTCGATCTCTGCGCCCAGGTCGGCTCGGTGCCGTATCCGATGGCGACGCCGGAGGACCTGGCCAACACGGTCAAGGAGGTCGAGGCGCTGGACCGGCGGATCATCGGTGTCCAGGCCGACGTGCGGGACTATGCCGGGCTGAAGCAGGCGCTGGATGACGGGGTGGCGCAGCTGGGACGGCTGGACATCGTGTGCTCCAACGCCGGGATCTTCTCGATCGGGGCGGCCGCCGAGCTGGACGAGACCACCTGGCAGGACGTGATCGACATCAACCTGACCGGGATGTGGCATGCCTGCAAGGCCGCCATACCGCATCTGATCGCCGGTGGCCGCGGCGGGTCGATCGTGATCACCAGCTCCGACGCCGGGCTGAAGGCGTACCAGAACGTGGCGCATTACGTGTCCGCCAAGCACGGGGTGGTCGGCCTGATGCGCGCTCTGGCGCTGGAGCTGGCCCCGCACTTCATCCGGGTCAACTCGCTGCACCCGAGCACGGTCAACACCGACATGATCCAGAACGAGGCGACCTACCGGCTGTTCCGGCCCGACCTGCAAAATCCTGGCCCCCAAGACATGGCCGAAGCCGCGACGGCCATCAACGCGCTGCCGATCCCGTGGCTGGAGCCGGTGGACATCTCCAACGCGGTGCTGTTCCTGGCCTCCGATGAGTCGCGCTACATCAGCGGCGTGCCGCTGCCGGTCGATGCCGGCTTCCTCGTCAAGTGAGATCGCGACCACGACGTCAGCAACGCAGCCGGGGAGATCTGGCCCGGCTGGAGAACACGCGTGCCCGGATCGCGGCCGGGTGGTACGGCGCTGATTTCGCAAAGGAGAGGCTCGAAGGATGGCGAATGCCTGGTTTGAGACGGTTGCCGTGGCGCAGGGGCGGGCGCGGAAGCGGCTGCCGAAGTCGGTGTACGGGGCGTTGGTCGCCGGCTCTGAGAAGGGGGTGACGGTCAGGGACAACGTCGCGGCGTTCAGCGAGCTGGGATTTGCCCCGCATGTGGCCGGGCTGTCGGCGCAGCGTGACCTGTCTACGACGGTCATGGGCCAGCCGGTATCGCTGCCGGTGGTCATCTCGCCGACCGGCGTGCAGGCCGTTCATCCCGACGGGGAGGTTGCCGTTGCCCGGGCCGCCGCGGTGCACGGGACGGTGATGAGCCTAAGTTCGTTCGCGAGTAAGCCGATCGAGGAGGTCGTCGCCGCCAACCCGCAGACGTTCTTCCAGGCCTACTGGGTCGGGACCCGCGAGCAGATGGTGGCCCACATCGAGCGCGCCCGCACTGCGGGGGCGGTCGGGCTGATCCTCACGCTGGACTGGACGTTCTCCGACGGCCGTGACTGGGGCAGCCCGACCATCCCCGAACGGATAGACCTCAAGACCATGGCGCGCTTCGCGCCGGAAACCCTTATGCGCCCGCGGTGGCTGCTCGGCTACGCCAAGACGGGCAGGGTGCCGGACCTGACGGTGCCGAACATGGCCGTGCGCGGCGAGCCCGCGCCCACGTTCTTCGGGGCGTACGAGGAGTGGATGCGCTCTCCGCTGCCGACCTGGGATGACGTGCGATGGCTGGGGGAGCAGTGGGGCGGGCCGTTCATGATTAAGGGCGTGACGCGGGTCGACGATGCCAAGCGGGCGGTTGACGCCGGGGCCACGGCGATCTCGGTGTCCAACCACGGCGGGAACGACCTCGACGGCACGCCGGCTACGATCCGGGCGCTGCCGGCTGTGGCCGAGGCCGTCGGCAGTCAGGTCGAGGTTCTGCTCGACGGTGGCATCCGCCGCGGCGGCGACGTGGTCAAGGCGGTGGCACTGGGCGCGCGGGCGGTGATGATCGGCCGTGCCTACCTGTGGGGCCTGGCCGCGAACGGCCAGGCCGGGGTGGAGAACGTGCTAGACATCCTGCGCGGTGGCATCGACTCTGCCCTGCTCGGGCTCCGCCGACCCTCCATTTATGACCTGACCTCCGAGGACCTGGTGATCCCGCCCGGGTTCACCCGCAGGCTGGGTGCCGACGGCCAGGGCGCCGGGCGTATCCGCAGCAACAGGCCTAGGCGGCACGGGGAGGATGACGCTAGGTGACCGTGCTCGGCGATTTCACCGGCCCGAGGCTGAGCGGCTGGCCGCGGCCGGTGTCCGGCTCGCCGTCTCGGTCGGCTCCACCGAGCAGCACGGGCCGCTTCTACCCCTCTGTCCACCGACACCGACGTCGCCGTCGCGCAGTGCCGTCAGGCTCGCAGCCCGCCGCGAGGACGTCGTCGTCGCACTGCCGGTGTGGTTTCCCCGCAGGCAGATGGGCACTACGTTGGGCTGTTCGCGAAAGCGGGTGCGTTCGAGGTGCGCGATCGACTCGCGATAGATGCTCTCGGCTTCGCCGCGCTCGCTGAGCAGATCTACTGCCGAGAGTTCGGCGGGGAGGGGAGATGGCCGCCGAACAGGCCTCGATGCGGGCCAGGGTCCGGCGGATCGCGGGAAGGACAGCTGCTGGCCGGCGACCTGGAACAGCAGGGCACCGAACAGGTCCATCGGCGGCGCCAGCACCGGGTCGGCATGGCGAAGGTGGGAATGCGCCTGCTGCAGCCACACCGCGCGGCTGGAAATCCCTGGTCACTGGGCCCGTTCCCGGCTTGACCCGGCTTGTGCCGTTGTTACCCCGCCATGTGCCTGGGAGGGCGTGCTCGTCTGGTTCAGCGGCCCGCGGCGGAGCAGGGCGCCGCCGACGACCGCGCCGCCGGCGAAGATGCCGGCGGTCCACCAGAACGCGGTGTCGTAGCCGTGCGCCAGCGCCAGCCCGGTCAGGGCCGGGCGGCCGATCAGCCGGGCCGAGGCCAGGTTGGCGGTGAGGTAGGCGGCGACGGCGCTGGCGAAGATGGTGTTCAGCAGCGAGGTGCCGACCGAGGCGCCGAGCTGCTGGCCGACGGTGACGGTCGCGGAGGCGACGCCCGCGTCCTGCGGGGCCACCCCGAAGGTGCCGGTGTTGATCGCCGGCGCGATCACTATGCCCAGGCCGGTCGCGGCCAGGATGATCGGGCCGAGCACGCCCGCGGCATAGCCGGTGTGCGGGCCTAGCTGGGCCAGCCAGGCCATCGCGCCTGCCGCGGCCAGCATCCCGAACCCGACCAGCGGTTTGGGCCCGACCCTGGGCATCAGCACGATCGTGGCCAGGTTGGAGGCGAGCGCAGAGCCCGCGGCGATCGGCAAGAACGCCAACCCTGTAACGAGCGGGGAGTAGCCCAGCGTCTGCTGCAGGTAGTAGGTCAAGAACAAAAAGATCCCGAACAGCCCGGCCCCGGCGATGAGCATCGACAGGTAGGCGCCCCCCCGGTTGCGGTCGAGCACCACGCGGGGCGGCAGCAGCGGGTGGGCCGCCCGGCTCATCCACACCGCGAACCCTGCGCCAAATACCGCGCCGGCGGAGAGGAACCCGTAGGTGGACGGCGTGCGCCAGCTGTGCACGGCCGCGTTGGAGAACCCGTAGACCAGGCAAAACACCGCGCCGGAGACCAGCAGCACGCCGGGGATGTCCAGCCTGGGCTTAACCGGGGACGGCTGGCGTCGCAGCAGCAGCGCACCCCCGGTGAACGCCACCGCGGCGAAGATCAGGTTCACATACAGCGTCCACCGCCAGGACAGGTACTCCGTCAGCGCCCCGCCGAGCAGCAGGCCCACCGCGCCGCCCGCCGCGGCGATCGCCCCGTAGATGCCGAACGCCTTGCCGCGGTCCTTCTGCCCGGTGAACGTGGTGGTCAGCAGCGACAGCGCGGAGGGCACCAGCAACGCGGCGAACGCGCCCTGGCAGGCCCGCGCGGTGATCAGCATGGTGAAGTTGACCGAGGCGCCGCCGATGGCCGAGACGCCGGCGAACCCGGCCAGGCCGGCCAGGAACGTGACCTTCCGGCCGAGCAGGTCGGCCAGCCGGCCGCCGAGCAGCAGCAGGCTGCCGAACGCCAGGGTGTAGGCGGTGACCACCCACTGCCGGTCCACCGTCGTGAAGTGCAGCGCCCGCTGCGCGGACGGCAGCGCGATGTTCATCACCGTGAGGTCGAGCACCACCATGAGCTGTGCCAGCGCGATCACGCCCAGGATGAGCCACCGCCGCCGGTCCCAAGCACTGTTGATGGAGGTGGCATCGTTGATGGAGGTGGCATCAGACATGAGATTCACACTTCTTTTTCTGTTGTTACTGGCGCTGCGGGCCGCGGCTGCGGGGTGCTATTGCTCCTTCAGCAGGCGGTCGGTGAGGACGATCTCGATGACCGCTGCGACCGTGTCCTGGCGGGCCCAGTCGCGCTGCAGCTCGACCGCGAGCGAGACCCAGCTGATCGGATACCCGCCGGCTTGCATCACGCGGTCAAGTCGCGCGATCCCGGCACGGCGCCGTCGGAACTGCGCCGGTCGCAGCGCCTGGTACCCGCCGTCGGCAACGACCCGGTCCATCGGGTTCACCCCTCCCATCTCGACGGGGATCAGCACCTGGCCGGGTCCCTGATGCGGATCTGACACCCCGTCAGCTCCGCCGGCGCGCTGAACTCCTTCACCGTGATGGCACCCATCTGCTGTCCTCTTCAGCTTTCCGTGGTGTCGTCAGGCCGGCCCGGCGACCGCGGTGGGAAGCTCGCCCAGGGCACGGCGATGACGACCATTGAGCCAGCGGCCGCCTCATCGGTCGGCCGGCCGACGCGCCGGGCCCAGCGCTTCCACCACGGGGCCCAACGACTGGAGACCCCGGCTGTTGGCGATCCGGACCTTGCGACCAGCCCGTAGCGCCACGCGAGCAAACGCCTGACCGGCATGTCCCGCCCCGATGATTCCGATCGTGTCGATGGGAGTCTCAGTGGTCATGGGTCGAGCGTCCATTGTGCGCGTCGCGCTCGCATCTGCCGGTGGCCAGGGCGGGTGGCCAGTCGCCGGCCGGCGACGCGGCTAGCTGACCTGCCCGGCACGGCCCGGTGGCAAGCTCCGGCCGTGACCTCGTCGGCCTTGATCGGCGGCCTCGGGGCAGTTCCCCGGCTTGCTTGCGTCGGCTAGCTCAGCCAGGACATCATGCTGGCGCCGCTGGTGTCTCCCGGAATGCTGGTGATCAGCCGGAGCGTGCCGTCGTGATACTCCCACAGCCGGGTTACCGGCCCGGGGTGACCCGGCGGGTTGCAGTACAGGTAGGCGCTGATCAGAGTACTCGTGCCGGCTTGGTTGACGGCGAGGTCGTTGCCGTCGGTGCATGTGCCGAGGCTGAGCCGGCGTACCGGGTGCGTGCTGGCGGACAGGACCAGCAGCCGGGCCGGGCCGTCGGTATAGTCCGGGACGGCGCCGCACCCCTCGATAGCGAGCATGGCGCCGCCGGTGCCGGCGGCCACGGAGGTGATCTGGCAGCCAGGGTCGGCCCGCATGGTTGTCCCGGTCAGTCCGGGCTGGCTTGTCAGCGCGTCCAGCTGGACCAGCCGCCCGGCCGACCATGCCGGGCAGGTGCCTTGCGGCCCGCTGTAGCCGGTCTGGCCAGGCGGGTCGTAGCCGACGAGCAGGTCCCGGCCGTTCGCGCTCCACGCCGGGCTGGTGAGCAGGTGGCAGCGCGGCAAGCTCTGGCCGATTGTCCAGCTCCGCCCGGATCCTAGATCGGTCACCCGCAGATGAGCGTCGAAGTACGCGGCGCAGGCCGACTCGGTGTACACCAGCCGCGTGCCGTCAGGGCTGGGCCGGGCCCCGCTGATCAGGACGTTGTCGCCGGTACGCAGGAAAACGGTGACACGCCCGGTGCCGGCGTGCACCTCGTCGATCTCATTTGCGCAGGTATCCGGGCGCGGATCGCCGCCCGCCACGTCTCCCCCGTAGGCTGGCCCCTTGCTGTAGGTGATCCACAGGTCGCGTGCCCGGTCCAGGGCCAGGCCGGACACCTGCATGCCGCTGCTGTCCGAAGCCGGGAGCAGCCGCCGGACCACAGCACCGGTCCGCACGTCACCGAGCGCCACCTCCAGGAATCCCATCGGCCCCTGAGTCTGCTGGCTGGCCGGGGCGAACCGCAACGAGACGAACTGCCCCGGCAGCACCCGCCAGCCGGGTACCGGCGCCGCGGCCGGTTCCGCCGAGGCCCAGGTTCCCGCAACGGCCGGGGGCTGGTCCCCGGCACGACCGGTTCCGTGGGCACACGCGGCCAGCAGCACCGCCGCCGCGACAGCGAGCAGGGCAGCTATTGCGTCTCCCATAGCCGGTTAGACGTGCCACGCCACGTCAGGGTTGCACGATGCCAGCTGAGCGCGGCACCCCGCCACCTGCCCGCCTCTCGCACGCTGCGCGCGGGAGGACTGTCTATTCTTCGGCTGTGGTCATGATCCGCCGTGCTGGCCCCGGCGACGTCGATGAGCTCCGCGCGATCGCGGCTGCCGCTTACCAGAAGTACGTGCCCCGGATCGGCAGGGCACCGGCGCCGATGACCGCCGACTATGCGCGGGCGGTCCGCGACGGGCAGGCGTGGGCTGCCCTCGAGGACGGGCAGATCGTCGGCTTTGCCATCATGATTGCCCAGCCTGGCTATCTGCTGCTGGACAATGTGGCCGTCCTGCCCGCAGTCCAGGGCCGCGGGATCGGCGCCCGGCTGCTCGCACTGGCTGAGGACCAGGCGCGCGGCCTGGGTCTTCGCCAGATCCGGCTGTACACCAACGAGGCCATGACCGAGAATCTCGCCTACTACCCTCGCCATGGGTACGCCGAGACCCACCGGGCCGAGCAAGACGGATTCAACCGGGTGTTCTTCCGCAAGCCCATCGACTGACCCGACTCGCGGCAGAAGAGTGCGTTTCCTCACGCGCCGAGCCGTCGTTTGGCGTTTGGCAAGCGGTCGGCGACCGCATGCCAAACGGGCGCGCCGTAGTTGGATAGTCCACGCGCTACGCTCACTGGGAGCGAATGTCGAGCCATGCGCGGCGCATCCGGGACGATGCTAGTCCTTTTAGGATGGGCCAGGCCCTCGTAAGGTTGTTACATCCTGCGGAATCACGCCTTGGCTCGTTAGACAGTGCCAGGGTCCCGCACCGTAATCGCCGTGGGCCTGAATCGCCCGGCCGCTGGGGTACCCGGCGGTTCGGGATAGTCGGTGCTTTCTTCCTGGGAGTGCGGCATGACCCTAGTGCTGGCCGATCCGGCGGGGTTCGTCGTGGACTGGAACTGGCAGCGCCACCTGACCGTATGGACGCTTACCGGGCGACATTACGAGCCGCAGTTTGACACGAAGGTGCTCGAGCACGACTTGCGGGACCAGCCGGCCAGACAGCGACAGGCGCACGCCGCCGCACGCCGCTGGTGGGGGGCTCAGGGCCGCACCCAGGTGCTCGCCGCGCTCAGCGAGAGCGCCAGCCAGCCGGGGCATTGATATCCGGGCCAAGTGCAAGGCTAAGCAGCCACCTGTAGATCCTTGCCTGAGGCGCAGCGGGCGGATCTCTGCCATAGCGAGATGAGGCAGGAGGCGGTGCTTAGATGGATCCACGCCCGAGAAACCCGCCTGCAGGATCTGCAGTGTGTCTCCGTGGGAGACCAGCAGGATGTCACGACCGCAATGTTGCCGCTCCAGCTGCGCGATAAGCGCGGTCGCCCGGTCCAGCACAGCGGCCGCAGGCTCAACGTTGCCGTCCGCGTGCACCGGATCGGTCTCGTCGGCTGCCCAGACATGCGCGTAGTTGCCGGTCGCTGACCCTTCCCAGTGCCCGAAGCGCCGCTCGCGGAGGCCTTCGGCGATGACAACCTCCTGCGCACCGAGCTGGGCGCGCACGATCTCTGCCGTTTGCCTCGCGCGGCAGAAGTCCGATGAATAAATGACCGTGTCCCCAGGCAAGCCGCAGCTCTGTGCCGCTGCGAGCGCCTGCTGGCGGCCATGCTCCGTCAGCCCGTAGTCGCCCTGGCGGTCGTTCTCTATGCGGCTCACGATGATCCCGCCCGCGTTCGCCGTGCTCTGCGCGTGCCGCATGACGGTGAACCTGTTCGCAAGGCGATCGACGCCGCTCAGATGATTCATGACCGTGCACGACGCTACCACCGGCAACGTCCAGAAATAGCACGATACCGGACCCCGAAACAGCCGATACGACGATCAGCAGACACCACTCTGCCGAGATGTAACCCGGGCACACCCCATACCACCGAAAAGGCGCGGCGCGGGAGCTGCGATCCGCGACGCCCACATCCCTGAAGGTACGAGTTCACCCCACAAGTTCTCTGGCCGATCTCTCGATTGATTTCGTACTCCATCGTCCGCAATCTCCATCGTCCGCAATCGTGTGAGCTTCTCTCGGGTCAGCACACCTCATCAGATGCCCCGAAGTTAGGTGGTTGTTCCCCATCAGACATTTCGACGAAGTTGGCGTCGGCATAACTCTGGGTATGCGCTCTGTCGACCACGACAGTCACCAGCTATTGCGGACTAGAAGTGGTTCGGAGGAGGATCCAGATCGGAGAAGTCGCACGATCGAACGATAATCTCTTACGAACGCGGCGGCTTTCCGACCGCGCGAGAGACGGCATATTCATCAACGCCCTCTTCTTCGCACGAGTGTGCGGACCGGGGCATCGTCGGGCGTCGGCCTGACAGCGCGAGACGGGACTGTCTCGTTTTAGGTCGGTCTGCGCAGCCTGTACCACCGCGGGCCTGGCTGCAGGCCGCCGGCGCGGGAACCCGGCCGGCCCGGCCGCCGGCAACCACACCCTAGGACCGGCATCTTCCGCAGTTCCTGACCTGTGCTTCTACATGGCTCGCTCGTACTCGTTGATGAGGCCGCCGAGGACCGCCCGGCGCCGGATCTATCCCAGCCAGCGGGCCGCGAGGGGTGATCAGGCCCCCGATTGCTCTTGTACGGTCTAACCCGCGGGCGGTAAAACCTGTCTATGCGCAAGGTGGAAGCTGCGGCCGAGCAGACCGCCCATGTGCCGCCCGAGGTCGTCTGGTCCCTGCTCAGCGACGTCAAGGTGTACCCGCAGTGGGGACCATGGCGCAAGAGCGGCTACCGGAGCGAGGGCGACGCGGCCGCGCACGGCAAGGGCGCCGTCTACTGGCTGGAGGGGTCAAAGCGCTACGGGTTCCGGTACCCGGTCTCGGTTGAGGAAATCCTCGACGTCGAGCCTGGCAAGCGGCTGGCCTACACCGTCCTGCGCGGAATCCCGGTGCGCAATTACCGGGCCGAGGTCACGCTGACCCCGTCACCCGACGGCACCCTCATCCGCTGGGGCGCATCATGGGACCGGACCATCATGGGCCGCCTGGTCTACCCGTCGCTGCGTAACCTGTACCCGGTCATCGTGGCCGGCCTGGTGAAGGCCGCGGAGGCTTCCCAGAGCTAAACGCGGCACCCGTGCCACCCAGCAGAGGCTTGCATGCCCTCGGGCAACAGTCTTGGATTCCGGGCCGGAGCATGCCGCGATATGCGGCAGATGCGGATGCATAGCGGCCCTCGTCGGCAGCGGCTGACAAGCCTAGGCGAAGAGCAGGAAGAAGCGCTCGCCTGGAAACATTTACGGCCGTGCCTGGATTGGATGCCGACGTCGCCTCATAATGGAGCCGAAGGCCGATACTGGCTCCGTTCCTGGGGCCGATAATCCGGTGTCATCTGGGAACCCAGCGAAAAGCTTCTGCTTCGGCCCTTCGCCTGATCATCCGCGAAGAGAAGGAAATGCCAATGGGTACAGAGCGACAGGTGATGCAGGAGTACCTCGACGCGCTCGTCAAGCGTGCCGACTTCCCGAGCTACTTCACCAAGGACGTCGTCGCCACGTTCGAGGGAACCGACCAGCGAGCCGACGGCCGGGAGGCCGCCGGGCAGCTAATCCGCTACGTGCATGAGGGCGCGTTCGACGCGCGGATGGAGCTGAAAAATCTGCTGGCCGATGGCGGCAAGGCAGCGATCGAGGCGGACTTCGTCGGCACCCACACCGCCGAGTTCGCCGGAATCCAGCCCACGGGCCGGGCAGTCCGGGTCCCATATTCGGTGGTCTACGATCTGCGCGGTGATCAGATCAGCGCGCTGCGCATCTACTTCCCGATGAGCCTGCTCATCGAACAGCTCACGAACTGAGTCGTCCGCCTGTCCCGCCGGGCATGCTCGGAGTTCGGGGTTAGAACCACCCTAATTCAGCCGCGCCCGCAGCGGCATGTGAGCGCGGTCCGCGGAACCGCGGGCGGTCGGCGCTGGCGGTATCTGGGATGCCCAGGCGTGGCCTGCGCGCTATGGTGATTGCGGCTGAGTTCGTCGCTGTGACCGTGTGGCCGGCAGCGGCGCGCCAGCAAAGACGGGTGGCCACCCTTGCAGCGCAAGTGCCCGTACCAAATCATCGTGACGCCGGTAACACGCGCTGTCCGCGGCATGAGCGTGAGTCGCTTCGACCGGTTGATCGTCGGGGTCGCGGCTGGCGGCGTTCGCGTATATCGGGGCGCTGCTGACCGAGCCTGGTGACCGCAGGTCGTGCTGGCAGCTGGCGGAGCGGGCTGGGCACGCGACGCGGCGGCGGATGCAGGCGGTGCTGGCCGGGCATGCCTGGGACAGGGCGGCGGCGCTGGTCGCGCTGCAGCGGTTCATCCTGGCCCGCCTGGGTGACCGGGGGGCGATCGTTGTGCTGGATGAGACCGCGGAGCTGAAAAAGGGCGACCCGGTGGGCGTGGCCCGCCAGCATGCCGGGATCACCGGGCAGGTGGAGAACTGCCAGACCGTGGTGTTCGCCGCCTACGTCACCGCCCGTGCCCATACCCTGTTCGACTTCCGGCTCTACCTGCCGAAACAGTGGTGTGAGGACAAGCGGCGGCGCGAACGGGCGCACGTCCCGGACGACGTGGCGTTCGCTGCCAAGCCAGCGCTGGGTACCGCGATGATCACCGCAGCGGCGGACGTGGGCGCGCCGTTCGGCTGGGTGGTGGCCGGCGAGGTCTACGGCCGCAGCGGCAAGCTGCGGGAAGCACGCCAGAAGGGCAAGAAGGGATACGTGGTCGCGGTGCCGGCGAACTTCACCGTCACCCTGCCGTCCGGGCGAAGACGGCCGTGGCCGCGGCGGCCCGGCTGATCCCGGCCACCGCGTGGGAGACCCGCTCGTGCGGGCGCGGCTGCAAGGGCCACCGCGACTACGCGTGGGCCTGGGCCGCGACCACCTCGCCGCGGCATTGGGTGCTGCTCCGCCGCAGCCGGACCGGCCCTTCTGACCTGGCGTTCTTCTACTGCCATGCCCCGCAGGGCCGGCCGGTGACCCTGCCGGGCCTGGTCACGGTCGCCGGGAAACGATGGCCCGTCGAAGAATGCCACCAGCAAGGCAAGGGGCAAACAGGCCTGGACCAGCACCAGGTCCGAACCTGGCACTCTTTCTGCCGACATACCGTGCTGTCCATGTGCGCCCAGGCGCTGCTGGCCATCGCCGCGGCCCGCCCGGCCCCGTCCGCCGTGGAGTCTCCCCGCCCCCGGCGGCAACTGGCAGCCCGCGGCCTGGCGCGACACGGGCAAGCTGCCTGCCGCCGCCGGCGACTGGCCACCGGGCGACGACCCCGGCCCGGTCAAGGTCAGCGTGCCCGAGGCCCGCCGCCTCCTCCGGCTGGCCACCACGCCGATGAGCCAGGCCGCCCGCGACCTCGGCTACGCCTGGTCACTATGGCGGCGACGCCACCAGGCCCACGCCCGATGGCACCCCTACCACGCCCAGCTCAAAGCCGCCGCGCCACCTGACCATCGCCAGAAGAAAGGGGCCGTCATACAACAAACCGGGCCGTAGTGCCGGCCGGCCGCGAACTCGCCGGACCCGCGTCCTACCCGGCTGGGCGGGGCTGGGTCACGCGTCCGGCGAGCACCAGGAGTCCTTCTCCGGACAGGTCGGCCAGGGCAGCCGGGCGGCCCGCCACCGCCACGAGGATCGCTTCGGCCGGGCCGGTCACCTCGGGCCCGCTGCCCCATGACCAGTCGATGTCGTCTGCGCGGAGTCGCAGGCCGGCTGCTCGCTGGCAGGAGCCCAGGTTCGTGCTGCCCCGCGGTGGCAGGACCACGTCGAGTGCGGCACGAACGCGTTCTTCAGGCACGACTCGCGGGATTCCGAGGCCCCGGCGCATGTCCTGGTGGTGGATGACCGCCGCCCGGATCCCTGTCTTCGGGCCCAGCATCTTGCTGATCTTGCCGGGGCGCCAGGGGCCGTCGAAGGCGGCCACGATCTCCGGTACCGGGCGCTCGCGGTTCCGCGTGATCCACCACTGGTTGATTCGGTGCACCGAGAACTTGAAGGTCGCGGCCTTGGCGAAGCTTCGCACGACACCCAGTTGCTCGAGCGGCTCGTCGACCAGGAGGTGGACCGCCACGTCCTTGACCCGCCAGCCCTCGCACAGTGACGGCTCGTTCCATTGCGCCGGCGTGAGCGAGGCCAGGAAGGCGTGAATGTCGGCCCGTTCCGCAGCGTACATGTCCCACGCGTGAGAATCACGGGACTCCGCGGCCACCGTCTTGAACATTGTACAATAATGCGCCCGCGGGCGGACCGCCGTCAAGGCGTGCGCCGCTCCAGCCGGGCAGCCAGGCCGTCGATCCACATCTCGACGGCGGCCTCGAAGGAGGCATCGAGCGGCCGCTCAGCGCCGCCGTGCCAGCGGAGGGTAAGCACCGAGTCGGCCAGGTACTCCCGGTTGGCGGCGATGACGGGGAATTCCTCAGCCGGCAGGCTGAGCACCGTGGACGCGAAGGCCTCCTGCCAGTCCTCACCCATGTCCGGCGGGCTCGCCGCAAGCTCGACCGAGACCCAGCCGACCAGCGAACCGACGTAGGCGTTGAAGGCCCAGGCCAGGTCCTGCCCCCGGAACCCGGCACCGTCCAGGACGCCCAGGACGGTTTCCACCAGCCGCGTGGCCGGAGCATTCACGACAAGCTGGGAGACAAGGACCGGAGCCAGGTGGGGATGGGCGTGCACGACCCTCCGATATTCACCGGACGCGTGACGCAGCCACTCCTTCCAGCCGATCGACCTAGGGTCCTCGACGGTCATCTCGCCGAGAACGTGCTCGACGATCGCCGCCAGCACCTGGCTCCGATTGCCGACATGCCAGTACAGCGTCGCCGGGTACGTCCCCAGGCGATCGGCAAGAGCCCGTGTCGTGAACCCGGCCAGGCCCACGTCGTCCAGCAGCTCAACCCCAGCCTTCACCACATCGCCCGGTGTCAACGGGCGACGGGCGCGCCGCGAAGCCGCGTCCCTTCCTCTGGCACCCACGTGCCGAATCTACCGGTGCCGGTAAGAAAACCGCCTCACCCTACCGCCGACCTCGGGAGGCCTGTCCCGAACTGCACACCAGACCCCCGGCCGGAAGAAAGGAGATCCCATTTGTAACGAACCCGGACTGTAGTACCGGGGCGGCCCCGGCTGCCTTCTGGATACCAAGGTCATCTGGCGCAGTGAGGTTCTCACCGCGTCGGTTACCCGCAGGTCTGCCCTGACCCCGGGGATCAGCGTCCCGGGTGCGCCATGGTGTCCAGAACCGCCGCGACGGCCAAGATCACCACCGGATCCTGCCCGGGAGCGACCTCGACGCCGTAGGTGTCGGCTACCCGGAACCACTTCTTGGACACCTCCGCCACTTTGGTGCGGCCGTCCTCGATGGTGTACTCGTGCTCCACGATGTTGCCCTTGACCTCCAGGTCCGGACCATCGGCGAGCTTCACGACCCACCGGTCACGCAGCGGCGTGATCAGCGCCTTCTTGACCACGGCGACCCGGTTCCCGTCTCGGTCCTCGATCTCCATCGTGTCGCGGACGTGGAGCATGCGCTCCTGGATCTTCACCAGCTCCGCGCCGCGGGCGTCCTCGAAGATCAGTGTCTTTCGCAGTCGCAGGGCCTTACCGTCGACCTTGTAGACTCGCTCGCCGCGGTCGTTCTCGATCCAGTAGTCATCGCCGATCGAGACCAGCCTCTGGCGCATCCGGTAGTGATCGGCCTCCCGCTCGCCGCGACGCTCCTCCCGCCTTTCCCGGAACACTGCCCCTCCTCACGCTCCGCCCGCGCTCAGCCGTCGGCAGGCTGACATCACGCACTCAGCGTAAATCCTCGACGCCCACAGCGGACACCGGCGGGCCGAAAGACCTGACCAGCTGAGCCGGCCCGCTGCGCGCCCGGCACGCCCAGCCCGGGTCCGCCCGACCCCCGTCGCGCTAGCATGCAACGGCGCAGTAACC